>OLOS01000952.1_pt1 | contig 26715 bp, 25 predicted proteins | sample 1672631 | NCBI WGS metagenome assembly OLOS01 (sample SAMEA3136707, study PRJEB25190) | human gut metagenome | biome: human gut; feature: human-associated habitat; material: faeces | place: Austria | collected 2013 | reverse complement strand
CCGCCCGGTGGATGCACCCATCCACCCCGCCTCCGCCCAGCAGGGACTCCTTGGCCGCGTTGACAATGGCGTCCACGGCCATTTTCGTGATGTCATTGCGAACGATGATAAGAGGCATAGTGTCACCTCCCAAAGTACTGCTTTGAGAACATTTTAACATCCGGCACTCCGATTGTCTACCAAAAATCGCGGATCGACCAGGGATAGAAGGCTGCTCCTGCGCTTTCTTTTGCCTGAACCCTGTGGAGCGGTCTGCTGAAGGAAATCCCAGGGCATCCGACGCAAATAAAGACGCTGCTTCATTGACATTTCCCACAGCACGGGATATAATATCGTAAAAAAATGCTGTACATTGCGTTAAAGATTCATGGTAAAGAATATAATGCGGCAAGCTCGTTTTGCTCCTAAGAAATAGGAACGCTTAGGAGCGGCATCTGCGGAAAACTAGACAGATGAATAAGCATAAAACTTGATGGAGGGGAATAGCGATGTCCGATACACGCCCTATTGGCGTATTTGACTCCGGATTGGGAGGCCTAAGCTGTATAAAAACAATCTGTAAGCGGATGCCTAACGAAAATGTGGTTTATTTCGGCGACACAGCCCGAACGCCGTATGGCGACAAGGCCCGGGACACAATCATACGGTTTGCTATCCAGATTGTGGAGTTTCTGGCGCACCAGGATGTGAAGATGATCCTCATCGCCTGCAATACCGTCAGCGCCTTGTGTACGGATATCCTCCGCGAGAAATTTCCGTCCATCCCCATTATCAGTATCATCGAGCCGACCGTGCAGCACATTGCCGAAAATAGGCTGAAGAATGTGGGGATAATCGCGACCCACGCCACCATCAAAAGCGGCGTTTATAAGCGCCAGCTGCAGGCCCGCGGGATCGACTCCTGCTCCAAAGCATGCCCGGTTTTTGTGCCGCTGATCGAAAACGGATTTTGGGAGGGAAAGGTGATCGAGACCGTTGCCCACTACTATCTGGACAGCTTCATTGAGACCAATTCGGTGGAGAACCTGGTCCTGGGCTGTACACACTATCCCTTTATTCAAGAGACCATCGGAGAGCTTTATCCGACGGTGAATTTCGTAAATCCATCAAGAATCGTGGTGGAGGAGGTCATTCGCGTGCTTAAAGAGAATGATCTCTGCGCCCCGCAGGATGCCGCCGGAGTTCGCAAGTTTTTTGCCAGTGACCTTTCGGACGGTTTTTTGAATATGATCCGCAAGGTCACCCAGGACGATGCGGCCGATGCGGAATTTGCTCAGGTTTCCGATATTTAAGGCAACCTATGCAGCGGGAAAGCCTGCGCTCTGCGGCTGCGGCAAATACGTCTGAAAGGAAGGAAAACATCCCATGAAGGTTTTGATGCTCAACGGAAGTCCCAGGGTCAACGGCAACACCGCCGCGGCGCTGGAGGAAATGTGCAGCGTCTTTGCTGAGGAAGGCGTGGAGACGGAGCTGGTACAGGTGGGCAATCAGCCGGTTCGGGGCTGCAGCGCCTGCGGCCGGTGCAAGGTGACGGGTAAGTGCGTGTTTGACGATGTGGTCAATGCGCTGGCCGGCAAGCTGAAGGAGGCGGATGGCTTTGTTGTCGCAAGTCCTGTGTATTTTGCCTCTGCCAACGCCACCCTCATCGCCGTGCTGGACCGCCTTTTTTACAGCACCGGCTTTGACAAGACCATGAAGGTCGGCGCAAGCGTGGTGTGCGCCCGCCGCGGCGGCTGCTCGGCCACCTTTGACGAGCTGAACAAGTATTTCACCATCAACGGCATGCCGGTGGCGTCCAGCCAGTATTGGAACTCCATTCACGGCCTTGAGCCGGGAGATGCCCTGGAGGATGGGGAGGGCAGGCAGACCATGCGGACCCTGGCCCGAAACATGACCTTCCTTATGAAGAGTATTGCTTTGGGCAAGGAAAAGTTCGGCCTGCCAAAAAAGGAAGAGCGCATACATACGCATTTTGTACGGTGATCCGGCCCCGATAAGATCTGACAAAAGCGCCCTCTGCGAAAAAATCGCAGAGGGCGCTTTTTCTTATATCAAGTCCGGTTTATGGGACAGATGACTCTGTAAAATAACTGTAGAAACAAAAATTACAGACCAAGGAGAAAATAGGAGGGATAGGCAATGGCATTTAAGATCGGTTTTACTGCGGATCATAAGCGGACGCGGTGTGAAGAATCTGCGTACCAGGCGCGGCAGCACACGGATGCGCCCCATCCGTCTGTGGTGCAGGTGTATTTCGAGAGCCGGGACAGGTCCTGGACGTATTACAATGATCGCTTCGACCTTCATGAGGGAGACCTGGTCTATGTGGAGGGCAAGCTGGAGGGCGTGCGCGGCCGGGTGGTGGAGGTCAGCTACAATTTCCGCATCAAGCTTGCCGATTACAAACGTGTCATCGCCGTAGCGGATACTGCGGTCCACGGGGAGTTTTATGTGGCCGGGTCCCACTTTGTCACCTTTGACCGGGCGGCCATCCCTGCGGAAAAGGCGGCGCTCTGGTTCATGGCTCCCGACAAGCCCGAGGACGAGTACGCCAGCGGGCAGGATGAGACCTCCTTCCCCCTCAGTGATCTGAAAGCAATGAAGGCACCCAACCCGACGGTGGAGCGGGGCCTTGCATACTTTGTGAAGGATAGGGTCCGGTATCTCTGTGTAGACGGGACCAAGGGCCGGGCTATTGTGGAGGGGAGCCGGGCCTATGAGGTGAACTTCACTTACTGCGGCGGCGAGGTCAGCGGCCTGACCTGTTCATGCTTCTGCGGCGGGAGCTGCAAGCATGAGGTGGCGGCCATGATGCAGCTGAAGAACACCCTGGAGCTCATCGAAAAGAACTATGCCGAGGTATACCGGCGCAGCGGTTATTTTGCCGCCGTGCCCAAGGAAACGCTGTTTTCCTTCACAGTGGACGGCATGGAGAGGGGGCGACTGACCCTGTGAGCAGGCAGATTTTCCGCCGAACCGGGGAGGGAAATCACACCCGGAAAAGCCGGGCAGCCGGAGCGAACACCGGCTGCCCGGCTTTTTGACCTATCCGGCCGGTTGAATTTATATTTACAGTGCAGCGGCCGTGCGGTATAATAAACGGCAGAAGGAATGGAGGGGGAGAGCATATGCCGCGAGAGTCATCCCAAAAGCTGAAGCTGCTCTATGTTATGCGCTATTTGCTGCGCAGCTCTGACGAGGCGCACCCGGTGACGGTGCAGCAGATAATAGATTTCCTCAGCGGGGAGGGAATCCCGGCTGAACGCAAGAGCATCTATGACGATGTAGAGGCTCTGCGCCGCTTTGGCCTGGATATCATCCAGGTGAAGATCGGCCGGCAGAGCGGTTACTATGTGGGCAGCCGGGAATTTGAGCTGCCGGAGCTGAAGCTGCTGGTGGACAGCGTCCAATCCTCTAAATTCATCACCTACAAAAAGACACTGGCCCTTATCCGCAAAATCGAGAGCCTGGCCAGCGTTTACGAGGCTCAGCTCCTCTCCCGGCAGGTCTATGTGAAAAACCGCATCAAGACCATGAACGAGTCCATCTACTACAACGTGGATGAGATCCATACGGGTATCGCCCGGGACCGCAGGATCAGATTCCGTTATTTTGACTACACGGTCAGCAAGGAGCGCCGGTTCCGCAGAGATGGCGGCTATTATGTCGTCAGCCCCTTCGCTCTTACCTGGGACGATGAGAACTATTACCTGGTGGCCTACGATTCCGAGGCCGGTATAATTAAGCATTTCCGGGTGGATAAGATGCTGGACATCGGCATCCTGGACGAGGCCCGGGACGGCCAGGAAAGCTTCGCTGCTCTGGATATGGCGGAATACGCCAAAAAGGTCTTCGGCATGTTCAGCGGCCGGGAGGAGCGGGTGCGGATGCAGTTTGATAATCAGCTGGTGGGCGCCGTTTTAGACCGGCTGGGCCGGGAGGCGATGCTCATCCCGGACGGGGAGAGCTGCTTCACCGTGACCGCACAGGTGGAGGTGAGCCCGCAGTTTTTCGCGTGGATCAGCGGCTTCGGCAGTCTGGCACGGATCGTGGGCCCGGACCATGTGGTCCAGGCAATGCGGGCCCATGCGGCGGAGGTGCTGGCCATGTATGAGTGACAAACAACGGATAAGAGGAGGAGACCATATGATCCTGTATTTTTCCGGCACAGGCAACAGCCGGCATGTGGCAAAGCGTATGGCGGCGGAGCTGGACGACCAGCTGCTGGATTTGAATGAGCGCATCAAGGCTGAGGACACCTCTCCGGTGGAGACCGGGGAGGATTTGGTGGTGGTCACACCCACCTACGCATGGCGGATTCCCCGCCTGGTGCGGGACTGGCTGCTGAAATCCCGGATGGCCGGAGCAAAGCGGGTGTGGTTTGTCATGACCTGCGGCAGCGAGATTGGCAGCGCCGCCGGGTATAACCGGGCCCTTTGCCAGGCTAAGGGCCTGGCCTGCATGGGAACGGTGCAGATCGTTATGCCGGAGAATTATATCGCCATGTTTCACGCACCCGAGGTGGAGGAAGCTCGGCAGATTGTGTCCCGGGCCGAACCGGGCATCGATGCGGCTATCGCCGCCGTCCGGGCGGGGCGGGCCTTTGCCCCCACCCGGAATAATCTCTATGACCGCTTCATGAGCGGCCCGGTGAATCCGGCGTTCTACTCGTTCTTTGTCAAGGCGAAGGCCTTCCGGGTCGGGGACGGCTGCACCGGGTGCGGCCGGTGCGCCAAGCTCTGTCCCATGAACAACATCACCCTGCGGGTCGGTAAGCCGGTTTGGGGAGACCGCTGCACCCACTGCATGGCCTGCATCTGCTACTGCCCGGCGGAAGCCATCGAGTACGGCAGAAAAAGTGTTGGCCAGCCCAGATATCATTTCGAGGCACTGTGACGGGTGGGATTCCGGCGAATAAATGCAGAGCGGCGGGGAATTGCATTTTTGCGGCGCTTACACCATGAAGGCGGGGGGAAACCCCCTGCAGAAAAGGAGTGAAAACAACATGAAACTTACTATGCTGGGAACCGGCAACGCCGTGGTTACGGCGTGCTATAATACCTGCTTTGTCCTGCAGGAGGGCGGGCGGTATTTCCTGGTGGATGGGGGCGGCGGAAACACCCTTTTGCTGCGGCTGAAGCAGGCAGATATAGATTGGCGGCAGATCCGCACTGTTTTCGTCACCCATAAGCATATGGACCATATTTTAGGCATTCTCTGGATGATGCGTCTCATCTGCCAGGGGATGGCCCGGGGCGAGTATGAGGGCGATGCGGTGATCTATGGCCATAGAGAGGTCATCGGGCTGCTGGAGGATATGGCCGGCAAGCTCCTGCATGAAAAGCAGACTCAGTTTATAGGCCGGCGGCTGCATTTGGTGGCCGTAGAGGACGGCGAGCAGCAAAGGATCCTGGGCAGGCCCGTCACCTTCTTCGACATTGGCTCTACCAAGGACCGGCAGTTTGGCTTTTCCATGGAATTGGGCGAGGGAAAACGGCTTACCTGCTGCGGAGATGAACCCTACCACGACTGCGAGGAGAGGTACGTCCGGGGCAGTGATTGGCTGCTGCACGAGGCATTTTGCCTGTCCTCCCAGGCGGATGTGTTCCGCCCCTATGAAAAACATCACTCCACCGTGGCGGATGCCTGCCGCCTGGCCCAATCCATGGGGGTGAAGAACCTGGTGCTGTACCACACGGAGGATAAAAATATCCGGGACCGCAAAGCCCTGTATACTCGGGAAGGCTGCGAGTTCTTTCATGGCAGGCTCTATGTGCCGGAGGATCTGGAGGAGATAGAGCTATGAAAGAAAACCGTGCCTTTACCATTGAAGGCGCAGTGCCGGAGGACGCCGAGGAGCTGGTGGCCATCTACGACTACTATGTGCAGAATACGGCCATCACCTTTGAGTACGAGACCCCCACGGCGGCGGAGTTCCGCCGGCGGATCGAGAATACCCTGAGCCGCTTTCCCTACCTGGTGCTGCGGCAGGACGGCCGGATCCTGGGCTATGCCTATGCTGGGACGTTTTACGCCCGGGCGGCCTATGATTGGTGCTGCGAGACCACCATCTATCTGCGCAGGGGGGCGACAAAGTGCGGCATGGGCCGGGCCCTTTACCAGGCCCTGGAGAAGGTCTTGGGACAGATGGGTATTTTGAACATGTACGCTGTAGTGGCCTGCCCGGAGGAGAAGGAGGATGAATACCTGACAAGCAACAGCCTGGATTTTCACCGGCATCTGGGCTTTGAAAAGGCGGGTCTGTACCACCGGTGCGGCTATAAGTTCGGGCGGTGGTATAACGTGGCCTTCATGGAGAAAATCATCGGGACACACAGTGGGGTGCAGCGCCCCGTGACGCCGTTTCCGGAACTGGGGAAAATATAAGGGGATACAACACTATGAATGACGAATATTTCATGAAAAAAGCCATTGCGCTGGCCGCTGCCGCTGTGGCCCACGGCAATGAGCCCTTTGGCGCGGTACTGGTGAAGGACGGGGAGATCATTTTTTCCAATGAGAATCAGATCTATACCCGCCACGATCCAACATTTCATGGCGAGGCGGGCCTAATCCGAGAATTCTGCGCCCAGACAGGCATCACCGACCTGCGGGAGTACACCATGTACGCCAGCTGCGAGCCGTGCTTCATGTGCAGCGGCGCTATGGTCTGGGTGAAACTTGGACGGCTGGTGTACGGCGCAAGCAATGACGATTTGGAGACCTTGCTGGGCAACAAGGGCTGCAGCTGCTCGGCCATGGTGTTTGAAAACTCCTTTTGGCAGCCGCAGGTCACAGCCGGCGTGCTGCGGGAGGAAAGCCTGACCATCCTTCGGGATTACTTTGCTAAGCATAAAAAGGGCTGACCGCATAAAAAAGCCGCCGCAGGCATTGCCTGCGGCGGCATCTATTTTTGAGACTCGCAGAGTTTGCCGCCCGCAGGCGGCAAATAATTTAAATCATTTTTCACCGCGACATGTGCGTGGGGAAAAATTCTTCTCAGGCTGCCAGTGTGGAATTTTGGGCCATGGGCTCAAAATTATGCGCGCAGCAGGCTGCAAGCCTTGTGCCCAAAAATCCGGAGGGTTTTTGGGCAGTTAAAAGCCGCCGCAGGCATTGCCTGCGGCGGCTTTTTCTCTGAATGGGTGAATGAGAGATCACTCGATTTCCAAGCGCTTGGCGGATTTCTCCTCCTTGGCGGCCTTGGGCAGGATCAGCTCCAGCACACCCTTGTCGTACTTGGCTTTGATGGCGGAAGTATCAATGCCGGTGACATTGAAGGTGCGGCTGTAAGCGCCGTAGCTGCGCTCGCAGCACAGATACTTTTCACGCTTATCCTTGTCCTCGTGGTCGGAATGACGCTCGGCGGAAATGGTCAGGGCATCGTCATACAGATCCAGGTGGATGTTCTCCTTTTCAAAGCCCGGCAGATCGGCCGTGATCTTGAAGTGGTCGCCCTCATCGGTGACGTCGGTGCGGAAGGAGTCGGCGAAGGTCCGGCTGAAGTTGCCCCACGGCTCATCGAAGAAGTGCTTCTCGATCTTCTCCATCTCACGGAACGGATCAAATACGCTCAGTGCATGATTGCGATTCAACATGATAAAGACCTCCTATATAAACTGTTTGGATTTATCTTTTCTGTTCCCCTTGGAACAATTATGATTCTATGCCGGAGGTGTGAACAAATCCAGCAATTTCTGTGAACAGAATATGAATTTTAGCACTCGCATAATGTGAGTGCTAAAACGACACAGATGAGTATTCAATGGCCGCATTGGATGGGTGAAAAGCAGAAAACTGCGGAGCAGCTCGCTCCGCAGTTTTCCGTTTTCAGGTCTTGCCGTGGCAATGCGCGCAGCCTCCGCAGGCGCCGCAGTTACCGCCGCAGGAGTGTTTTCCCTGCTTGTGCTGGCGGATCAGATAGCGAACAATGAGAAAGACTACAGCAAGTAAGAGAAGGGAAATGACAATGGTGGATAGGTTGGAAGATAGCCATTGCAGCATGGAAAAAACTCCTTTCCGTGTTTTTATTCAGACAGCCACCACAAGCTCCTCCAGGGATCGCCCGGAGCGCAGATGGCGGCAGTAGTCTGCCGTACAGGCTTTAAAGGCGTGAAACATTCTGCGGGCTCTTTTTTCATCCCCGTAGACCTTCCACAGGCCGGCGCATTTACACCGGCGGGCGTTGTTGGCGATGAAGCCCGCCACATCCTCCGGCGGGTAGCTGAGAAACAGCCCTACCTCGTGAGGAAAATCCTCCTGCCGCCGCAACCGCTGCACCAGCTGGGACACGCACAGCGCGCTGCCTCCCTGGGAATACCCGGCCTTCTGCAGAAGCCGCTGGGCCAGGTCATTCTGCAGATCCTGCTGCAGCCTGCCGGGGCGGTACACATACAGCAGTGCGCTGCCGCCCTCATATCGGACGGGAAGCATGCACAGGCCCTTGGGCACCAGCATGTGGTTCATGGCGCGAATCTCATCCATGAGCTGTGTGCGGGACTCATAGGGGCAGGGAAACAGGCTGCCCGTTTTAATGCCTGCCAAGGTAGGTGCGCACTGGCGAACGATCATTTCATCGGACATTCCGGCTTTTCCCTCCTTTGTGGACAGGTTGTGCCGCTTTTTCGCGGACATACAAGGAAAATGCAGGAGGGTTAATCGCCTCTAACTGATGTGAGTTTAACATATCTAACTGCCTTTGTCAACTGTTTTTTTACGGCAGCTCAGGATTTTCGGGAGATAATGCAAAAGGCTCTGTGCGGGTATAGGGCCGGAGAGACAATCAGGCTGAGGCGGTCTGCCGGATAAATACGACAAAGCGGGATAGCCTAAGGGCTATCCCGCTTTGCAGTTTGAGGAGAATGGATAGAAAGGGAATCCGATAAATCAGGCAGCAGCCTTCTGCTTCTTCTGTGCAGACAGAGCCTTGATGCCCTCGACCACCAGGTCGATGGCCAGGATCACCAGCAGCACGCCGATGATGCCGCGGATGTAGAACCACACCACGCCTTCGCCGCCGGCGATGATACCGGCAACCTGTGCCTTGATGGTGAAGACCAGGGAGGTCAGAGTTACCACCAGCATAAAGAACATGGGGAAGTAGAACATCTTGTTGTTGCGGCCAACCTTACCCAGCCAGCAGCACACAGCCAGCAGGCCCAGGGCAGCCAGCAGCTGGTTGGCAGCGCCGAACAGAGCCCAGATCTTGGCATAGCCGGTCAGGCCCAGAGCAACGCCGGCCACCACGGTGATAGCGGTTGCCACATAGGGGTTGGTGATGACCTTACGCCAGCCGGTGAGGTTCTTGACATCCTGTCCGGCAGGAGTAAAGAGCTCCTGGAACATGTAACGGGCCAGACGAGTGGCGGTATCCACGGAGGTCAGGCAGAAGGCGGAAACGGCCAGGATCAGCATGGAGTACACCACGTTGTAGCAGCCGCTGCCGAATACCTCGGAGAACATGGAGGCAAGGCCGGTAGCAAACACCACGGTGGGGGTCACGGTCTCGCCGGAGGAGTACTTGGCCCAAATGTAGCCAACAGCGCACACGGAGATCAGAGCCAGAGCGCACTCGATGAGCATGCCGCCGTAAGCGATGGGCTTGGCATCCTTTTCCTGATCCAGCTGCTTGGCAGTGGTGCCGGAGCCCACCAGAGAGTGGAAGCCGGACACAGCGCCGCAGGCGATGGTCACGAACAGGGCGGGGAACATATAACCCAGGGAGGTGCCGCTGGGAGCCAGGGTATCATAGAAGCCGGTGAAGGCAGGCATATCCACGGTGGGGTGGCAGCCGATGATGCCCACAACAGCCAGGATAATCATACCATACAGCAGGAAGGAGCTGAGGTAGTCACGGGGCTGCAGCAGGATCCACACGGGGGTAACGGAAGCAATACCGATGTACAGACCCACGATGATCATCCACACGGTGTAGCTCAGGTAGATGGGATGCCAGTTCAGGCCGATGTACATGCAAGCGGCGATACCGATCACACCAATGATGGTGGCAACACCCAGGTTGGCGTTGCGGCGGTATACGAAGAAGCCGAAGATGATGGCCATCAGAATGAACATGATGGAGATGATGGCGGTGGAAGCATTGGCGGCAGACGCCTCATAGTTAATGGCGCCGGTCTCCGTGTAAGTGGCCTTGAAGGTGTTGGCAACGATGGATGCGAAGGCAGCCACCACCAGAATCAGGGTCAGATAAGAGAAAATGATAAACAGCTTCTTAGCCTTGGGGCCGATGGCATCGCCGATGACCTCGCCGATAGACTGGCCCTTGTGACGAATGGAAGCGAACAGAGCACCGAAGTCATGCACGCCACCGAAGAAGATACCGCCGATGAGCACCCACAGCATCACGGGCACCCAGCCGAACACAGCGGCCTGGATGGGGCCGTTGATGGGGCCTGCGCCGGCGATAGAAGAGAAGTGATGGCCCATCAGCACGGGGCCCTTGGCGGGACAATAGTCCTTGCCGTCTTCCAGTTCATGAGCAGGGGTAACACGGCTGTTATCGATGCCCCACTTCTTGGCAAGCCAGCCGCCATAGAAAATGTAGCCTATGACCAGCACAACAATGCCAATGATTAAAAACAATGCAGCATTCATAAAGTTTTCTCCTTTCCTAACAGTTGTTTCTTTGCTTTACAAAACAGCGTTTTATTCAAAAGCTGTGCTGCACTTTTTCCGCTGGCGTTGGAAAATGCTTTTCCTTCCTCCAGCACCGCCAGGCCCGAGTGAAAATCCATCCACCCCCAAAAGGCCATTTTGAAGCTCTTATAGATGCGGCATTTCCGCAGAGCTTTTTTTGCTGCCTTGTCGCAGCTGTCACACAGGAACATCGTGGTGATGTAGCTGTACATATGGGTGGGACCCGGCTCCACCTTAGCCATGCCATGCTCCAAGGCATAGTCCCGGCAGGAGTTGTAAATATCCTCCGTCAGATGGGGCACAGAAAACAGGTACACATATTCGTGGCTGCCTGCCTCCCAGAGCTTTGCCTTTCGGCTGAGCACATATTTTTCTGAATGGGCGTGGAAATCGCAGGTGGCCACCAGGGGCGCCTGCTCCTCCTGGGCAGGGGAGATATCAAAATATCCGGCGTAGCGGTCTATCAGCTTATCTGCCGCTTCGGCCCGTGTCATGGTCTGCATAAATCCGCCTCCTATCGCATATCATATAGTATCGCTGTATTACTGCAAATTACATTTAATGCACCAATACAGCTGAAAAAACAGGAGAAAAGTCTACTGCGAGGAAAATTATGCCGCCATAATCCCCTCGCATAGAAAGCTCACTTTGAAACACGTTCGGATTATAGTACGGAATCTTAACAGAATCAAGGGTAAATGTTAACAAAAAATTTATATATAATTCGTTAATTTTTTGTCTTGCATTTTTTTGGAAAGAGTAGTAATGTATTTTTAATAACCCAATATAGTGGAATTAATTTTCCTCATGTAAAACTGCTATATACATTATAAAATATAATGGTAAAGCTGCGGCCCGCCGGTGGACCGCAGCTTTTTGTTTGGGGCTCGGTGCTTGATCGGGGTTGCCCTTTTTCGACCGCTATGATATAATTCGCTTGAAAATCTAAGAAGGGGTGAATGCCATGAAATCCATCCGTGATATTTATAAAATTGGTACAGGACCGTCCAGCTCCCACACCATGGGCCCCGCCCGGGCGGCGGTGATCTTCCGCGGGGAGCATTCGGAGGCAGATAAATTTCAGGCGATTCTCTATGGCTCTTTGTCCAAGACGGGCCGGGGCCACGGCACTGACCGCGCCATACGGGAGGCCCTTGCCCCCGTGGCGGCAGAGGTGATCTTCTCGGAGAGAGAGCCTGAGGATATAAAGCACCCCAACACCATGGACCTCATTGCCCTCCGGGGCGGGGAGGAGCTGGGCCGCATCCGGGTGCATAGCATTGGCGGCGGCGACATTGTCATAGAGGGCCGGGAGCAGGAGATGGAGAGCGAGGAGATTTATATGGAGAACTCCTTTGCTGAGATCCTGCAGTTCTGCCAATACAGGTATGTAGATTTGGTAGAGTATATTGAGATGAACGAAGGACCCGAGATCTGGGACTATCTCATGGGTGTGTGGCGTGTGATGGCCGCCTCCGTGGAGGAGGGCCTCTCACGCACCGGGGAGCTGCCCGGCGGCCTGCACATTCAGCGCAAGGCCAAATACATGCACGACCATATTGTGGAGACCAAGCACCCGGAGCTGGTGGAGTGTCAGAAGGTCTGCTCCTATGCCTATGCCGTCAGCGAGCAGAATGCCGATAACGGCACCATTGTCACGGCGCCCACCTGCGGCTCCTGCGGGGTGCTGCCGGCGGTGCTGTACTATTTCCGGGACAAGAGAAAGCTCAGCGACATGGACATTGCCCACGCTTTGGGTGTGGCGGGCCTGTTCGGCGAGTTGGCCAAGCGCAACGCCTCGGTATCCGGGGCGGAGTGCGGCTGCCAGGCGGAGGTAGGCGTGGCCTGCTCCATGGCGGCTGCTGCTGCCTGCCAGGCATTCGGGTATAATATCCACCAGATTGAGTATGCCGCTGAGGTGTCTTTGGAGCATCATCTGGGTCTTACCTGCGATCCTATCTGCGGCCTGGTGCAGGTGCCGTGTATCGAGCGCAACGCCGTGGCTGCCATGCGGGCCATCAACTCCGCCAATATTGCCTACTTCCTCACCGGCACCCGGAATATCAGCTACGATATGGTGTTGAAAAGCATGTACTACACGGGCCTGGATATGAACCAGCGCTATCGGGAGACCGCCGAGGGCGGCCTGGCCCGGATCTATACGCGCCGGGGGAAATAAAAACCTCTGGCGAAAAATCTTCGATTTTTCTGCCAAAGGGATCGCAGTCTGCTGCTTCTCGCCTGAGAGGATTTTTTCCCACGCACATGTGGCGGTGAAAAATGATCCGAATTTTTCGCGTCTGCGGACGCGAGCTCTGCGAGACCTTTTGACAAACAACGCACAGGCGGCCGGTTTCCCGGCTGCCTGCAAATCTCATAAAGATTGTCAGCCGTTTCTTGACGCAGAGAGGGAAAAAGAGTAAAATAAATGTATCGAACAACAGTTAGTCATATTGAGCAGGAGGAAACGACTCATGGATGAGAGCAGAAATGCCAGACAGCCGAAAAAACCGGATAACAATGAGCTGTGGTCGTGGATTGTCATTGCCCTCCTGTTTGCCTTTGCGTGGCCAGTGGGCCTTATCGTGCTTTTTGCTAAGCTTTCCGACAGCAGCAAGCGCAAGAAAAACCGCGCCGGCGCACAGCAGACGATCATTACAGCCGAGCCGGAGGATGCCGTGACAGCTACCGCTGCTCCCACCGCTGCGGAGAAAAAGAGCGACTCCGCGGCTCAGAGCAAGAAGCGCAGGAGCAGCATTACCCGTACCCCAAAGATCTCTGACAGCAATGCGAATGTACTGCGGAACATCGGTCTTGTGGTGACCGTAATTGGCGCCATCATCCTGCTTAACGCGTTGGGGGATAACCTGTTCTTCCTGGAGTACGGCAACTGGAGAGCGTTTTTGGAGTACACATTTTGGCCCATGGGTATCACCGCCGGGGGCCTGGGGCTGCTGCTGGGCAGCCACTGGATGCGCCGCCGTCTGCGCCGCTATGCCAAGTATCAGGCCATTGCCGGGAAAAAGCCCACGGTGACCATATCCCAGCTGGCTGCAGCTGCAAATGTGTCCACCCGCCGGGTGGAAAACGACCTGGAGCAGATGGTGCAGAAGGGCTTTTGGGGTAAGGAGGCCTATCTGGACCTGGGCCAGGGCGTCTTGGTGCGCACCTTTGAGGCGGCCGAGGGCCTGGAGCAGGCCCAAAAGGAGGCACAGCCTGCCCCGGCGGAGGCGGAGGAGGGCTACAGCGGCCAGCTGCGGGATATCCGCCGGGCCAATGACCGCATCGCTGACCCCGCCATCAGCGTCAAGATTGACCGGCTGGAGGATTTGGCGGGTAAAATTTTCCGCATTGTGGAGGAGGAACCGGCCAAGAAAGCCAAGGCGTCCACCTTTCTCAACTACTACCTGCCCACCACCCAAAAGCTGCTGGATAGCTATGCTGACTTTGAGGAGGCCGGCGTCAGCGGCGGGAATGTGTCTCAGGCTAAGCAGCGCATTGCCGACACAATGGATAAGATCGTGGCGGGCTTTGAGCGGCAGCTGGATCAGCTCTATCAATCCGATGCCATGGATGTGGACAGCGATATCCGTGTGATGGAGCAGATGCTCCGGCGGGACGGCGGCAGCGCAGCCGAGGATTTCGGCATGGGTGCTGCGCTGCAGCAGGAGCAATCGGAGTGAATTATGCAGCGGCGGCTGCCCTTTCCGGGGATAGTCGCCGCTGTATACGTTTCTTGACGGAGCGCAGGAATTAGGGTAAAATAATGCAATCAGATTCCGTTCGTTTCGGCAGGCTCTGTCCCGGCGGAATGATAGAATGGAGAGAATGAGGAGGTGGCGCAGGTGGATAAAGAGGCTTTTTTTGGCGGCACCTGGTGCGCCGCGGCGGATTGGTTCGGGGCGCACCCCGAATGCGGCGGCTTCCGATTCCGGCTGTGGGCGCCCCACGCCCGGGCGGTGCGTCTGGCCGGGGACTTTTCCGGCTGGGAACAGATTCCCATGCAGTGCGCAGATGGCGTGTGGGAGTGCTTTGTCCCCGGGGCGAAGGATTACGACAGCTATAAGTTCTGCCTGACCCGGGCTGATGGGAGAATCGTGTGGAAAGCGGATCCCTACGCCTTTCACGCTGCCACCCGCCCTGAGACGGACAGTAAGCTGGCACCTCTAGACTATGATTGGCAGGACGATGCATGGGAAAAGAGCCTTGTTGACAAGCCGCTGCTGACCCGGCCCCTGAATATTTACGAGGTGCATCCGGGCTCCTGGCGGCGCTACGCCGACGGCAATCCCTTTAACTACCGAAAGCTGGCGGATGAGCTGGCCAAGTATGTGTCGGACATGGGCTACACGGCGGTGGAGCTGATGCCTGTGACGGAGTACCCACTGGATGATTCCTGGGGCTATCAGTGTACGGGATATTTTGCCCCCACCTCCCGCTATGGCACCCCCCAGGATTTTAAGTATCTGGTGGATCGGCTCCACCGGGCGGGCCTGGCGGTGTTTTTGGATTGGGTGCCGGCCCATTTCTGCAAGGATGAGCAGGGCCTGCTGGAGTTTGACGGCACCTGCCTGTATGAATACGGCGATAGCCTGAAATGGGAGCATGAGGGCTGGGGCACACGGGTCTTTGACTATGGAAAGGGCGAGGTGCGCAGCTTCCTCCTCTCGTCGGCCATGTGGTGGCTGCGGGAGTACCATATGGACGGCCTCAGGGTGGATGCTGTGGCCTCTATGCTGTACCTGGATTACGGCCGCAACCAGTGGCGGCCCAACCGAAACGGCGGCAGGGAAAATCTGGAAGCGGTAGAGTTTTTACAGCTGCTGTGCCGCACCGTTCACCGGGAAAGGCCCGGTGCGCTGATGATCGCGGAGGAGTCCACCGCCTGGCCCCATGTGACGGGGAACGAGGGGCTGGGCTTTGACCTGAAGTGGAACATGGGCTGGATGAACGACCTGTGCCACTACCTGAAGATGGATCCCTATTTTCGCCAATACCATCATAAGGATGTCACTTTTTCCATGGTGTACGCTTTTTCTGAGAGGTTTGTGCTGCCCATCTCCCATGACGAGGTGGTGCATATGAAGGGCTCCCTCCGGGGCAAGATGCCCGGAGACGAGAGAATGCAACTGGCCGGTGTGAAGGGCTTTTTAGCCTATATGCTGGCCCACCCGGGGTGCAAGCTTCTATTCATGGGCGGTGAGCTGCCTCAGTGGAAGGAATGGGATTTTGCCGGACAGCTGGATTGGGGCGTTTTGCAGGATCCGTTGGTCTCCGCCGCCCATGGGTGCATCCGGGCGCTGAACCGGTTTTACAGGAAAACCCCGGCCCTGTGGGAAAACGACCTGGATTGGGACGGCTTTACCTGGCTGGTGCCGGACGATAACCATAACAACGTCATCGTGTTCCTCCGGCGGGATCGCCGGGGCCGGGAGCTTGTGTGCGCGGTGAATTTCTCTCCGGTGCTGCGGGAGAATTACCGCTTCGGCGTGCCGGAGAGGGCGGAATACAAGGAGGTTTTCAACACCGATGCCCTGCAATGGGGCGGCAGCGGTGCCATCAATGAAACACCCATACCGGTGGAGGCTGTTCCGTCCCACGGGCGCGAGACCTCCATCGCTGTTCGGATCCCGCCTCTGGGAACGGTGTATCTGCGGGGCGCTGGAAAGTATAACCGGAAGAAAGGAGCGAATCATCTGTGAAAAAAGAATGTATCGCCATGCTGCTGGCCGGGGGTCAGGGCAGCCGGCTCTATGTGCTCACCGGGGACATGGCCAAGCCGGCGGTTCCCTTCGGGGGGAAATTCCGCATCATCGACTTTCCTCTGTCCAACTGCGCCAATTCCGGCATAGATACCGTGGGTGTGCTGACCCAGTACCGTCCCTTAGAGCTGAATAACTACATCGGCAGCGGCCAGCCCTGGGAGCTGGACCGCATGAACGGAGGCGTACATATCCTGCCCCCCTATCAAAGCAATACCGGCGCCACCTGGTATAAGGGCACGGCCAATGCCATCTGCCAGAACATCGGATTTGTGGATCTGTATGATCCGGAGTATGTGGCGGTGCTTTCCGGGGATCATATCTATAAGATGGACTACTCCCTGATGCTCCGCCGCCATAAGGAGACCGGGGCCGACTGCACCATCTCTGTGATGGAGGTGCCCTGGCAGGAGGCCAGCCGCTTTGGCATTATGAATGTGGACGAAGCGGACGTCATCACCGATTTTGAGGAAAAACCCAAGCAACCTAAGAGTAACCTTGCCTCCATGGGCATTTACATCTTCACCTGGAAAAAGCTCCGGGCCTACCTGCTGCAGGACGATGCTGACCCCGACTCGGCCAATGATTTCGGCAAGAATGTCATCCCCACCATGCTGAAGGCTGGGGAGAAGATGGTGGCCTACCGCTTTGAGGGATACTGGAAGGACGTGGGCACTCTGGATTCCCTGTGGGATGCCAATATGGATATGCTCTCTCCGGGCTCGGGGCTGAACCTGCTGGATAAGCGCTGGCCCATTTACAGCCGCACGCCCTCCTGCCCGCCGGCCTTCTTTGCCGAGACGGCCGATGTGGGCAATAGCGCCGTGGCCAAGGGCTGCGACATCCGGGGCGAGGTGAAGAACACCGTCCTCAGCTACAACACCGTGGTGGAGGAGGGCGCCGTAGTCACCTACTCCGTGCTTATGCCCGGTGCGGTGGTGAAAAAAGACGCCCGGGTGGAATATGCCATCCTGGGCGAGAACAGCTTGGTGGGCGAGAGCGCCCATGTAGGCGCCGGGCCGGAGACTGCCGCCGACCCCGATAAATGGGGCGTGGCGGTGCTGGGCCCACAGACGGAGGTGACCCCCGGGGAAACGGTCCCCGCCGGAGCTATGCTGGATAAGACCCACGGACAGGAGGTTAAGGTATGAACGGAGTACACGGCATCATCTTTTCCTATGAAAAAAGCAACGGCCTACGGGAGCTGACGGAGCCACGTATTCACGGCTCCGTGCCCTTTGGCGGCTCATACCGGATGGTGGACTTCATCCTCTCGGACATGGTCAACGCCGGCATCCGGGACGTGGGCGTCATCATGCACGGCAAGTGCCAGAGCATGATGGATCACCTGCGCAGCGGCAAGAGTTGGGATCTCTCCCGCAGCTTCGGCGGCCTGACGCTGCTGCCGGTGTTCGCCTATAACAGCGCCCGGGGCAACGGCCGCTTCCGGGGCAAGCTGGAGGCATTGGACGTGGTGAAGGATTACCTGCGCCATATCCGGCAGGACTATGTGCTCCTGGCCGACAGCGATGTGGCCCTGAATATCGATCTGAAAGCGATGCTGGAGTCGCATATAAAGGCCGGCGCGGACATCACTGTGGTGTGTGCCCCCTCCACAGGGGACGGCCTGTATCTGAACCTGGATGAAACCGGCCGGGTGATGGAGGCGGTGGAGGAGCAGCACCAGGGCCTGCGCTGCCTGCAGATCTTCCTGCTGCGGACAGAGCTGCTGCTCTCCCTGGTGGAGCGATTTGTCAGCCGCCATGAGTACAGCTTCCAGGGCTGCGTCCTCCAGGGCCTGACCAAGGAGCTGCACATCCAGGGGTATGCCTTTCACGGGTTTGCAGCCCACATCACCGATGTGGCCGGGTACTATGCCAGCAGCATGCGCCTGCTGGACCCGGCTGTGCGGCAGGATCTGTTCTGCCCCGACAGGCCCATCTATGCCAAAGAAAATGACGCCGCCTCCACCTATATGGATCCCCAGGGCGGCTGCGTGAACTCCCTGGTGGACGACGGCTGCGACATCCAGGGCAGCGTCCGGGGTTCCATCCTCAGCCGGGATGTTCGGGTGGAAAAGGGTGCTGTTGTGGAGGGCTGTATTCTATTTAAGGACACCGTGGTGGAAAAGGGTGCCGTGGTGCGCCGCGTCATCGCGGATAAAGCGGTAAGGATCGGCCCGGGTGTGCATCTGGAGGGGGCAGAGAAGTACCCCCTGGTGCTGGGCAAAGGCGCGGAGGTGTAATGTAAGGTGAATATTCTGTATGTAACGGGGGAGGCCGCCCCCTTCTGTAAAACAGGCGGCCTGGCGGACGTATCCGGGAGTTTGCCGGTGGCGTTGGCGGCCCGGGGCCACCATGTGGCGGTGATGCTGCCGCTGTATGACACCATTTCTAAGCAGTGGCGCCGTCAGATGACCTTCCACAGGTTTATCTATGTGAACCTATCGTGGAGGCATGAGTACTGCGGGCTGTTTTCCCTGGAGTACCGGGGTGTCACCTGGTATTTCGTGGATAATGAGCATTACTTTGCACGGGGCCGGCTTTATGGCGAGGGGGACGATGGCGAGCGCTTCGGCTTTTTCTCCCGGGCGGTGCTGGATCTGCTGCCCTTGCTGGACGAGATGCCGCAGGTGATTCACTGCAACGATTGGCAGACGGCCCTGGTGCCGGTGTACCGTCAGGATCTCACCGGCCGGTGGGACGCCCTGCGGGGCATCCGCACGGTGTTCACTATTCATAATATTGAGTACCAGGGCAAGTTCGGAGCGAATACGGTGTCGGATCTGTTCGGCCTGGATCAGGGCTGGTATGACGGCGGCACCCTGGAGATGGACGGCTGCGTGAACCTCATGAAGGGGGCGATGCTCTGCGCCGACGCCGTCACCACCGTCAGTCCCACCTATGCCCGGCAGCTCTGCCTCAGCGCCTATGCCCAGGGGATGGAGTCCGTGGTGCAGCGCTGCGGGGAGAAATTCAGCGGCATTGTAAACGGTATTGATACCGCCGTATTCGACCCGGCCACGGACCCGGTACTCCCGGCCCATTACAGTGTCCGGAACCTCCGGGGCAAGGCCACCTGCAAGAAGGCCCTGCAGCAGGAGCTGGGATTGCAGGTGCAGAGCGATGTGCCTGTTATTTCCATGGTCAGCCGCCTGGTGGGACACAAGGGCATCGACCTCATCTGCGAGAGCCTGGACAATATCATGCGCACCGGCTGCCAGCTGGTGCTCCAGGGCAGCGGGGAGGAGCAGTATGAGAGCTTCTTCCGCTACGCCGAAAACCGCTATAAGGGCCGGCTTTGCGCCTATATTGGGTATAACGAGGATCTGGCCCACCGGATCTATGCCGGCAGCGACCTGTTTCTGATGCCCTCCCGCTCCGAGCCCTGCGGCCTTTCCCAGATGATCGCCATGCGCTACGGCGCCGTGCCTATTGTCCGCCAGACCGGCGGCCTGGCGGATACCGTCCGCTCCTGCCAGATGGGGCAGGAGGACGGCAACGGCTTTGTCTTTGCCAATTACAGCGCCTTTGACATGCAGTATGTCATCTCCCAGGCGGTTGAGCTGTATCGGAGCGACCTCCACGGCTTCCGCCGGGTGCAGAGGTGCGGCATGACCGACGATTTTAGCTGGAACGTCAGCGCTGGGGCCTATGAGGCTCTGTATGAGAATATTACCGACACATCGAGGTGAAACACAAATGACTAAGGATACACTGAAAGAAGCCATTGTGCAGAAGCTGCGCATCAACTGCGGCTGCACCCCTCGGCAGGCAGGGGATGGAGATATGCTCCGGGCCTGCGCCATGGTCCTGCGGGACATCATGGCCGAGCGGAACATTACCACTCGGGAGGATACGGACGCCCGCCAGCTCCGGCAGGTGCATTATCTGTCCCTGGAGTTTCTCATGGGCCGCAGCCTCATGAAAAACGCCTATAACCTGGGCCTGACTCAACCCCTTACCCAGGCGGTGGAGGAGCTGGGCTTCAAGGCGGCAGATCTGTTTGAGCATGAGCCGGATGCCGGCCTTGGCAACGGCGGCCTGGGCCGCCTGGCTGCCTGCTATCTGGACAGTATGACCACACTGAATATCCCTGCCACGGGCTACTCCATCTGCTACGAGCTGGGCATATTCAAGCAGAAGATCGTGGAGGGCCAGCAGGTGGAGCTGCCTGACGATTGGCAGGACATCGGCGGCGCGTGGCTGCTGCCTCGGCCCCAGGAGACGGAGGAGGTCCACTTTGGCGGCACCGTTCGTACCAAGTGGGACGGCGGCCAGCTGATGGTGGTCCACGAGGACTACACAAGGGTTCTGGCTGTGCCCTGTGATATGGAGATTGCCGGCTATAAGACCGACCATGTCAATACCCTGCGGCTTTGGCAGGCCCGCAGCCCAAAGCCCGTGGATATGCAGCTGTTCAGCCGGGGCCAGTACCTCCAGGCCAGCGAGGAGCGCACCATGGCTGATGCCATCAGCAAGGTCCTCTATCCCGAGGACAATCACTATGAGGGTAAATCTCTGCGCCTGAAGCAGCAGTATTTCTTCGTATCCGCCACCATCCAATCCATTACCCGCAAGCATCTGGAGGTGTACGGTACCCTGCGGAACTTCCATGAAAAAAACGCCATTCAGATCAACGACACCCACCCCACGCTGGTAATTCCGGAGCTGATGCGCATATTCATGGACGATGCGGGCATGGGCTGGGACGAGGCGTGGGAGATCACCAAAAACAGCGTGGCCTACACCAACCATACGGTTTTGGCCGAGGCGCTGGAGTGCTGGCCCCAAAGCCTGTTTGAAACGCTTCTGCCCCGTATTTGGCAGATCATCGTGGAGATTGCCCACCGCTGGCAAAAGCAGGTGGAGGATTTCTACCACGATCCCGCCAAGACGGAGAAGCTGGCCATCGTGTGGGACGGCGGCGTGCGTATGGCGAATTTGTGCATCGCCGGGGGCATGAGCGTCAACGGTGTATCCGCCCTGCATACGGAAATTTTGCGCAGGGATGTGTTCCGGGACGCCTATCAGATGCACCCGGAGGAATTCCACAACGTTACCAACGGTGTGGACCACCGCCGCTGGCTTAGTCAGATCAATCCCGGCCTCCACAGCCTCATCTGTGACCTCACCGGCGGCGATGACTACCTGCTGCATCCCGATGCCCTGAGCAAGCTGGATGCTTTCGCGGACGATGCCGCGGTGCTGGCGCAGCTGGCGGAGATCAAGCGGGGAAATAAGGACCGCTTTGCCCACTGGGCCAAGCGTCAGCAGGGCGTGGTGCTCAATACCGATGCCGTGTTCAATACGCAAGTCAAGCGCCTGCACGAGTATAAGCGGCAGCTGCTGAATGTGCTGCACATTCTCTATCTCTATCAGCGCCTGCAGGACGAGCCCAATATGGATTTCCGTCCCCAGACCTTCCTCTTTGGCGCAAAGGCCGCCCCGGGCTATGCCGTGGCTAAGCGGATCATCCGCCTCATCGGCTCCGTGGCCGATCAGATCGATCACGATCCCATTTGCAAGGATAGACTGCAGGTGGTATTCCTGGAGAACTATCGGGTCTCCATGGCGGAGATGCTCATGCCCGCCAGCGAGGTATCCCAGCAGATATCCACTGCCGGCAAAGAGGCCAGCGGTACCGGCAATATGAAGTTCATGATGAACGGCGCCGTGACTATCGGCACCTTGGACGGGGCCAACGTGGAAATGCACCAGGTGCTGGGTGACGAGAATATGTTCCTGTTCGGCCTGAAGGCGGAGGAGGCCGCCGCCCTCTCCCGGCACTATGACCCCAAGCTGCTGTATGACCGGGATCCTGTGCTGCGCCGGGTGCTGGATTCCATCCGGGACGGCTTCCGGGATGGGGTCAGCTACGAGGATATCTACCGCCGCCTGCTCTTTGGCGGCGATTGCCCGGCGGACCAGTACCTGCTCCTGGCGGATTTCGTGTCCTACTGTGACGCCGGCCGCCGCATGATGGAGACCTACGGTGACCGCACCCGCTGGAATCAGATCAGCCTGCACAACATTGCCCGCAGCGGTGTGTTCGCTGCGGACCGCTCCATCCGGGACTATGCCCGGGATATCTGGCACGTTCCCTGCAGAGAATAAAAAAATAGGAGCTTATCCCCGAAGCGGCGGCACCAATCAGGTGCCGCCGCTTTGTGCCGTTCGCCCTTACTATTGCGCAGAGAGTCCGCAGACTGGCCGCGGCGATCCGTCTCCCTGCTTCCTGCCTGCATGGGGTGGGGCAGAGCACCGGAGGAGCCGATCTTGCTCTGCTTCTGACTTGTCATTTTTTTCTTTTCATTGGTTGACAGTTGTGGTAAAATGTATATTGATATACTATGACAAATTGTGACAAAAAGAGGATAAATACTATGGACATTACACAGGGTGTACCCTTTGATACCTTTGGCCTGTCGGAGGCCACCATGCGCGCCATCCGAAACAAGGGCTATACCATATCGACGCCCGTGCAGGCGGGCTGTATCCCGCCCATGCTGGCAGGGAAGGACGTCATTGCCAAGGCCCCTACAGGCACCGGCAAGACCATGGCCTTCGGCCTGCCTATTATTGAGCGCATGGACCGGGAGAGCGAGGCGGTGCAGGCACTGATTCTGGCGCCTACCCGGGAGCTGGCCATACAGATCACTCAGGAGCTGCGGGAGGTGGCCGTGTACCACGAGGGGCTGCGGGTGGTGTGCCTATATGGCGGCGAGCCCATCGGCAAGCAGATCAATGCCCTCAAACGGAAGCCCCAGATCGTGGTGGCCACCCCGGGCCGCCTATCCGATCACATGAAGCGCCGTACCGTCACGGTGAAGGAGGTACAGACCGTGGTGCTGGACGAGGCAGACCGCATGCTGGACATGGGCTTCATCCACGACGTGACGCGGATCCTGGACAAGATCCCGAACCGCAAGAATTTGGGCATGTTCTCCGCTACCATTTCCCGGGAAGTTATGGACATCTCCTGGGTCTACCAGCGGGATCCTGAGGAGATTACTGTTCAGGCTACCAAGGAGAATAAGCCTGATATCCTGCAATATCGCATAGAGGTGCCCTCCGACCAAAAGGTGGACACCATTGCCCGCATTATCACCGGGGAAAAGCTGGAGCGGGTCATGTGCTTCTGCAACACCAAGGGCTCCACGGAGCGGCTGACCAAGTTCCTGCAGATGCGTGGCCTGGATGCCCAGTGCATCCACGGGGACATCCCCCAGCGCAAGCGGGAGGCGGTGATGGCCCTGTTCCGGGAGGGGAAGCTCCGCGTATTCGTTGCAACGGATGTGGCCGCCCGGGGCATCGACGTGGACGATGTGGACGCGGTGTTTAACTACGATGTCCCCGATGAAAACGAGTATTACATCCACCGCATCGGCCGCACAGGCCGGGCTAAGCGCCACGGCGTGGCCTATACCCTGCTTTCGGATTTCCCAAGCCGTATGCGGCTGGACGATATAGCCCGCAACACCCGCAGCCAGATCATCTCTGCTGCGGTGGATGAAAATGGCCATGTGGAGCCGGAAAAGAAATAAATCCATTGGATGCAAAAGGAGCAAACGCATTATGATGAAACTGAAACGACCTGTGGCGGCGCTGCTGGCAGCTGTGCTGCTGTTGGGGCTGCTGAGCGGCTGCCACCGGGAGAACGGCGTTTCCTTCCGGGTGGCCATGGGCAGCGTTCCGGTCACGCTGGACCCGGCCCTGGCCGCCACTGATGAGGAAAAGACCGTGGTCAGCCATCTGTTTGAAAATCTTATGAAGCTGCAATCCGACGGAAGCGGCGGTACCACGGCAGTCAACGGAGTGGCCCGCAGCTACCAGTGTGACACCACGGCTGAGGGGCAGGAGACCTACACCTTCAAGCTCCGCTCCAGTGCCGCCTGGTCCGACGGCACCAAGGTCACTGCCCAGGATTTCGTATACGCATGGAAACGGCTGGCGGATCCTGCTACCGGCTCAAAAAACGCAAGAATCCTGGACATGGTAGCCGGTTACAGCGCTGCCCGGACGGGAGAGGATGCGCTGCAGGTTTCCGCACCGGATGACGAGACCTTTGTGGTGGCGCTTTCCGGGCGCTGTCCGTATTTCATCGACAGCGTCTGCACAGCGGCGGCGACTATGCCGGTACAGAGCGCCGCAGCGGCCCAGGAGAATTGGTCCATGTCGCCGGACACCCTGGTCACCAATGGCCCCTATACCGTTGCATCTTGGGAAAACGACACGATGCTGCTGCAGCAGACGGATGGCTATCACGATGCCCGCCGCCTGGGACCGATGAGCATCAGCTTCCGCTTTACAGCCGATGCGAAGACGGCCAACTCCCTTTTTGAGAAGGGGGACGCGGATTTTGTCCTGGGACTGACGGACGAGGCTGTAGCCAAGAAGATAGACAGCTGGATGCCGGATTACTATCCCGAGACCAGCGTGGTGCTGCTGAACCAGCTGTCCGACCTGACCAGCAATGAAAATGTCCGCCGGGCCATGGGCCTGGTCATTGACCGCAACGCCATTGCCGAGCTGCTGGGCTCCCGGACGCATCTGGCGGCAGAGGGGCTGGTGACCTGGGGCATCCGCAGCACAACGGGCGGCCAGTTCCGTGATTTCGGCTCCGCTGTGGACAATGACAGCGAGAATTACGAGAAAAACTGTCAGACGGCCCAGGAGCTGATGAAGGAGGCGGGCTACACTGCCACCAAGCTGAAAAGCCTGACACCGGTAATTATGCTCTATGAGTCCGATGGCACTGCAGATTCCCTGGCGCTGCTGCTGCAGAAGACCTGGAAGGAGAAGCTGGGGCTGAGCGTGACGCTCAAGGGCGTTTCCAGCGAGGAGATCACCCAAGCGTTGGAGCGGGGTGAATATACGCTGGCAGCGCTGCGTGTCACCAGTGACCGCAATGACGCCACGGGCTTTCTTAACCGCTGGCGCATGGGTGAGGAGGATAACTATGCCAATTTTACCTCCAGCGCCTATGATATGCTCCTGCGCGTGGCGGCAGTGTCTGCCAGCCAGGAGGCCCGGGATGCCTATCTGGAGGATGCGGAGCGCCTGCTGATAGAGAAGGGCAATGTGATTCCCATGTATTGCAGCACCCGCAGCTGGAGCCTGTCAGAGTCGTTTACCGGAGTGTTTGGCGACGGCCTGGGCCGGTACTTCTTCACCGGTGTGCATAAGGAGAGTAAGTAAGAGTATAATGGAGAGCAGCGGCACGAAAGCCCTCTGCCGGTTTTAATTATACTTCTATGAGCGCGGGGGCGAAAGGCTCTGTTCGGCCTTTCGTCCCCGCGCTCATTTGTAGGAGAGGGTATTCCTTCTGACCGGCTTTCCGGCCTTCACTCTCTGAAATTGCCGTAAGGCGGGACAATATGAAGGACTACGACACGATTTTTGTGGGCTATCCGATCCGGTGGTATGTCGCGCCGACGATTATCCCGTTTGCGACCACCGGCGGAATCGGCATCGGCAAGGCAAACGAGCGCCTTGCACCGAGCTGCAAAGGCGCAAAGCTGATGAACGGCAGGGCCTTCAAGGGCAGCGCCGGGCATCAGGAGTTTGCGGCGTGGATTGATGGACTTGGACTATGAGAAGCGTATAAATCGGAATTTTTTGTGGAGGTGTTTATATGATATTCCTAAAGGTATTGGCTGTAGTTCTGGGATTGGCCTTCCTTCTGTTTGGATACTTCATTTACTTTAAAAAGAAATACAATCTTATCAACGGTTTTGAGGCGGACTTCAAAGCCGGTCGGAAGAAAGAAGAATACGCAAAGAAAGTGGGAATGATAGAGTTTGTTGTTGGTATAGTTCTGCTTATCACAGGGGTTGCACTTATTCTGTTTGCCTAATAAATTCCAGTTTAACGAACAGGAGATGATGAACGCATGAAAATCCTACATGAACTTTCGTGGCTATGGGAAACGCTGGGCATTGCACTTGTGGCGGCGGCTGTCTGCGTGGCTTGCGCCGCGCTGATCTGCAAGGCAGCGAAGAAGAAGCTCAGCAAAAAGTTGTTGGCGGTCGTAGGGGCTGCTGCATTTGTGGGGGTGATTCTGGCGGTCATTCTGATCGCCCGGACACCAATGCCCCTTTGATAGGACGGGGATTGAATAACACACCCCCAGAGATTTTAGTCTCTGGGGGTGTGTGCTACTCTCAATCAGTTGGTTTTTGGAAATGTGCTTATGCAAGCCTGCCCTTTACGGGGTTTTTGTGGTGTTGATTATTCGAATTCCGTTTTGAATATCTCCTCACCCATAAAAATGAGTGTCGGAGGTATCTTATACG
>OLOS01000950.1_pt1 | contig 26749 bp, 8 predicted proteins | sample 1672631 | NCBI WGS metagenome assembly OLOS01 (sample SAMEA3136707, study PRJEB25190) | human gut metagenome | biome: human gut; feature: human-associated habitat; material: faeces | place: Austria | collected 2013 | reverse complement strand
TCTGTATGAAGCGCATGTGACCTACGCCAACGAGGCGAAGGTGAAATACTGCGGCGTGAAGCCGGAGACGCTGGCGGCGTTCGGCGCGGTCAGCGAGCAGACGGCGTTTGAAATGGCGAGCGGCCTGCGCGAAAGAAGCGGCGCGGACATCGCCGTGGCGACGACCGGCATCGCAGGGCCGGGTGGCGGGACGAAGGAAAAGCCCGTCGGGCTGGTATATGTCGCCTGCGCGGACAGGCACGGCGTGATAGTCGAGCGGCTGCAGCTCGGCGGCGGCCGCGCGCGGGTGCGCAGGCTGGCGACGCTCAAGGCGCTGGACATGGTGCGCCGCGCGGCGATAAGAGGGTAAAAACAGGAGGGGCAATATGGCAAGCGATAAGGGCAAAAAATCCGCAAAGACGGTCACGGCGATTCCGGCGAACGACGACGGCACCGAAAAAAAGCGCGCGCTGGATATCGCGCTGGCCGGCATTGAAAAGCAATTCGGCAAGGGCGCGGTCATCCGCATGGGCGAGCGCGCCGTGCGCGATATTCAGGTGATTCCGACGGGCTGTCTGGATTTGGATATGGCGCTGGGCGTGGGCGGCGTGCCGCGCGGCCGCGTGGTGGAGATCTACGGCCCGGAATCCTCCGGCAAGACGACCGTCGCGCTGCACATCGTCGCGGAGGCGCAGAAGATGGGCGGCGTGGCCGCGTTCATCGACGCGGAGCACGCGCTCGACCCCGTCTATGCGCGCAAGCTGGGCGTGGACGTCGATCAGCTGTACGTCTCTCAGCCGGACACCGGCGAGCAGGCGCTGGAAATCTGCGAGGCGTTGGTTCGCTCCGGCGCGATTGACGTCGTGGTCATCGACTCGGTGGCGGCGCTCGTGCCGAAGGCCGAAATCGACGGCGAGATGGGCGATTCGTTCGTCGGCCTGCAGGCGCGCCTGATGAGCCAGGCGCTGCGCAAGCTGACCGGCATCATCAACAAGACGAACTCGACCTGCATCTTCATCAACCAGCTGCGCGAGAAGGTCGGCGTGATGTACGGCAATCCGGAGACGACGCCGGGCGGCCGCGCGCTCAAGTTCTATGCGTCCGTGCGCATCGACATCCGCCGTGGCGAGCAGCTCAAGGACGGCACAACCGTCGTCGGCAACCGCACGAAGGCGAAGATCGTCAAAAACAAGGTTGCGCCGCCTTTCAGAACCGCGGAGTTCGACATCCTCTACGGCGAGGGCATCAGCAAGGAAGGCAGCCTGCTGGACAGCGCGGTTGCGCTGGATATCATCCACAAATCCGGCGCGTGGTTCTCCTACGGCGACCAGCGCATCGGCCAGGGCCGCGAGAACACCCGCAAGTTCCTCAAGGAAAACGCGGAAATCGCTGCGGAAATCGACAAGCTCGTTCGCGCAGAGCTGATGGGCAAAGATGCGCCCGTCGTGCAGAGCGCGGCGGATGACGACGAGAGACCGACGGACGACGGCATGGACGATCTGCCGAACCTCGACGACGAGGAATAAGCAAAAAGAACCCGCCTTGAAATCAAGGCGGGTTTTATGCTATACTATATACGATTTTGACAGACTTTGAAACGACGCGACGAACAGGAAGGATACCATGAAGCAGGAAAAGCTGGAAGACCGATTGCAGATGCGCAGGCTGACGGTGGACGATACCGCGCAGTATAACGCGCTGCTCCGTTATGCGTTTCAGGTGACGGACAGCGAGCTGGCCTCGCTGGGCTGGAACCAGAAGGAAATGGAGCGCAGCAAAAAACCCGTGCTCAAAAAGACGGAGTCGTTCGGTTGGTTTGACGGGGAAAAGCTGGCTTCGCAGATCAGCGTCTACCCGATGCAGGTCAATCTGTTCGGCACGATGTACAACATGGGCGGCGTGACCGGCGTGGCGACCTATCCGGAATACATGGGGCACGGGCTGATGGCGCACCTGATGAAAAAAGCGCTTGATAACATGCGCGAAAACCACCAGTGCGTGTCGATGCTCTTCCCGTACCTGATTCCGTATTACCGCAAAAAGGGCTGGGAAATCGTTTCGGATAAGATGACCTACACCATCAAGGATACGCAGCTGCCCAAGCACCGCAAGGTCGGCGGTATGGTCGAGCGCGTGGACATCGACAGCGAGGATGTGCACCGGGTGCACGACGCATTCTCCGCGATGCGCCACGGCGCGCTCAAGCGCAACGAGCTGGAGTGGGAGGAATACTGGCGGTGGGAGGCCGACGACGTGCTCGTCGCCGTGTATTATGACGCGAACGAGAAGCCGACCGGCTACCTCGTCTACTACATCGCCAACGATGTGTTCCGCATCAAGGAGCTGGTGTACGTCAATCAGGAGGCGCGCCACGGCCTGTGGAACTATATCTCCGCGCACTTTTCGATGATCGAAAAGGTGGTCGGCAACAACTACACCAACGAGCCGATGGCGTTCCTGCTGGAAGACAGCGAAATTCAGGAGGAAATCGAGCCGTATATCATGGCGCGCATCGTCGATTTCGAGGAGTTTATCCGGCAGTATCCGTTTGATATCATCTCCATCCACGACGACCTGCATTTCATCATCGACGACCCGATCATGGAATGCAACTGCGGCGATTTCTCCCTGCGCTGGGACGCGGCGGGCAACACCATTCTGGAGCGCGGCGGCACGCGCGGCGAAACCGTCCGCTGCGACATTCAGACGCTGACGGCCATGTTCTACGGCTACAAGCGGCCGACCTACCTCAAGCGCGTCGAGCGGCTGCAGGCCAACGACACCGCCGTGCGCATTTTGGAGGATATCATCCCCATCGAGCAGCCGTATTTCTCGGATTATTTCTAAGAGTGAGGCGTTACAACCATGCAAAACGAAGCGGTCGCGCTTCTTCGCTGCCCGATCTGTTCGGGCAGTTTTCATCAGGAGGGCAAAAGCCTGCTCTGCGGCAAGCGCCATTGCTACGACATTGCCAAGCAGGGGCACGTCAATTTCGCGCCGAACGCCAAGCCGTCCTTCTACAAAAAGGAGCTGTTTGAGAGCCGCGCGAAGGCGTTTGAGGCGGGCGTTTTTGCGCCGGTTGCCGCCGCCGTCGGCGAGGCGCTGGAAAAATATGTGCGCGCCGAGCGCCCCGTCGTGGCGGACGCGGGATGCGGCGAGGGATACTATCTGCGGAGCGTCTGCCCGGAACGGGACATGATCCGAATCGGGTTTGATCTGTCGAAGGAGGCTGTTCTGCTGGCAGCGAAGGGCGACAGGCGCTCGACGTATTTCGTCGGCGATTTGGCCAACATACCGTTGGCGGACGGCTGCTGCGACGCGGTGCTCGACGTGTTTACGCCGGCGAACTACGCGCAGTTCGGGCGCATCCTCAAAAAGGACGGCGTGCTCATCAAGCTCGCGCCGAGGCCGGGCTATCTGCGCCAGCTCCGCGAGGCGGCGGGCGGACGGCTGGCGGCCTACGACGGCGCGCCCGTTTCGGATTACGCGCACGCGCATCTGAACGTGCTGGAACAGCGGACGATCACCTATACGATGCCGGTCAGCGGGGCGCTGGCGCTGCATCTGGCGAAAATGACCCCGATGCTCGCCAACATCGACGCGGAGAGCCTTGACCTGAGCGGCGTGACGGAGATCACCGTTGACGAGACGATGATCGTCGGCACCATCAAACGGGAGGAAGAATTGTGAAGACGTTTTTTATGAATGACTACGGCGAGGGCGCGCATCCGATTGTGATGCAGCGGCTTCTTGAAACCAACATGGAGCACACCTGCGGCTACGGGCTGGATGATTACAGCCTGCGCGCGGCGGACGTGATTCGCGAGAAATGCGGCCAGCCGGGGGCGGCGGTGCACATCATGGTCGGCGGCACGTCGGCCAACAGCATCGCGATTGCGGCGTTCCTGCGCCCCTACGAGGCGGCAATCTGCGCGCCGACGGGGCACATCAACGTGCACGAAACCGGCGCGGTGGAGGCGACGGGGCACAAGGTGCTCCCCTGCGCGGCGAAGGACGGCAAGGTGACGCCGGAGGGCGTGGAGGCCGTCTGCGCGCTGCACACGGACGAGCACATGGTCGCGCCGCGGCTGCTCTACATCAGCCAGCCGACGGAAATCGGCACCGTCTACCATCTGGACGAGCTGAAGGCGCTGCGCAGGGTCTGTGACGCGCACGGGCTGATCCTCTTTGTGGACGGCGCGCGGCTGGGCAGCGCGCTGACCAGCCCGGAGTGCGACATGACGCTCAAAGATCTGGCGGCGCTGGCGGATTGCTTCTACATCGGCGGCACGAAGAACGGCCTGCTCTTCGGCGAGGCGATGGTGATCGTCAACCCGGCGCTGCAAAAGGATTTCCGCTTTATGATTAAGCACAACGGCGGCATGATCGCCAAGGGGCGGCTCGGCGGCGTGATGTTTTTGGCGGCGCTGGAGCACGACGATTATTTCGCGTGGGCCAGACACGCCAACGAGATGGCCGATATCATCCGCGCGGGCATGGAGCGCGCGGGGATTCCCTTCTTCCAGCGGACGACGACCAACCAGATTTTCGCCGTGCTGACGGAGGAGCAGAACGCCGCGCTGGCGCTGGATTTCGCTTATGAGCGCTGGGCAACGCTGGATGACGGGCGCGTGGCCGTCCGCTTTGTGACAAGCTGGGCGACGACGGCGGAGGATTGCCGGAAACTCGTCTCCGCGCTGGAGGCAATGGCCTGATGGCGCGCGAGGGGCGGTCTCATGTGCGCAAGAGAAAAAAAGGCTGTCTGGTTGGCTGCCTGACGAATCTGCTGCTCGTGCTCGGCGTGGCGGCGCTGCTGTTTGTCGGCGCGCATGTGCTGGGCTTTGTGAAGAGCGACCCGCAGACGGGCGCGCCGACGCTCCGCTTTGACAATCTGCCGGAAATCAAGCTCGGCGACTTTGATCTGAGCAAAATCGAGCTGCCGGACGTTTCGAAGCTGACGGAGAAGCTGCCCAAGTGGGCATACGGCGTGAACCCCAACGGGCTGACGATCAAGACGCTGCGCGCGGGCGACAGCGAGGCGGTTTTTGTCTGCGCGGACGGATACACCATGCTCGTCGGCGCGGGCAGCGGAACGGGCGCGGCGCTCTGCGGCCAGCTTCTGCTTTGCGGTGTGAACCACCTGAGCGCGGCGGTTGCGATGGGCTCGGAGGATGAACAGCTCGGCGCGATGAAGCTGGCGCTTGGCATGACCAAACCGGATTATCTCTTTGTGCCGCCGACGCAGACGAAGGGCAAGGCCTACGCGCAGATGATCGACGCGGCGGAAAAGCGGGGGACGCAGATCGTCTCCGCGACGCAGAACATGGCCTTTACCCTCGGGCGGGCGCGCGTGACATTCATCGGCCCGGCGCGGACGCAGCACACGGACAGCCGCGACGACGGGCTGACGCTGCGCATCGACTACGGGGAGACGAGCGCCGTGGTGACGGGCTGCATCACCGCGAGCGGCGAAAAGGAGATCGTCGCCTCCGGCGCGGCGGTCAAGTGCGACGCGCTGATCGCCTCGCGCGGGGGCAGCGAAGCGGCAACCTGCACCGAATGGGTGGAGGCAGCCAAGCCGGGCGTTGCGTTTGTCACGGGAAAAAACCCCGCCAACAGCGTGCGCATTCGGCTGCAAAAGGCCGGGGCGACGGTTTACGCCGCGAAGGAAAACGGCGTGATGACGCTCTATTCGAACGGACAGAAGATCACGGTTCAGCCGTAAACATGCGAAAGACCCTGCCGGGCGGCGTCCAATGCCCGACAGGGTCTTTCTGTTAAGAAACAGGGAGAAAATAGGGGGGAGGAGTGATCCTCGCTCGATTGGGTTGCGCTCAAGCGGGGCGCATACCTGGCAGGTGCGTCAAGCCTGCAAGGCTGCGGAGAGGCGCGTCAAACCTCATCCGCCACTTTGTTCAGGGAGGTGTTAGTTATCTCTAACAACAAGGTCATTATACAGGATATTGAGCGGCTTGTCAAGAGAAAAATTGAAAGTATTCCGCTGGGAATTGTATAGAATTTGCGGCGTTATATATGAGATGGGATAAAAGGAAAAATCATCATTTTTATTAGATCTAAAACGTTTCCTTTGTGCATTTGTAAGTTGAAAAAAAACAAGGAAGAGTGGTAGAATAAAATAGAGAAGAAATCGGTATATATCTCCCACTATGGGAAGTATATGCGGCTTTCAATGGAAAGATGAAAAAAAGATCGGCGAAAGGGGCATGTCGATATGAAAAATAAAAGAAGAATTTTTGCATGGATGCTGTGCCTGGTGTTGCTGGGCGCAGCGTCTCCGATGCGCGTGAACGCGGAGGATGAGCAGCAGAGCGAAGGAATCGTTTTGTATGAAGAAGGCGGAAAGCCCGAATACACCGAAGCTGAAGCGGAATCTGAAGTTTACAGCGAGACGGAAACGCCGATTGAGACGGAAGAGGCCGAAGAAGAGCCGGAAGCCACGGAAGAACCGGAAGTTGTGGAAGAACCGGAAGCGACGGAAGAACCGGAAGTCGTGGAAGAACCGGAAGCGACGGAGGAACCGGAAGCGACGGAAGAACCGGAAGCGACGGAAGAACCGGAAGATACGGCAACGCCCGAACCTACGGCAACGGTTGAGCCGACGGCAACGCCTGAACCTACGGCGACGATTGAGCCGACAGTGACGCCCGAACTCACGTCCACGCCTGAGCCGGAGGAGCAAATCGAAACAATCGACTGGGCGCAGCTCAGACTGGACGGAAACGGCGATTCGGCGCGGCTGGTGATCGGCGTGAACAACGCGGACGGCGTGCGGCTGGAGCCGTTTGCGGTAGCCATCGGCGGCGACACGGACGCGTGGCAGGCGGATGATTTCTGGATGGACGGCGCTTCCCTCAGTTGGGAAAACGGCGAAATCGTTCTGTGGGTCTACGACGGCGTGGCGCAGGGCGGCGAGGTGCTTTGCGGCGGCCGTCGGCTGACGCTGACGCTGAGCCGAAACGGCGATGCGGAAACGATGCTCACCCTTGCGGCGCTGGACGGCGACGGCAACGAGCTGGATCTGCGCAACAGCGGCGACGACAGAATCAAATTGCAGGCGCATTGGGATGCGAAGGTCGTCCGGCAGCCGGTGCAGATTGAGACGGAACTGATCAGCAACGGAAGCGACGGCCTGACTTATGGCGACACGCTGGAAATGACTGCCGTGGTCAACGTCCAGCCGACGGATGCGAAGTGGTCGCTCCGCTGGCAGTACAGCCAGGACGGCGAACACTTTGAAGACGTTGAAGGCGCAAACGAGATGCGCTATGCGGTAAAGCTCGACAAAATCAACGCGCAATATTACTGGCGCTTTGTGGTATCGGTTGAAGACTGAGCGACATGTTTTTGGAGGACAGGATGGAAAGGATGAACCATCTGAAAAGGGTTATGGCTTGGGTGATGACGGCCGCGATGCTCGTCAGCTCTTGCCCGACGACGGCGATTGCCGATGAAGTGGTCAGCCAGGTGCAGAAGCCGGTTGCGCAGACCCTCAGAAGCGGCGAAACGTATGGCTCTTTGCAGGAAGCCTATAAAGCCGAGTTTGAAACGACGACGGACGAAACGCACATGTCTTTCGCCGACCGCGTTCGGGATGTCGAAAAGAATGGAAAAGATACCTTGATTTACGCGAACCTGCGTCCGGCGCAGAACGCGGCGCAGTGGAAGACGGGCGAGGTCGTCCCCTTTACATTGAGCATGACCTTCCAGCTCGCCACGAACCTGACCGAATACAGGGCGTTTGACCTGAATTCGATGACGTTCGACGAGTACATTCGATATCGCCCGTTCGATTCCTACGACGATATCAAGCTGCAAATCAGCGCGCCCGGCAATCTGCGGATTTCCGCGACCGATAACGGAGGTTGGACGAATACTCTGAACGTTGACAGCGTCCAAAGCGTCGTTCCCGCGGACGGCAGCAACGCCGTGACGCTGAATTATACGTTCTTTGGCCGCATGATCGATAACGGTGTACATGCCGACGGCGATCTCATCACGCCGACGGTTTTACTCTCCGCGTCGATCACGCCGAAGATGCACTACTATGACAAAAACGGCGAAGAGAAAGTTTACGCCGGTACGCCGATTGACTATCGGGCAACGATCCACACGAACGCCTTCCGGAATGCGGCGGAAGCAAAGACGTGGGATGTGCAGAACGAGGCCGTGAGGTACACGGTAAACGGCGACGAGGTAACCTTCACCTATCAGGTGCGCACGGGCGCGCTGGGAACGCAGGGCGAGATTCTGCGCCAGAACAGCGACTACGTGGATAATGGCGTGCTCGATCTTTCCGGCTATACGCTCAAGGAAACGATTCAGCCGGTTGCGGGAAAGAATGGCGCGAAGGTCTATCCGAAGCAGGCCACAGTGACACTTGGAGACAGCGCCTACACCTGCAATATTGTGGAAAACGAGGATGGCACGCGCAGCCTCGTAATGCCCGCAAACGGAGGAAACACGATCCACAACACGGCGGCGCTGGACGGCGATAATACCGTTCATCCGTCGGTCTATGCGTACAACAATTACACGGTCAACCTGATCTATGACAAGGCGGACTTTGAGCTGGACTGCGACGACGAACGGCTGGATGACGCCGCCTTTAAGGGCTTGGGCGTTACGCTGGATTCGAAGCTGAACTACAAGGTTTACGGCGACAGCAATGAAAAGACGGCCAACAGCAGCGAAACGCTGTATTATCATTTCGTGCGTCAGGGCGGCTACATCCTGCCGGAACAGTATGTGAAGCTGGCGGCAGATGTAGCGGACAGAACGGCCTATTCGGGCAGCGACGCGGTCTTTGCGATTTATAAGGTCAGCGAAGTGACGCCCAACGAAAAGGACGAGCTGGTGCTTGGCGAGAACGCGAAGCTTTCCGACCGGATCGGCGCGTTTGAGACGAGCCGGGAACTGCCCGAAGGCAACTACTATGTGGTGCGCACGGGGATGGAAGCGGGCTATACCAACGTCAAGCCGGGCGACCAGACGATCAAAATCGGCGAGGCGTCCTATCCGTATCAGCTTGTGACGGTAAAGGCCGGAACGAAAGAAAACGCGGTGAAAGCCGAGTTCGAGGATTACAACGCGCAGAACGGCCAGTTTATCCTCGAAAAGAAGTTCTATGCGCCGGACGGCACGCAAAATACAAACTCCAGCCTTTCCGCGGAGTTTACGCTGACCGCGAAGAACGGCCGCACCTACACGGTGAAGGTCGAAAACGGAAAACCGACCACGGTTTATCTGCCCGCGGATACCTATACGATGAAAGAAACGGGCGTATCCGACGGTTTTGCCAAGGCGGACGACAGGACTGTCGACATCGAGGCGGGCGGTCAGACGCGGATGACGGACGACAACGCCGTGAAGAACTATTCGACGGAGGGTCTGCTGAACCTGAAAGCCTATCTGCGCGAGTATGAGCGGGGCACCAATCTGGAAGCGGATCAAAGCCATTACACGGTGACCATCATGCGCGACGACGAGACGGAGCCGGTGAAGCAGACGACGCTGGATGAGGCGGAATCCGTCTATCTGCCGAGATTCGACGGGGACGGGCGCCTCATTACATACCGCGTGAAGGTGAAGAGCAACGAACAGACGGACGGTCTGTTTTACGCGAGCAGCAAGAACGGCGAGGGGGAGAAGCCAGAAGCGGAGATTGAGATCACCTTTACGGACGACGCGAGAATCCAGAACGCCGACTATTTCTTCATCAAGCAGCAGGAGCTAACCATCACGAAGCGGCTTGTCGATGTGAGCGGCCTGAACAAAGAACAAACGTGGACGATCACGGTTCAGGCTGCCTGCGAAAAGGGCGACGCGCTGCCGAGCCAGACGGTTAAACTGACGACCGACGGCAAACAGAACGAGGCAAGCCAGACCCTTTCGCTGCGCGGCTGGGACGAAAACGGCCATGTGGTGACCTATACCGTCGGCGAAGCGGCGCCAGAAGGCTATGCGGTGACGTACAGCAAGGAGAGCGTGACGCTGGACGACGGTACGGACAAGACGATCACCGTCACCAACACGCGTCAGGTCGGCAAGACGACTTTCACCAAAGAAGGCAGCGACAACGCGACACTGCCCGGCGCGGTTTATGCCGTGCTGACCCAGAAAGCGGATGGCAAGACCTATCTGGTCGGGCGGACGCCGACGGACGGCGTGCTGACGGAAAAGACGGCGGCCATTGTGGATGAAGCGGGGCGCTTGACCCAGACCGAAAATGTAGCGGAAGCGTATCGTTTCACGACGGACGCGGACGGCAGAATCGAACTGGTGCTCCCGGTGGAGGAAGGAACTTCCTATTATTTGCAGGAGCTGGCCGCACCGGAGAACTACTATTTGAATACGGAACTCGTTTGGCTGACGGTTGCGGCGGGCGACGACAGCCAGAAGGCCGGACAGGTTGACCAGCGGAAGTATCAGCTTAAGGTGACCAAAGATTTCCCGGACGAGGTGGCGAACGGCAGCTTTGCGACGTTTACCCTGTGCGACGAGAGCATGCGGCAGGTCGGTGAGCCGGTCAAGGTGCGCAAGCCGGATCAGGCGGTCGGCGTGTTCACCATCCCGGCTTACGGCACGTACTTTGTCAGGGAAACGGCGGTTTCCGGCGACATGATGCTCAACGACAAAAAATTTGGGCCGCTGACGTATAGCGAGACGAATCAGGCGGACAATCCGACTGTTGTCAACAAGGCGAATGTCGGCAGCCTGACGGTTGAGCTGCGCGACGAGAAGAAGGAAAAGCTGGGCACGCAGCCCGCGGCCATCGATTATGTGAACGCGGCGGATCTGGCGAAGTTCACGGTCTCGGTGGGCGCGTCGGACCTCGCGGAGGACAGCTATGCCTATCGGGCGCTGCTGAAAACCGGCTTTGTGCCCGACGAAACGACGAACACGCTGGTTTACACGGGCGAAAAGGGCGCAAGCCAGGCGTTTGAGCTGTCCAGCCTGCCGATTTACGGCGATCCGAACGACAAAACCACGGTGCTGACGTACACGGTGAAGCAGGAGCAGGCGGCGCAGAAATATTTCAAGGCGGAAGACGAGCAGCAGTTCAAGCTGGACGAAAATGCCAGCCAGACGCTGACGTTTGAAAATGAGCCGAAGGCCGCTCTCAACGTCAGCCTGAACTACCGGAAGGAATATGAGCTGGAGCGCGGCAACGCGCCGGAGTATCCGCTGACGGGCGCGACGATGACGCTCTATGAAGTGAAGGACGGCACGCTTGAACAGGTTGAGTCGTTCAACATGACGAACCCAACTGCGACGATCTCCGATCTGCACGGCCTCAAGCACTATGTGCTCGTGGAAACGAAAGTTCCGGACGGATACTGCGCCTATGAATCCAAAGATCCGGTTCATCTGCACAGCGACAACGCGGCGTACAACAGAGAGCCGCGCGATTATCAGGATGTGCTGAAGAACTTCAACTATGTTGAATTGACGGGCGAAGAGACCGATAATCAGAACGACAGTCAGAGCAGCATCACCAATTACAAGGACTATGTGCAGCTGAAGCTGAACAAGATCGGCTACACGGTTCAGTTTGAAGACGGCGCGGTGACGGAAGGCGTTGTCGTCGACAAGCCGCAGCCGCTGGATTACTGCCAGTTTGAGGTTTACGCCATCCGCACGAGCGACCTGAATGAAAAACAGCGCGAACTGCTGGCCCGCAACAGCGCGTTTAAAGCGCCGCAGGCAGGGCAGAAGGTGGAAAAAGGCAAATATATTGGCTCGGAAGCGGAGCTGGAAGCTATTTTCACCGCCGAACCGCAGAAGAGCAAACTGATTACTGACGGAATCACCTATGAAACCGGCGCGAGCGGCGTGGGCACGGGCGCGTTCATGACGGACGCTTTTGAGCTGGACGGCGACGTCGGCCAATATACCTTCCTGTTCCGGGAGGTGAAGATCAACCACGCAGGCGGCTATCAGAAGGTCTACGGCGGCGTGTGGTCTGCTGCGGCGACAGAGGTCAATGCCGTGACGAAAGTGGACGCATACAACGAGGCCGATGTGGTGAGCGGCGGGGGGACCGAGTTCAAGGGTCTGTTCCAAGTGAAGCTGGATAAGGAATACTGGCCGTCCACCGAAGCGAAGGACAACAACCTGGTCGACGAGCTTAAACCGCTGGCGGGCGTGACCTTTGAACTCCTGCTTGCGCGCAAAAACGAGAACGGCCTGTTGGAGGCCGTCATCGGCGACGGCGCGTTCAGCACAGAATTTGTCACAGGCTGCGAGAGCGGCATGAGCGCGGGCTACGGCGTGAGCATCACCGTTTCGCTGGAGACGCTCTATACGAAAAACGGCGGCGCGGACAATCCGAATAACCCGGTGAAGCTGGACAAGGATGAAAACGGACAACCCTTCTACGAGGCCGATTTCATCCTCCGCGAGAAGGATTACCCGATTAACATGGTTTATATGCAGGAGCGGTATGCCCTGCATGTGAAGGCTGTCAAGAATGCGCAGGGTGCGGATTACGTGACGGTTGTAGACGATTATCTGAACAAAGACGGACAGGACAACGCCATCAAGAACATCCTCGGCGAGATGACCTATCTGACGGTCGCCAAGTATGTGGACGGCGAGCGCTATTACGGCGGAGAGGGAAGCACGGATGCGGTTTACACCATCACGGATGCAAAAGGCGAGGTGTATACCCATGTCACGCTGAACAACGCAAACCATTATGAGACGACGGTGCAGCTGCCGCGCCAGACGACGTTCACGATTGAAGAGACAACCGCGCCGGAAATCGAGGGCGTGCAGACCGACAAGAGCGGTTTTGTGTTTGACGGCGGGAATGTGAACGGCACGTCGGCCAACCGACTGACGTTCACCACGGGCGAGTACAAGAGCCAGATTGCCGTCTGCTCCACGAATACGCGTTTCCATTCGCTGACCGTCATCAAGCTGGACGCGGATGGAAAGCGGGTCAAGGGCGCGCCGATTCAGATTGGTTATTCCGATGGCAAGGGCGCGGTTCTGAGCAGCAACGGAAGCGAGCTGGCGAACACGCGACAGAAAACGAACGAAAAGGGCGAGGTCATTTTCAGCCTGCCGATCTGGGATTATCGCACGAGCGAGGCAGGCAATTATCCGAAGGCCAAGTACGCGATTGCCGAGGCGCTGGATGAAACGCCGGTGGCTAAATACTGGAATCCGAACGCAGTGGTCAACCGGTATTTCAAGCTGCTCAACGGCGGAAAGCTGACGATCGCGGGCGCGGACGTTAAGGCTGACGAACCGATTACGGTTTACAACCCGGCGACGACGAGCGTCACCCTTCACAAGGTCAGCAATCGGAGCGGCGATACGGCGGATTTGAAGCCGATTGCGGCGGATTTTGCCCTGTATTTCTGCCCGTTCAAATCGCAGGACGAGTTCGAGGGCAAATCGAACTATCCGCAGATCGGCTATGTGTATCTGCCGCGTACGGGCACAACGGACGCCGAAACGGGAAAAATCACGTTTGACGGCCTGTATTCCGGCTGGTATAAGCTGGTCGAGACGATTCCGCAGGGACAGGTGAACGCGGGGCAGCTGTTTACGACGTGGTTCCGCGTCATCTGCGACAAGGATTACAAGCATCTGGACAAGAGCGGGAAGAGCAAGAGCTACACGAGCGAAGTTCAGCTCCTCGCTTCCGCAACGCTCAAAAATCGGAGCGACGCGGGCCGCCAGGACGCGAACAACAGCGTGACGATCATCGATCACACCATCAATGTGACCAACACGCCGCGCGCGTATCTGGAAATCACCAAGACGTTTGAGCCTTCTCAGACGCAGAGCATCCCGAAAAGCGTCGCCTTCTATGTCTATAAGCAGGGGACGACGGAAGCGGCCGAACTGGAAATGCGCGTCGTCGATGCCAATGGAACCGAAAGCTGGCAGAAGGTGGCGCAGCAGCCGATTACGCTCGACGGCTTCACCGAGACTAAACGGAGGCAGTCCGTCGTCGTGCGGCTCGATCCGGGCGCATACACCGTTGTGGAAAGCACGGACGAAAGCGCGGGCTACTGGTTCGCCAAGTCCGCGGCCTATCGGAACGATGGAAACCCAGAGACGCCGGTTTACAACGGCACGACCGTCGCGAGCGGCTGGATCACCAGCAGCCGGGACGTGACCGTCACGCGTTACAACGCGATGGACGTTCAGCGCCAGATGAAGGTTGACTTTGTCAACGCCGGCACGCGGATGGCGGGTCAGATTGAGAAGACCAGACAGCTGAGCGAAAGCGAAACGCCGACTGCGCTGGAAAACTGCTTCTTCTCGCTGTATACGCTGGACAAGCAGAACAATAAGCGCTATTATGCGGGTCGTGAAAGCGGCACGCCGTTTGGCGACTGGACGGGCGCGCGTGAAAATGCGGTACGCTTCAAATCCGACGAGAACGGCATGGTGCAGCTGAACGAAGTTTATGCGCCGGAAGACGCGATGACGGACGGCACGCCGTACACCTATTACGTCGAAGAGATTTCCGCGCCGAATTACAGCTATCAGCTGGCGTATGACGCGCAGATTGATTTGGCGGCGGGCAGCGCGGCCAAGACGATTTCGATGGTGAATACGCGCGGCGTATCCATTCAGGTTCGCGTGTTCGGCAGCGTGAGCGACAACCGCGACGATGATACGCCGGTTGTCGAAGGCGCTGTGCTTCACATCATGAAGAAAGACGCGAAAGGCGAACTGCACGAGGTTCTGCTTAGCGACGGACAGCCGTATCTGTATCAGATGGTGACCTCCGACGCAAACGGCGACGTGCTGTTCCCGTATCTGCCGAGGCTCGAAGAGGGTGAGGCGTATGTCGTCTTTGAGCAGCCGGACGCGGGCGCGATCGGCGACGATCCCGACAAGCCGTACCTGAACCCGGTGAGCCGGGGCTTCAAGGCCTATTACGATTTCAAAAAGACGGACGCGAACCACAGCATGGCCGCCGAGCAGGGTGTTTCCGAGCTTGACGGCGCGGCGGGCTATTATACCGTCGTCACAGGCGAAGAGCTGATGGCCAATCCGAACGAGCTGTTCAGCACGCTGCACTTCAACGCATATAACGAGCCGAAGGGCAGACTGGTGATCCTCAAGCGCGACTATGAAAACAGGAGCGCGCTGGTCGGCGGCGCGAAGTTCAGCGCGGCGGAGACGGACGGCACGGACGAGACGCACAGCTATGCGTTTGCGGACCTCGAACCGACCGCCGCAGACAGGACGGAAGCGCCGCAGACGCTTAAAATCGGCGAAAAGACGTATACGCTTGCGAAGGACAGAACGTATTACACGGACGAGCGGGGGTATCGGTATACCTACGTCATCACGTCGTATGTTGAGCGCGGCAGTTACGCTTTCGCGGAAACGACGACTCCGGCGGGCTATATCGAAACCGAGGCTTCGCAGTCCGCAGGCATGCCGTGGCACACGGAGGCAAAAGCGGAGCTGACGAACAAAGGCGGCTTTGCCGCGGCGGCGTTCGCCAACATCCCGAACCGCGATCCGTATCTGGATAAGGCCGTTTCGGCGGTCAACGGCGAGGCCGGCGGAAAGCTGGGCAACCTGCAAAACACGCAGGCGGACGGAAGCTGGCAGACGGTGACCTTTGAAATCCGGAAGACGACGAGCGACAGCGGCGCGGCGGACGCGAACGACGCAATCCGCTACCCGATGAGCAGCTTCGTGATTACGGACAACAAGGTCGAATATCAGACGGTGGACGCGCACGGCAATAAGAGCGGCTGGCTCGACGGCGACGCGGAAACCGTGCAGACGCAGCACTTTGTGGAAGGCGTGACCGTCGGCAAGATGAGCTTTGCGCAGCTGGAGGAGGCCTATGGCACGGCGGCGGAAGGCGACAGAATCTATGCGGATGTTTACGGCCTGATCGGCACGCAGGAGACGCTGATTCAGTCGAACATCGACGTGACCGGCAGCGGCGCGGACGTTTCCCTGAAAGCGGAAGACGGCGGCTGCATCTACACGGGCTTCAAGATCGCGTATCATATGCAGAACGGCCGGGATATCCCTGCGGGCCTCAGGCAGGATACGCCGATTGCGGTGACGATGCGCTTCCATCAGGAATCCGGCGAAGCAATCGACCGCGTTTGCGGTGTGCGCAATACGGCGGGCCTCAGCCTGGCCTATGCCATCGGCGCGAAGTCGCAGGCGAGCGTCAGCAAGACCTATACGGATGCGGCGAACCGCGATGCGGATTCGTCGATCGGCCTGCCGAAAGCCAGAATCACCAAACAGGTGCAGCGCGCGGAGATTGTGCAGAATCCGAACACGGGCGACTATGTCGTGACCGTGGAAGCGGAAGCCACCAACCCCAAGAGCAACAGTCTGACGGTGAGCGCGGGTTCCGGCGCGCATTATACGATTGTCTTTGAGAATATCAGCGGTCAGGCGGAGAACCTGCCCGCAATCGAGGCGCCGATTCTGGTCGATACGCTGCCGCGTCAGGCCATGGCCGTGAAGGCGGAAGCGACGAGCGACAACGCCGCGCTGAAGCTGACGACGACGGTATCCCAGGACGGCTACACGGTTGTGGTCCGGGGCGACGGCCGGCTGGAAGCGGGCCAGAAGATCACCCTGACGGTGGACGCGCTGTTCGTCGGCGAACGCATTCTGGAGCAGATTATCGCGCACAACACGGGCATGGATGCCAACATCGCCTATGCGATGAGCGGCGTGCAGACCGTGAAGAACACGAAGAACCCCTTCGGCGTGCCGTTTGTCGATGAAGCGGGCAACGAGATCACCGGCATGGTGAAGCAGCAGCCCGGCGACAGCCAGAGCGGCGAACTGCCCGGCTTTGAAGGCCAGCACGGCATTTCGGCGAAGGCTGAGCACAGGTCGGCGGAGCCTTCCGCGCTGACGATTTCCAAGTATGTGGCGGGCACGATTACCGGCAAGAACAAATTTGTCAGCGGGTCGAACGTGGCCGTGACCGGCGCGAGGACCGAAAAGGACAACGAAATCAACCGGATCTATTACAGAATTCTGGTGGAGAACCCGTCGCTCTCGCCGGCAGCCAACGTCGCCGTGATGGACGAACTGCCGCACACGGACGACTGGCGAAACGACAGCAGCACCAGAGATTCCAAATGGGATGTGGCGCTGGAGAGCACGGCCATCAGCGTGACCAAATACGCGGCGGACGGAAGCTCCACGGAACTCAAACCCGGCGAAGATTACACAGTCTACTTCACGCAGAAGAAGATCACGTCTCAGAACCGGAATACCTATAACGACTATTTTGGCGCCGACAACATCAGAAACAGCTGGGCGAGGAGCATGGCCCCGGCAGATGTCCACGGCTTTGCCGTGATGCTGACCCAGCCGCTGGCGGGCAAGGAGCGCGTACTGATTGAATACACCTGCTCTGCGCCTGAGGTGACGGATTCTTCCGTTTACTTCACGACGGCAAACAACATTGCGCGGCTCAGCTATGACCAGCACAGCGGCGTGGCGAGCGACGTGACGCGCGTGGCGATCATCCCGGAGAAAGTATGGCTGGGCAACCGCGTCTGGATCGACTTCAACGGCGACGGCATTCAGTCCAAAGACCTGTCGGTCGAACCGAATTACGTGTACACGGGCGAAGGCAAGCAGCCGACCATGCAGCTCAGCCAGCGGTATAACCGTTACCGCCCGACGACGCAGACGCAGACGATCACCGACGGCAGCTATCAGTTTGACGAGCTGTTTGCGGCGGTGAAGCTTGCCAGCCTGAAAAACGATCCGAATGATTCGGACGGGAACGTTGTGGCGACCAACCTGTCCGGTTCGGAACGCTATACGTATCAGCTTACGCTGAGCGGCATTCCGGAAAGCTTCAAGGTCACAAGGAAGGGCGTGAACAACCCGATCGCCTCCGATAAGGACAGCGATTTCGTGGCCATCGCCTCCGATAAGGACAGCGATTTCGTGGCCGATGGAAACGGCAGCGCGGCGACCAAGTGGTTCTATCTGCCGGTGCCCACCGAAGAGATGGTGAAGAGCAACCAGCTGGGTTATCCGCAGGTGGACGTCGGCCTCGTGCCGGTGCGCGACCTTAAAATCACCAAGGAGGCGGACAACAACGCGAATGTTTCCGATGCGGTGTTCGCGATTTACGGCCCGTATACGACGGAGGAACTCGGCAATCTGACCGCGGTTTCGGCGGCGAAGAAGGTCGGCGAGATGACGTCGAGCGGCAATGTGTACAGCTTTGTCAGCACGCAGAGCGCGTATCTGACCTATGCGGACAGCTATCTGGTTGTTGAAACGAGCGCTCCCGCGCCGTATCTGAGCACGGGCGCGACGTTCAGCGGAGAGGGCATTGCGGCGCACGACGAGGTTGAAATCGGCGGCGAAAAGCACAGCTGCTTCGTGCTGGAAGGCATGAACACGCTGCCCGGCGACTTTAAGGCCGACAGCCGAAAGACCTATTACGTGAGCGCGACCGATCTGTACAGCGCGGCGGGCACGTATATGCTCACGGCGCAGAAGAAGGTCTTTGCGGAGGGAACGCAGGTTGAGCTGGAGCGGTATGCCAACCTCTTCCGCATCTGGGTCACCAGTCCGGATGACCCGAATCTGACCAAACGCGTTGCGGCGGGCGGAAACGTCACAGTCGAGGAGAACGCGGTCTTTGTGCAGGCGGATGAAAACGGAAAATTCGACCTGACGATGAACTACGCGACCATTCCGGAGACGGGCTGGACACAGCGCGACTGGGAAGGCATGACGTACACCTATCAGATTGAAGAGGTGGATACCGCTTTCGACGGCGTGACCTACGACAAGACGAAGTACACTGTGACCGTGACGCTTGAAGACGACGGACAGGGCCATCTGACCCCGAACGCGAAGATCTCCGGCGGCGAGGACGGAAGCATCGTTTTGAAGAACGAACTGGCGCGCCGCGATCTGACGATTTCCAAGACGACGGCGGGCAACGCGGTTTTGAAAGATGACGCGTTTACCGTGAAAATCGGACTCAGCCGCAATGATATTGTGCCGGTGGATGGCGATTATCCGATGGATGGCGCGGCGGAGACGAAGCTGACCGTGAAGAACGGCGAGGCGACGCTGAAGATCCGCGACGGCCAGACGGTGACGATCAAAGAGATTCCGGTCGGCACGACCTACACCGTCGAGGAGACGGACGAGCGGGCGCAGGGCTACAACATCGACGCAAGCGCCTATACGTCCGGCGGAAGCGGTGAGATAGCCACGGACAAGGAAGCCAACAAGGTTGAACTGAAAAACGTCCGCAACGCCGGTTCGCTTACGATCCGCAAGAAGATCGAAGGCAAAGATCCGATCAGCGAGCGCGAGTTCAGCTTTACTGCGGCGATCACCTATCCGGCTGGCGTGGATTTGGAGGACGCGGACAATCTGCCGAAGATTCCGATGGGCAGCCAAATGACCGTTCAAGACCGCACGGTGACGATTAAGGACATCCGGATCGCTGTTTCGCAGACGAAACCCGACGCCAACGTGACGATTGACAACATCCTCTATGGCGCAAGCTACACGGTAACCGAAAACGACGGCTTCGCGGAGTGGGGCTATGCGGCCTATTACGATGAGGACAAGAAGTTTGGCGAGTCTACGCCGAACAGGGTTGTGAACGCCGAAAACCAGACGGCGCTGTTTACCAACGTGCGCAGCGCGGGCAAGCTGAAAATCGGCAAGACCGCGACGGGCACGGGCGTGGGCAAGGGCTTGGCGGCGAATACGGAAACGTATGGCGTCACCCTGACGCTGGTAAACAAGACGGTGTCGCTGGAAGGCCACGTCGGCCGCTCGAATATGCCGAGCGAGGGCGAAAAGACCACGTATCCGGTGAAGCAGGAGCAGGTCGGCCAGGAGGTGACGCTGAGGCTGAGCCTGCATAACGGCGAGGTCGTGACCTTTGATGACCTGCCGGAAGGGACGAGCTATGCCGTTGTCGAGGACGAACAGCCGTATCGCAACATGGGCTTTACCGTCAGCTATGCGGACGGGAACAGCAGCACGACCGAAAAGAACAAGGGAACGATTTCGAAAGAAACGGCCTCCTCGGTTCAGATCACCAACGTGCGCGACACGCACAGCGTGAGCATCACGAAGAACGTGCTCGGCCAAATGGCCAACGAGGGCGATGCGTTTGACTTTAACGTCAGAATCGAAAAGAAGGACGATGCGCTGTCCGATGAGGCGGTTTACCGCGCGTACACCTACACGGTGAACGGCCGAACGGAAACGATCGATTTCAGACGGAGGGACGTACAGACTATCTCCTTGAAGAAGGGCGAGACGGCGGTGATCGATGACGTTCCGGACGGCGCGGATATCATCGTGACGGAAGCGATGAGCGAGAAGCACGAAGACGAGGGCTACACGCTCAAAACGACCCAAACGGAGATCAACGAAAAGCCGAATATCATCGGCTACACGTTCACCAACGAGCGCTATATCGGATCGATTGAGATTACGAAAGCGCTTGCGGGAACGGGGAGCGATAAGGGCTACGGCAAGACGTTCACCTTTGACGTGAAGCTGTGGAATGAACACAACCTCGACCTGCTGAATGCGCAGACGAGCACCATGCCCAGCGGCGTGGACGGTCTGACGAAGACGAACGAGCAGCGCGACGGGCACGACGTTTACGCCGGGACGGTGAGCATCACCATGGGCGCGGACGGCCGGCCGGTGAGCGCAAGCATCACCAACATCCCGGCGCATACGTGCTATGAGATTGTCGAACGCGACTGTACGGACGACGGCTACACGACCCAGACGCCGCAGAACGCCTTTGGCATCATCGACGTGGTGAACGAAGCGGGCCGCGAAGAGGCCATGACGTTCACGAATACGCGCGAGAGCGGCACGCTTGCGCTGAGCAAGGTGCTCAAGGGCAACGCGACGGACGGCGAAAAGGAGTTCACGTTCCGCGTGAAGCTCGAAAACGCGCGGTTCGACACGGCAACCCAGCGCGACGCATATGACGTGGTCATCCGCGAAGCGAACAAGGCGGATGTGCAGACGACCGTTGCGCGCAATGCGAACGGCGAATACGTGCTGACGCTTAAGGGCGGCCAGACGGCAACGCTGCTAGACGTGTTCTACGGCACGACGGCGACGGTAGCCGAGGACGACTACACCGCGGAAGGCTATGAAGCGGTGAGTACGCAGACGGCGGCGGTCAACAGACAGACGCCGGATGCGGCGGCTGTGTTCACCAACGAGCGCAACGTCGGCGTGTTGAGCGTAACCAAGAACGCGGTCGGCAACGCGGTGAAGTTCGAGAAAAACGGCAGAGCCGTATTCAGCTTCTCGGCCACGCTGACCTATGCGGATTGGATCGATCTTACGCAGACAAACAACCTGCCCACGGTGGATGGCAAGACCCCGAAGAACATGACCGTGGACGCGAAGAACCATACGGTGACGCTCAGCCTCTCCATCCCGGTGACGGAGGCGGCGCGCGTCGGCAGCCTGAATGTGGAAAACATCCTCAAGGGCACGCGGTACGCGGTGCGCGAGGTGTTTGACGCGCAGGACGGCTATTATCTCACGGTTTCGACGCAGAATGGCCGGGTGAACGGCAGCGAAGTGACCGGAACCATCGCGGATGCGCTGACCGGCGACGCAGTCTTCACCAACACGCGCAATGTCGGCGCGCTGGAAATCACCAAGAAGCTGGAGGGCACGGGCTATAACGACCGCGTGGCCGTAAGCAACGCGGTGCGCACGAGCTTCGGCTTCACGGTGCGGCTCTGGCGCGAGGATGGCATCCGGCTGACGGGCGACAACCGGCCGACGCTGAACGGAAAGGCGCTGACGCTTGAAACGCGGACGGAAAACGGCTTCACCTACGACGAAGCGCATGTCACCGTGGATATGGCGGACGGCGCGGCGGCGACGGGCGAGGAGCGCGGTGTGACCATCGGCAATATCCTCGTGGATACCCATTACACGGTGATCGAGGATGAAAACGGCTATCAGACCGAGGGCTATGTCGTCCGTCAGGGCGAACAGGGCGGCGTGATGACCGACGCGGGCGATACGCTCCGCTTCGTGAACACGCGCGACACCGGAAGCCTTGAAATCGTCAAGAACCTGGACGGCAGAACGGCGGAATTCGGGCGCGAGTTTGAATTTACCGTTACCTTGAGCCGAAACGACAATATCGCTTTGGCAGGCACGTATCTCACGCAGAGCGGCCGCACGGTTGCCTTTGAGGACAACGCGGCGGGCGGCGTGACGGCGCGGGTTCGCGTTGCGGGCGGCGGATCGCTCACGATTCTGGGCATTCCGTCCGGCACGAGCTACACGGTCTCCGAAGCGGATTACACGGCGGATCGCTACACGACCACGAGCACCGGCGCTGTCGGCGTGGTGGAAACGGCGGCGGTACGCGCAACCTTCCTCAACACGCGAGCCAATCCGGGTTACGGCGCGCTGACCGTCACCAAGACGGTTGAAGCCATCGGCGGCGCGGAGATTCCCGATACGCAGTTCGTCTTTGACATCGCCTTGACGCTTGAGGACGGCGAGGACTTTACCGGAACGCTGCGCACGACCAGGACGAGCGGCGAAACGGGCAGACTGTACTTTAACGGCGGCGCGGCGAGCATCCGCTTGAGCCACGGCGAGAGCGTCACGCTCAGCGGCATTCCGCTTGGCACGAGCTACACCGTCACTGAGCGCGCGGCGCAGGATATGCGCGTAAGCTCTACGGGCAGCGAAGGCGCGATCAAAGGAACCGGGCATATGGCGGCGTTTGTCAACACGATGACGCAGGCGTACACCGACCTGATTGTGCGCAAGGCGTGGAACGACGCGAATGACGCGCAGAAGCTGCGTCCGCAGAGCGTGACGGTCGATGTGACGAGAAACGGACAGACGATCACCACGCTGACGCTGAACGCGGCGAACCGCTGGACGCAGACGCTTACGCAGCTGCCGATGGTTGACGACAACGGCGAGGCGTATGACTACGACGTTGTGGAAAACGATGTGCAGGAGGGCTATACGGCCAGCGTCGTGACGCGCGGAACGACCTTCACGGTCATCAACACGCACCGCATTGACGACGGCTTTGTCCCGGTTGACCCGGAGAACAGACGTCGCGGCGGATTGACCATTCTTGACGACCTCGGCGTGCCTCTGGGCGGCGGTATCAACATGAACGAGGGCGACTGCTTCAACTAAAAGCGGCGTCCCCGCTTCCCTGATACGCAGGCCATCAAGAAGGAGACTTTGCCATGAAAAAACTCATTTTAGCGCTCTGCCTGCTGCTCATGGTTTCCGTGTGTGCGGCAGGGGAAGAGATGCAGACCGAAACCGCGCCGACCGTCGCTGAAATCGCGCTGACGATGCGTCCGGAGAGCGAAGAGCCTACGCACCTGACCGTCGGCAACTCGACGAAGGTCAGCGGAAGCTTTTTCACCACGCAGTTTGGCAACAACACCAGCGACATCGACGTGCGCTACATGCTCCACGGCTACAACCCCATCGTATGGATGAACCAGCTTGAATTCACGACCGATCCGATGGTCGTGGATTCGCTGGAATCCGCTGATACGAGAGCGGGCAGAACCTACACCATCCGCATTGTGGACGGCCTGACCTACAACGACGGCGTCACCCCGGTGACGGCGGAGGATTACGTGTTTTCCTATCTGCTGCTGACCTCGCCGCAGTTTGCGGCCCTCGGCGCAAACACGGGCGCTTATGCGCACGTTGTGGGCTATGAGGCGTTTAGCGCGGGAGAGACGGACGTGTTTTCCGGCGTGCGGCTCATCGACGAGCGGACGTTCAGCGTGACGGTCAAGGCGCAGTATGAACCGTATTTCTACGAGCTGTCGTATCTGTCCGTCTATCCGTATCCAATCGGCGTGATTGCGCCCGGATGCGAGGTGCGCGACGACGGAGAGGGCGCGTATATCGCCAATATCGACGAAACGGCAGTCGAGCCGGTCTTTACGGCGGAGCTGCTGCAAAGCGCGGTGCTGGACGCGGAAAACGGGTATCTGTCCCACCCGTATCTGACCTGTGGGCCGTATAAGCTGGTCAGCTATGACCGCGAAAGCGGCACGGTGGAATTCGCGATCAACGAATTTTACGTCGGCAACTATGAGGGCGTGCGTCCCGTGATTGACACGGTGACGCTCGTCCCGGTGCTGCCGCAGGACATGAAGGAGAAGCTGGAAAGCGGCGAAATCGACCTGCTGAATAAAGTGGTCGATGGCGACGTGGTCAACAGCATGCGCCCGATGCTCAGCGAAGGCTATTCGCTGCTGAACTATGCGCGTCTGGGATATGGCTTCTGCGCCTTTGCCTGCGAGCAGGGGCCGCAGCAGTTCAAGGCGGTGCGGCAGGCGATTGACTACTGCTTTGACGCGGACAGCTTTGTGCGCGACGCGCTCAAGGGCTATGGCGTGACGGTCAACGGCTATTACGGCCTTGGCCAGTGGATGACGCTGGCGGCGATGGGCACCATCCGCCCGGAAGGCATTACCCCGCAGGAAGAAGAAGTCTGGGATGCGCTGAACCTCGACGAGCTGAATCCCTATACGCTTGATCTGGGCAAGGCGAAAGCGCTGCTGGAGGAAGACGGCTGGACGCTGAACGAAAACGGAGAGCCGTTTGACGAAACGCGCGACGCCGTGCGCTGCAAGGATGTGGACGGCGAGTTGATGCGCCTGTCGCTCGACTTTGCGCAGGTGAAGGACAACGATTTCGCACAGCTGGTCGTCGATCAGTTCAGCGAAACGCTGCCGCAGGTCGGTATCGAGTTGGTTGTGCATGAGGTCAGCTTTAACGAAATGCTCAGCGATTATTACCGTGAGGACGGCGAGCGGCTGTACGACATGAATTTCATGGCGACGAATTTCGTTTCCACGTTTGATCCGTTCATGACGTTCACCGATGATCCCGACTTTGTGGGCGCGATGAACACGAGCGGCATGACCGATGAGCAGCTTATCGACATGACTTGGGATATGCACAAGACTGAGCCATACGACGTGCTGACCTACGAGCAGAAGTGGATCAAGTTCCAGAAGTATTACAACGAGCTTCTGCCGACGATGCCGATTTATTCCAACGTTTACTTTGATTTCCACACGAATTGGCTGCAAAACTACTACGCCGGCTCGGAGATCAACTGGCCGGAAGCGGTGCTTTACGCCTATATCGCCGAGCCGGTTGAAACGGCGCCGGACGAGGTGCAGAGCGGTTTGGACCTTGACGACGACATGAAGATCGACGGCGGGAACGACTTCGGCGACGATGATTTTGAGATCATCGAGTAACCGCTCAAACACAGGTATATCAAACGAACCCCTTCCATGGCCGGGCGGCCGCGGAAGGGGTTCAATGTTTTGGGGAAAAAGAGACGGAGCGAATTACACCAGATGAAGCACCTGAAAGAACAGAATATACGCCAGCCCATAGTATGCGATGACGGCAACCAAATCGTTGACGGTCGTAATCAGCGGGCCGGAAGCCACGGCGGGATCGATGTGAATCTTTTTGAAGAACATCGGCACAGCGGTGCCCACAAGGCTGGAAAGCACCATGGAGAGCACCAGCGCCGCGCCCGCGCACCCGGAGATGCACAGGGCATAGAACAGCGTTTTGCCCTTGAGCAGCCAGACGTACAGCCCGATGAACACGAGCGCCAGAAGGCCGAGCAGCAGGCCGCTGAAAAAGCCGACGCGCATTTCCTTGAGCACGAGGTCGAACTTTTGCCGCGCCGTCAGTTTTTCATCCATCAGCACGCGGATGGTGACGGCCAGCGACTGGGTGCCGACGTTGCCCGCCATATCCAGAATGAGGGACTGGAAGCAGACGATCAGCGCGACCTGCGAAACGACGGACTCGAACAGCCCGACGACGGAAGACACGCCCATGCCGAGAAAGAGCAGGATAATCAGCCACGGCAGACGCTTTTTGAGGCTGGTTTTCAGCGGCTCATGCAGATCCTCCTCGCCGGTCAGGCCGCCCAGCTTGGCATAATCGTCGCCCATCGCGTCGTCCACGGCCTCGACGATGTCGTCCGTGGTGATGACGCCGATGACGCGCCGCTTTTCGCCCAGCACCGGGATGGAGGCTTCGGCGTAACTGCGCAGGCGGTCGAGACATTCCTCGGTATGCTCATGCGCGAGCACGGTCGGGAAATTGCGGCTGATGAGCGAATCCAGCGCGGTATCCTCGCGCGCGACGATCAAATCCTTGAGGGCAATGGCACCGTAAAACGAGCCGTCGTCGTCGCTGACGAAGAGGGTGGAGATGTTGTCGTTTTCCTCGGCCTGTGCAACCAGCGCGCGCATGGCCTGTTTGACGGAAAGATGGCGGCTGATGGAGACGAAGTTGGTGCTCATCGCGCTGCCGATTTCATCCGGCTGGTAGGAGCAGATGAGGCGGATGTCGTGCTGCGATTCGGGATCGAGCTTCTCCATCAAGGCGCTGCGCAGTTCGGGGGAGACGGTTTCCAGCGCGTCAACCGCGTCGTCGGCATCCATGGCCTCGACGATATCAGCGGCCTGCTCCTGCGGCAGTTCGCGGAGGTACTTGCCCGCGTCGCTGACATAGGCGAAGACGTCGCCCAGCCGCTCGACGCCGAGCAGGCGATACAGCCGCGCGCGCTGGCGAACGTCGAGCAGCTCGAGCGCGGCGGCGATGTCGTTTTCGGGCAGACGGGTGACAAAGTCGGTGTCCATGCCCATCATGGCCAGGGAGACGCACACGTTGGCCTCCGCCCCGGTGT
>OLOS01000943.1_pt1 | contig 26994 bp, 20 predicted proteins | sample 1672631 | NCBI WGS metagenome assembly OLOS01 (sample SAMEA3136707, study PRJEB25190) | human gut metagenome | biome: human gut; feature: human-associated habitat; material: faeces | place: Austria | collected 2013 | reverse complement strand
TGCCTGATGGGTGATTCGACAGCGCTTGCCTCAGCAATTGTGCGGTGCTGCCTTAAAAAGGAAACCGGCACCACGGTATACCATTACGTGCTGCTCAAACGCCTGAACCTCGCGCGTGTCCTGCTGGCGCAGGGCTGCCGTGTGGACGAGACCTGCGCGGGCGCAGGCTTCAACGATTACTCCAACTTTATCCGCACTTTCAAAAAGCACACGGGAATGACGCCCGCGGCTTTTGCCCGGGCGAGTCAATCCGGCTGCGGCGGTTCGTAGCGCTGGGCCGGGAAGCTGAACGCCACAACCGTGCCGTGCGCCGGCCTGCTGCGGATGGAGAGCTGCGTGCCGTACTGCAGCTGAAGGCGCTTGTTGATGTTGAACAGCCCCATCCCCTTCGCCGGGGCAAAATCAAGCTCCAGTGTGCTGCGCACCTGCGCAAGCTGCGGCGGCGTCATGCCCGCGCCCGTGTTCAGGATGCGCACCTTTATCATCCCGCGGAAGCGGGAGATCCGTATTTTGATATACGTCGTCCCGCCTGTGCTCTGGCGCGCCCCGTGGTGGATGGCGTTTTCAATCACAGGCTGCAGGATAAGGCGCATCGTGGCATAATCCATCACGTCCTCCGAATACTGCCAGACGATCTGGAACTGCTCGGGATAGCGCAGCTTTACCAGACGGATATAATTGACGGTATTGTCGATCTCCTCCCCAAGCGAGACCATGGACGCTGCGGGATTGAGGGAATATTTGAGCAGCGCGGACAGCGTCTCCAGCATCATGACGACTTCGTTGTACCCATCGGTGAGTGCGTACGATTTCCAGCGGATCGTCTCCAGCGTATTGTACAGCATATGCGGATTGATCTGCGCCTGAAGCGCGGTCAGCTCTGTATACTTCTGTTTATAGGCCTTTTCAGAAAGTTCCGTTTCAAAGTATTTCTGCAGCAGATAGTTGTCCTGGATGCGCCGGGCGATATATTCAAACTCGTCATAATTTTTCGCGGGCATCGGCACCTGCTGCTTATCGCTTTCCTCCCGCAGGATGCCGATGATATGGTCCAGCCTTGCATACTGCCGCCGGCTGAGGTAAAGCAGCACCAGCGAAGACAGCGCCACCAGCACCAGCGCGCACGCGGCGATCAGCCGAATGATCGTGTACGGCACTGTATACAGCTCATCTGCTTTTGTAAACATATAATAGCAGATACCGTACTGCCCGGCATAGGAGCGTGAAATGATGTATTTTTCTCCTTCCAGGCTGTAGTCGAAAAAGCTTTCCCCGTATTGCTCCAGCGCGGCCAGATGCGGTTCCCACCGCTGGGCTGTGGCGGAAGCGCTTTCAAACAGTGCCTCGCCGCCGTATTCCGCCAAAATACCGGATGAACCGCGAACGCCCGGGCTGCGCAGCATATTATCCAGATAACGCTTGTTCAGGTTCAGCACGATGGTACCCGTGCGGCCGGGGGTATCCAGCGAAAATTTGCGGTAAATGGAAACGACCTGCGTCGCGGGCGTGGAGCCGGAAGCCGGAATACTGCGGCTGCGGAGCGCAAGGGAACTTCCCTCTGGGAACTCCACCCCATCCATCCAGGCGGCGTCGTAAAAGGACGCTGTCTCCGCAACGCCGTCCAAGGAGGAAAAGATGCGCTGGCCGCAGTCGTCTATCGAAATATAAATGGAATGGATGTAATCTCTGGAGTTGGTCTGGGAATACAGGAACGCTTTCATGGTGCGGTAAAGCAGCGCGTCGTAGTAACTGGTGGTCCCCGTCTTCAGTACGTCGGCCAGCAGGAATGTAAGCTCGCTGTTTGTGGCAAGCGTCAAGAACGTGGAATCCAGCTCGCCCAGAATAATGTCGCCCGAAGCGGCGATCTGCGAAAGCGTCCCCGCGTTGCTCTTGCGCAGTTCCTCCGTGACATTGCTGTAAATAAACAGCGCCAGAACGCTGCCCATCAGAATAAGCGGCGCCAGCGCAACAGCAACAAAGCTCAGCAGTGTTTTACGGTAAGAACGGCTCAAAACAGGGCACTTCCTTTCATACGATCCGGACAGGAGGAGATTTTATGTACCGTTTGATCATTGTGGACGATGAATTCGAGATCCGCAACGGGCTCTCGCGCTATTTCCCCTGGGAAAGCGTGGGCTTTGAAGCCGCTGCGGTGTTTGAAAACGCCCGCGGCGCGCTGGATTATATCCGGCGCAACCCGGTGGACGTCGTGCTCACGGACATTGAAATGCCGGGAATGTCCGGCATCGAGCTGGCGCGGGTAATCCACGAACAGCGCCTGCCCGTGAAGGTGATCTTCCTTTCCGCCTACAAAAAATTCGAATATGCCCGCGACGCCATCTCTTACAGAGTGGTGCATTATATCACTAAGCCGACAGTGCACAGCGAGATCTTCGAGGTGTTCTGCTCCGTGCGCAGGGAACTGGACGCAGAGCACGGCGCGCCGCTCCGGGATGCTCCCGCAGAGGGCTATTATGAAAACCTGGTACAGCAGGTGAAGCAGGCCATTGCCAAGGATCTGAAAAACGCCACGCTCATCTCGGTGGCCGAGCAGGTGGGCCGCAGCCCTTCCTCGGTGAGCCGCCTGTTCCTGGAAGCCACGGGCATGACCTTTACCGATTACCTCACGGGCCAGCGTATGGAAAAAGCCAACCAGCTGCTGAACTGTATCGAATACAAAATCTATGAGGTAAGCGAGATGGCAGGGTATTCCAACCCCAAAAACTTTGCCCGCGCCTACAAAAAGCATTTTGGATATACGCCGCGGGACTTCCGCGCGCCCAAAGGGTGAAGCGTGCCAGCCAGGCCGAGGAGCTTCGATTTAAGTTTAGCAGAACCGTCGAAAAAGGCAATGCAGAAACGAATAAAATATGGAGAAAATTCCAACGGCCGTGGGCGCTTCCCGCAAGGAAGCGCCCGTTTTTTCTTTCAAATGACACCTTTTTCGATATCACTGCAAAAATTAACACCTTTTTCAGCGGCCGGTGCCTTTTGCCGTCTGATACAACATGATACACTAAGTTCACAAAATAAGCCAATAGGAGGAAACAAAAATGTGCAAATCATCCAGAATGCTAAGCCTTATTCTTGCCCTTGTGTTTGTGGTCGCATGCTTTGCAGGCTGCGGCGGCACGTCGTCTTCCGCTGCGGGCAGCACGTCTGCCGCATCGTCTGCGGGCGGTGAAGCTGAGCCCGTCACCCTGCGTTTTTCCTGGTGGGGCGGCGAGGCACGCCACGAAGCCACCATCGCAGCGGCCGAGCTGTACATGGAGAAAAACCCCAATGTAAAAATTGAGTTTGAGTACAGCGGCTGGGACGGCTACAAGGATAAACTGGTCACTCAATTGTCCGGCGGCACCGCGCCTGATATCATGCAGGTAAACTACGACTGGATCTACGACCTGCGCAAACAGGACCAGTACTTTTCGGACCCGCGCGACTTTGAAGGCATCCTCGATTTGTCCGGCTTCTCCGAGACCGCATACAACGGCTGCTGGGTAGACGAAGAACTTCAGGGCCTGCCTTCCGGCCTGAGCGTCACCACATTGATTGTAGACAAGCCCTTTTTTGAAGAGCACGGCCTGGATTCCTCCGATCCGACCTACTGGACCTGGGACAAGGTCCTGGCCGAGGGCAAACGCATCCATGAGGAAAACCCCGAGCACTATCTGCTCAATGAATTCCCCACCGGGCGTTCTTTTGTCGTCACGCTGCTTGCCCAAAAGGGCATCGAGCTGGTGGACAAGGATTACAACGTTGCCTGCACGGAGGAGCAGCTCGTGGAAGCGCTCAACATGCTGAAAACCTTTATCGACAGCGGCGTGATGCTGCCGTTCGAGCAGAGCTCCATTTACGCCCAGCAGACCGAACAGTTCCCCAAGTGGCTGAACAATGAGATGGGTATGTTCATGCAGGTCGCCTCCACGATCCCCTCGTTCTCCGACATGGAGCTGGACGTTATGCTTATCCCGCAGTATGAAGACGCCGTCAACTCCGGTGCATCCCTGTACCCCACCAACCTCATCTGCATCAACGCCAAGAGCGACAAGCAGGAGGAAGCCGCCAAGTTCCTGAATTTCTTCTTCAATGATCCGGAAGCCATCGCCATTCTCGGCGACGTGCGCGGCGTGCCCCCCACGGAGGCTGCGCGCACGCAGCTGGAAGAAGCCGGTACGCTGAACCCGCTGATCGGCAAGGCCATCGCGCTGGGTGAAGAGCATCCGGGCATGGCGTTCCACGAGGCTTCTTTCAACAGTGAGCTGACCAAGGTGGAGAACGAGTACATCGAACGTTTCGGCTACGGCGAAGCCACTGCGGAAGAGACCGCTTCCGAACTGCTGGCCGAACTGGAATCCATCTGCGAACCTCTGCGCACTGCGTGACCATAAGCACGGTATAACTCCCCGGCGCCGGCTTCACGCCGGCGCCCTTTTAATAAGCCAAAGGAGGCACCTATGAGAAAATCCCGTCAGAACAAATACACGGGCCTGTTCTACGTTCTGCCCTTTGTCATCGGACTGCTCGTGTTCCAGCTGTATCCCTTCCTCGCCTCGTTCTTTTATTCTTTTACCGACCTGAGCATCGCCAACGACTGGAGCTGGGTCGGCCTGAGCAACTATATCAAGTCCTTTACGGCGGACCGGGACTTCTGGAACAGCCTCAAGGTTACCGGCATTTATGTTTTCATCGCCGTGCCCTGCAAGCTGGTATTCGCCCTGTTTATTGCCATGGTCCTGAACATGAAGATCCGCGGCATCCGCTTTTTCCAGACGCTGTACTACATCCCCTCTATCTTGGGCGGCAGCGTGGCAGTTTCCGTTATCTGGCGCTTCATGTTTTCCCACGACGGACTTGTCAACACACTGACGTCCTATCTGGGCCTTCCCGCACTGGACTGGCTGGGCAGCAAAGCCCTGGCGCTTCCCACCGTCAGCCTGCTGGCCGTATGGCAGTTCGGTTCCTCGATGGTTCTGTTCCTCGTGGGTCTCAAGCAGATCCCCGTTTCCCTTTATGAAGCTGCGTCCATCGACGGTGCTTCCAAGGTGCACCAGTTTTTCAAAATTACGCTTCCCATGCTCACGCCGACCGTGCTGTTCAACGTGATCATGCAGACGATCGGCGCGTTTCAGGAATTCACCAGCGCGTTCATCATCACCGGCGGCGGGCCGATGAACTCTACATACATGTACGGCATGATGCTTTACAACAACTCCTTCAAATATTACAAGATGGGGTACGCCAGCGCCCAGTCCTGGATCCTGTTCATCATCATCATGGCGGTAACGGGCCTGCTGTTCCTTTCTTCCAAAAAGTGGGTCTATTATGAGGACGGAGGTAACTGAAATGGAACGATCCAGCACGCTTGCGCGTAAAACGCAGCACAAAGTCAAAAACGGGCTCCGGCTCGCGGTCACATACCTGTTTCTCGGGCTGCTGGGGCTGGTGATGGTGTATCCCCTCTTGTGGATGGTCGCGTCGTCTTTCAAAGAGAGCAAAGGTATTTTCAACTCCATCAGCATCATTCCGCCCTCGCTCAGCCTGGAACATTATATCGAAGGCTGGAAAGGCGTGGGGGAATATACCTTCACCACCTTTTTCACCAATACATTTTCCATCGTCATTCCCTCCACAGTGTTCATCATCGTCTCCTGTCTGCTGGTGGCGTATGGGTTCGCCCGTTTTGAATTCCCCATGAAAAAATTTCTGTTCACCGCCATGATGGCAACGCTGATGTTGCCCAGCGCCGTTATCATCATCCCCCGCTATATGCTGTTCAAGCAGTTCGGTTGGCTGGATACTTACCTGCCCTTTATCGTTCCGGCCATGTTCGCAGGCAATTCATTTTTTATTTTCCAGCTCGTTCAGTTTTTCCGCGGCATCCCGCGCGAGCTGGACGAAGCCGCTTCCATCGACGGCTGCGGCTCCTTCCGCACACTGGTCCGCATCCTGATGCCCCTGTGCAAGCCCGCGCTGGTTTCGGTGGGCCTGTTCAACTTCATCTGGACGTGGAACGCGTTTATGGACCCTCTCATCTATATCTCCTCCGTAAAAAAATATCCGCTCTCGCTCGCGCTGCGCATGACGCTGGACCTTGGTTCCGCAGCCGCCTGGAACGAGATATTCGCCATGTCGGTGCTGTCCATCCTGCCGCCGGTGCTGTTGTTCTTTGCGGGGCAGAAGTACTTTATCCAGGGCATCTCCACATCCGGTCTAAAGGGGTGAGCACATGAAAACGATCAGTCTGAACGGGCCCTGGCGCATGCGTAAAGCCGGCGCCGCCCGGTTTTACGATGTGACGGTCCCCACTACGGTATGCACCGATCTTCTGGCGAATGGCCTGCTGGAGGACCCCTATTACCGCGACAACGAGGATGCAGCCCTGCTGGCGCTGCGCAGCGACTACGAATATTCCCGCACATTCACTGTGCCGGAAGATTTTCTGGACGCAGACAGCGTGGAACTTGTCTGCCACGGCATTGACACCATCGCGGACATTCACCTGAACGGAGCGCTTCTTTTCCGTGCCGACAATATGCACCGCACCTGGCGCACCGGCGTCAAAGCCGCGCTGCATCCGGGCGAAAATGCGATCCGCGTCTGCTTCCATTCCGCCGCGGAGTATGCCGAGCGGCTGGAGCGGGAAAACCCGGTCTACAAAACGAGCGACACGGTCGACGGCTTTGAGCAGGTGCGCAAGGCACATTGCATGTACGGATGGGACTGGGGCCCCAAGCTGCCCGATATGGGTATTTTCCGCAGCATCGAGCTGCGCGCCGCAAGCGTGGCGCGCTTTGCGGATGTAGGGGTGCGTCAGACGCATGGCGAAAACGCCGTCGACATAGCGGTCGAAACGGAGCTGGAACGCCTTGGCCGCGCATCCGGGTCTCTCACCGTACACGCTTCGCTGACAGGCCCGGACGGCCGCAGCTGGCAGGAGTGTGCTGTGTGCTCCGGCGGCGGGCAGGCTCTGGCGTTTCATGTGGATGCGCCGCAGCTCTGGTGGCCCAACGGCTACGGAGAACATCCGCTCTACGCGCTGCATGTGGAGCTCTCCGGCACGGACGGCGCTGTGCTGGATACGCGCGACCTGAACATCGGCCTGCGCACGCTTACCGTCAAAACAGATCCTGACGAATGGGGCAGCAAGTTTGAATTCTGCGTCAACGGAGTCTCCATCTTCGCCATGGGCGCGAACTACATCCCCGAGGACAGCATCCTGACACGAATCACCCCGCAGCGCACGGAGCAGCTGCTGCGTCAATGTGTGCGCGCCAATTATAATACCATCCGTGTGTGGGGCGGCGGTTACTTCCAGGACGATTCGTTCTACGACTGCTGTGACAGGCTGGGTCTGCTCGTCTGGCAAGACCTGCTGTTTGCCTGCGCCGTATATGAACTGACCGACAGCTTTGCGCAGAGCATCGTTGCCGAAACGCAGGACAATGTGCGCCGTTTGCGCCACCATGCATCCATCGCGCTTTGGTGCGGGAATAACGAGCTGGAATGGGGCTGGTCCGGCTGGGATATGGGCTTCGGCAACGACCCGCACCGCCGCGCCGACTACATCAAGCAGTTTGAATGGCTCCTTCCACAGGCCGTAAAGGCCGTCGATCCGGACCGCTTTTATTGGGTCGCGTCTCCCTCCTCGGGCGGCGGCTTTGACGACCCCAACGACCAGAACCGCGGCGATGTCCATTACTGGGAGGTCTGGCACCGCCTCAAGCCCTTTACGGAATACCGCAAGTACCACTTCCGCTTTTGTTCGGAATTTGGGTTTCAGTCCTTCCCCAGCCCCAAGACCATCGGTGCCTTCACGCTGCCGGAGGACCGCAACGTCTTTTCCGACGTGATGGAATGCCACCAGAAGAACGGAACAGCCAACGGTCGCATCCTGATGTATCTGGCCGACAATTTTCTGTACCCGACTCGATTCGAAACGCTGGTCTATGCCTCACAGGTACTGCAGGCCGAGGCCATCCGCTACGGAGTGGAGCACTGGCGTGCCAACCGCGGGCGGTGCATGGGTTCTTTGTACTGGCAGGTAAATGACTGTTGGCCCGTGGCAAGCTGGTCCTCTCTGGATTATTACAACCGCTGGAAGCCGCTGCACTACTATGCCAAAAACTTTTACGCCCCGCTCCTGTGCAGCGCCGCCGACGCGCAAGGCCTGGTGTCCCTGCGGGTATGCAGCGAACAGCTACGCGTACAAAAGTGCACCGTGTACTGGCAGCTGCGCGGTGCGCAGGATGCGGTTCTGTTGGAGGGGCAGCAGACGGTGGACGCACAGCCGCTGAGCGTTACGCCCGCCGGGACGGTGGACTGTGCGTCCTGGCTCACGGAGAAAGCGCAGCGACAGACCGTTTATCTCTGCTATTGGATGGAAACGGAGGCCGGCTGTACGCCGGTTTCGGTGCTGCTGTTCTGCAAGCCCAAGCATTTCCGCTTTGCGGCGCCGGAGCTTTCCCTTTCCGTTCAGGAACAGGAGGATGCGTTCATACTGACGCTGGCCGCAGAGCATATGGCGAAATACGTCTGGCTTGACAGCCCGGACTTTGATTTTATCCTGAGCGACAACTGCCTGGATATCGTGCCCGGACGTCCCGCCGTGCTGATACTGAAAAAAAGCGATATCAGCCGGGCCGTACAGGCAGACGAGCTGAAGCACCTGGATACCCTGTGCGCATATGACATCCGATGAGAAAGGAAGCGTTTGGATTGGAACCTGAAACCATGTATGCACTGGTAAAGGAGCGTGCGGACAAAGGCCTTACGCTCAAAAAAGTGCCTGTGCCTGAGGCCGGGCCGGGCGATGTAAAAATCAAGATTCATTACACCTCTATCTGCGGGACGGACCTGCACATTTACAACTGGGACAAATGGTCACAGGAGACCATCCGCCCCGGTACAGTGATCGGCCACGAATTCGTGGGAGAAGTTGCGGAGCTGGGCAGCGGTGTCTCCGGCTTTTCGGTGGGCGACATCGTCTCCGGAGAGGGGCATATCGTGTGCGGCCACTGCCGCAACTGCAAGGCCGGCAAACGCCATCTGTGCAAACAGACAAAGGGCGTGGGCGTCAACCGCGACGGCGCGTTCGCGGAATATCTCGTCATCCCCCAGACCAACGTCATTCGGTGCGAGCCGGGCATTCCGGAGGAGCTGTGCTCCTCATTCGATCCGCTGGGAAACGCCGTGCACACAGCGCTCACGTACGACCTTGTTGGCGAGGACGTGCTCATCACCGGGGCCGGGCCCATCGGCATCATGGCCGCGGCCATCTGCCGTCATGTGGGCGCAAAGCATGTCGTTATTACGGACGTGAATGACTACCGGCTGAATCTGGCGCGGGAGATCTGCGGTGCCGTGACCGTAAACGTTGCCCGGGAACGGCTGGAGAACACGATGCGGGAGCTGGGTATCTCGGAGGGCTTCGATGTGGGGCTGGAGATGTCCGGCAACGGAGCGGCCTTCAACAGCATGATCAACAACATGTACAACGGCGGAAAAATTGCCGTACTGGGCATCCAGAGCAGCGAAACGCTGGTACCGTGGAACAAGATCGTCTGGAACTGCCTTGAGATCAAGGGCATCTACGGCCGCGAAATGTTCGAGACCTGGTACAAAATGATGAGCATGCTGCGCAGCGGGTTGAACATCGAAAGGATCCTGACGCATAAATTCAGCTTTGCGGACTATGAAAAAGGGTTCGCCGTTATGAACAGCGGCCAGTGCGGGAAGGTCGTTCTGGACTGGACGCAGGCCGCCGGGGAGGTTACCGTATGAAACAGGCGCTTATCTATTTTGAACAGGCAGTACAGGAATTCCGGGAGCATGGCACGTACAAAGAAGAACGCATCATCACCACGCCGCAAGGCGGGCGCATCGACACGACTGCCGGCCGCAATGTGCTGAACATGTGCGCCAACAACTATCTGGGCCTGGCTTCCAGCCGCGCGCTGGCCGACGCCGCCAAGGATGCCATGGACCGCTGGGGCTACGGGCTTTCGTCCGTGCGCTTCATCTGCGGCACACAGGCGCTCCACCGCCAACTGGAGGAAAAGCTTTCATCCTTCCTCGGCATGGAGGATACGATTCTGTATTCTTCCTGCTTCGACGCCAATGGAGGCCTGTTCGAGGCGCTGCTGGACGAACGGGATGCAGTCATCAGCGACGCACTGAATCATGCCAGCATCATTGACGGCGTGCGCCTGTGCAAGGCAAAGCGTTATCGCTACCAAAACAACGATATGGCGGATCTGGAGCGCTGCCTGCGCGAGGCAAAAGACGCGCGCATCCGGCTGATTGCCACGGACGGCGTCTTCTCCATGGACGGCATCATCGCCAACCTGAAGGGCATTTGCGGCCTCGCCGAAAAATATGACGCGCTCGTCATGGTAGACGACAGCCATGCGGTAGGGTTTATGGGTGAGCACGGGCGCGGCACACCGGAATACTGCGGGGTAGAGGGCCGGGTAGACATCCTGACAGGGACGCTGGGCAAAGCGCTTGGCGGCGCTTCGGGCGGCTATACCGCCGCCTCCCGCGCTGTGGTGGCGCTGCTGCGCCAGAAGAGCCGTCCGTACCTGTTCTCCAATACGCTGGCTCCTGCCATGGCCGGTGCGGCGCTGAAAACGTTGGAACTTCTGGAAGCGGCAGGAGAAGACCGCGTACAGCTGGCGGAGAATACGCGTTACTTCCGCGCGCGCATGGCGGAGGAAGCGTTCGACGTCGTGCCCGGCGAGCATCCCATCGTGGCCGTGATGCTGTATGATGCAAAGCTGGCCACCGCCTTTGCGGCGCGTATGCTGGAGCTGGGCGTTTATGTGGTGGGCTTCTGCTATCCTGTCGTACCTCAGGGAAAGGCCCGCATCCGCGTTCAGCTGTCCGCCGCGCATACCCGTGAGGACCTGAATTTTGCTGTGGACTGCTTCAAAAAGGTACGTGCGGAGCTGGCCGCAAAATAACTTCCAGCGGGAGCGCCGGCCAGTATGAGCCGGCGTTTCTTTTTCTCCTTTTGCATTTCAAAAGAAAGGAACAGAACCATGATCGAATTAAAACCGCAGACCCTTGCCCTTTTGGACGAAATTGAAAGCCGCATCGATCCGGAAATTGAGGACGATTTTCGCCGCCAGTGGTCCGATTTTCTGCACCACCGTTTTACCGGGGATATCTTTTCCCCCAAGCGCCGCCAAAAAAGCGCTTCGTCTCTGCCCCGCCGGGACGTACGCATCAACGAGACGCTGGACGATTTGGAGGCCATGCTTTACGCGCAGCTTTTGAATGTTTCGGACGCGCTGGAAAGCGACAACAAAAACCTGAGCGTCCGCGCCAATTACGGCACCGGCATTTTATCATCCGTACTCGGCGCAGAGCTGTTCATTCTTCCCGATGCGTGCAATACGCTCCCCACAACCCGCCCGCTTGCGGGGCAAGGTGCGATCGAACGCCTGTTGGAGCGCGGCATGCCTTCGCTGACAGATGGTCTTGGCAGCCGTGTATTTTCCGCGGGCGAGCTTTTCCGGGAAGTATTCGCACGTTACCCTAAAATCGAAAAATATGTAGAGATTTATCACCCCGATTTGCAGGGACCGTTGGATATCTGCGAGCTGATGTGGGGCGAGGATCTCTTCTACGCCATGTACGATGAGCCTGAGCTTGTGGCGGCGGTGATGCAGTTGATCACTGATACCTATATGCGATTCATGGAACGCTGGCAGGCGCTTGTTCCGCCGCGGGACGATATCTGCTGCCATTGGGATAATGTGATGCACCGCGGGCAAATCGTTCTTCGAAACGACAGTGCAATGAACCTTTCGCCGGAATTTTATGATACGTTTGCACGTGCTTTTGACTCACAGCTGATGGAGCGCTACGGCGGCGTGATCCATTTCTGCGGCCGGGGCGACCATTATATCCATTTGCTAAAAACCATTCCTAACATATACGGCGTAAATATGTCCCAGCCGCATTTAAACGATATGGCGACGATTTATCAAAACACAGTAGACTGCGGCATCCAGCTGCTTGCGTTTGACCGCGCGGCCGCGTTGCGGGATCTATCACGTCCCGGAGCGTTCCACTCCAACCTCCACTGCTTCCTCTAATAATACATGCTCAACCGCCAAAGCCTCAAAAATCAAATACAAAGATGAGAAAACGGCCTGCATGAATCGGGGAGCAAAAAGCCTTTCTTTGTCAGGCGCCGCGTATTTTTCAATTTCTCCCGCCGTTTGTATGCCCCGCCAAAAAAATATCCTTGCCGTTTCTTTGCGGCTGCTCATTCAAGCTCACCGTTCCCAAAAAAACCTGGGCTCAAGCCTGCCGGATGCACCAACGCACCAAACCCGAACGATTCACCTTCATGGAGAACCGTTCGGGTTTCTTTTTATACGGCGGCGTCATTTTCCGCCGGCTGTTTGTATCCATCCCGGTGGCGGCAGCACAAAAAACGCAAAGCTTTTTGCCCTTCCCTTGGCGGCATGCTTGAGCCGGAAAACATTTTTTTATTGAAACTCGGCCTGCGCGTTCATAAGGCCGGCTATGGAAGATCTGTTTCAACTGCACTTTTCCTGTGCCGCTCAGTGCATCGAAAGTTCCTCAATGTAATCGTTATACCATTGTACGGCAGTTCTGGCCGTCCTGCGAAGCTGCATGCCCTTTCCGGCCAGCAGTACAAGGCGGTTGTCCGCTTCTCCCTGCCAGGGCGTCAGACGAACCTCCGGCCCGGTGCAGTCGACGTAAAAAATGCCCTCCGGCACGCGTACAAAGCCTTTGATACGCCATGTTTCTCCCGCAAGCTGTACAAGGCACTTTTGCAGTGCCGTAAAGGGCATCGTGGGACGGATCTGCAGCACCGCTTTTTGCAGGGTGATATCCGGCATGTCCAATACCTCATCCACATCCACATCCGGTACGATCAGGGAAAGCCATTCCGGCTCGAACCGTCCGAACTGCGTGCGGCGGATGCGGGCCGCCGGGTTGGCGCGCAGGATAAGCGCTTTTGCTTCAGCGCACTGCGCTTCGGTGGCAAGGTCTGTTTTGTTCAGAAGCACGAGGCTGGAGACAGCAAGCTGGCGGGGGCACGCCCGGGCAGTAGAAAAAACCTTTTCAAGCCGCGCGGCATCTGCGACGCACACGCTGCCCTGGTAGGAAACAGCGGGAAATTGGGCCAAAACCCGGCGCACGTTGGTGGGGTCGGCCAAGCCGCTGGCTTCCACGAGCACAACATCCGGTGCATCCGCGGCCGCCTGCTCCAGCGCGGCCTCAAATTGGTCCAAACGGCAGGCGCAGAAAATCGAGCCGTTGCTGATCTCATCCAACGCCGCGTCCAGCTCCCGCAGCAGCGTGCCGTCCACGCCGGCGCGTCCGAATTCGTTGATGATGAGCCGCAGCCGCCGGCCGGCAAACTGCCGGGCAAAATTTTTGAGGAAAGTGGTTTTCCCTGCACCCAAAAAACCGGTGATGAGATACAGTTCCATTATATCGCGCCTTTCTTAGCTGAAAAGAGGCTCTAGACCTCCCATTCCGTTTTTTGCAGCAGCGCACGGGCCTGCTCTGTGGAGAACCCGCGGTTGAGGCGCGTTTCCAGCGAATTGTCGCGCGGGTTCACGCCGCATTCTGCATAAATCTGGTTTGCACCGGCCATCAGGCAAAGCTCATCCGGCTCATGTACGCACATAGCGCGCGGCGGCCGGGCGGTGAGCGTGGTAACGGCGCAGATCTTGGCAAGCTGCGCGGCCGATATCTCGCCCTGTGAGCCCAACGGCGTACCGGGCACGGCAATGCGCTTCATCACGGCCATCACTCCCACGGGGTAATCACGGATGCGCAGCATTTCGTCGACCAGTTCCTGATGCGTGTGCTCCGGCCCGATCGGTTCTACACAATAATACAGCTCCAGCCCTGCCCCGCGCACGGCATCCATCGTGCGGATGCGCGCCTGCGGACGTGCATTCGTGTCGGTGCCCTCCCGCAGACGGTGGATATGGTACACACCAGTGAATCCCGCCTCTTTCAGGGCTGCAGCATAGGCCGGACCAAAATCCCCCACATTGGCAACAAGGCGCATCTGCGGGGGCAGCACTGCGCGCACTGCCCTGCCGTATGCCAGAAATTTTTCCTGGGGGAATTCCGCAGTCGTCATCAAAAACAGGTCTTCGATCCCGCTGGCAGCCAGCTCACGCGCCAATTCCACCGTCTCTTCCAGCGTTTTGATGCAGGCTGGCTGGCCCCTGCGCGCGTCTGCGGCAAGGCTGCAGAATTTGCAGTTGACGCCACAGGCCTGGGCGTCAATACCGATCTGCGCAAAAATAACGCCACGGCCACGGAACGCTGTGCGCGCATACGCATTGGCCGCACCCAGCAGTGCATAATATTCCGCACTGCCGGTGGCCACCTCCAACAGGCGCAGTGCGTCCTGCCGCTCCAGTAGCGCGCCTGAGCCTGCTTTGGCAAGAATATCCTCTATCATATGAAACACTCCCAACCGGCCGCCCCTGCAAAAAAGCGGCGGACAACGCACATCCGCCGCTTTTCCCGACGGGAAAGCCGTAAATCTTAAAATGTACGCCCGGCCGGGCTGCTTTTACAGCACCTCGCGGACAGCGGCCTCCAGCTCTTCCTTGCTGGGAATGATGGAAGAAAATTTTAGTTTGCCGTTGATATAGATGCTGGGCAGGTTTTTCACACCCATCTTTTTACAGCGCGCAATATTTTCCTTGAGCGTGAATTTGTATTCCACCATATCAATGGCGTCCCCGAAGGTGTCCTTTGCAACATTGGCCGCGCCCATCATATAGGTGCAGGCCGCACATGTGGCGGAATCAAGCGTAAACACCTCTATGAGCGGACGGGGCAGATTTTCGTAATCCGGCAGCTCCACCGCAATGTCGTCCTCGGCGGCCACATAATTCTTCACCATCTCCCGGACGGCTTCCGTTTCAAGCACAGCCTGCGCAGCGCCGATGGTGTTTTCCACAGGTACGGCATAGGGCATATCACAGCCCGGCGCGACAATGAAGTTTTTATATTCCGGCAGCTGGGCCAGAAGATCCGCCACGAATTTCATATTATCCTGCTGCGTGCCGTGAAGCATGATGGACGTAAGCGGGATATTGCCGCCGATGGCCACATTGTATTTATCGCAGATGGCCTTGGCTGCAAGGATATCCACATTTTCGTCCACAGAAATAGAATCCGGCGCGGTGCGGCACATCACCTCGATATTGCGGGTGGCATTGCCGCACACAAAAAAGGAAGAGAACGCCTGTTTTTCTTCACGCAGATAGCGGAACAGTTCAGTGTAGGGTGCGGAGAGGAATTCTTCAAAGTGATCCGACGAGATCTGAGAGACCAAAGGGTCCACTACGGCGATCACATCCATACCTGCGTCCAGATAAAGATCGCTCATGCGCTTGGCACAGTCCGCACAGAAGCCCAGCAGGTCCTTCACATAGTCCTCGTCGTCGAACATATCCATGAAGATATCATTGCCGCGCAGATGGCTGGCCAGTGTGAACGGCCCGCACAGCAGCCCATAAAGGGCGGTGGTATCTCCCACGGCCTCTTTCATGCGGCGCATGGCCGAAAGCACCATGGGCATGCGTCCGCTTTCGGCTGTGGGAAGCGTGCAGCGGCAAGGCACCGTCATCGTGTCGGCCAGAGGATGCGAAGAAACGGAGGGCGGGCAGTCGTCGGCCCACACCAGCCCGCAGCCCAGCACCTCGGCCTCCAGCTGAAGATCGAATACAACGGGCTGTCCGTCCGGCTTGTACAGCCGGTTCACTTCCAGCAAAGCACGGACGAGCGTCTCCTCGTCTGTGAGGACCTGTGTGGCGGTGGCACCCACCAGCGCGCCCGCGTGGACGCCTGCAAAGGGGACCCACGGCGCGCGCGGAGTAGGTTCGTGGCGCAGCGTTTGAAAAATCAGTTCTTTTCCGGTCATATGCAGTCTCCCGTTCATGCGGAGGCGCGGCAGAGAGCGACGGCGGCGTCGGCGGCGCTGGCGGCGTCGGCGGTGTATTTGTCCGCGCCGATCTGCTCACAGAAAGCCTCGGTGACAGGTGCGCCGCCAACCATGATCTTCACCTTGTCGCGGATGCCCGCTTCCTCGGCCTTTTTCACAACTTCTTCCATCATGCCCATGGTCGTCGTCAGCAGCGCCGAGCAGCAGATGATCTGACAGCCCTGCTCCACAGCCGTCTGCACGTAGGTCTCGGGGGCAACGTCCGTGCCCAGGTCCACGACCTCCAGCCCCTTGCCCTCCATCATCATTTTCACAAGGTTTTTGCCGATGTCGTGCAGGTCGCCCTTGACCGTGCCGATGCACACCTTGCCCGCGGCTTCCACACCCGCGTCGGCCATCAGCGGCTTCAGCAGCTGGGCGCCCATGTTCATGGCGCGGGCCGCCACCAGCACCTCGGGCACGAACACTTCGTTGTTCTTGAACTTCTCGCCAATGACACCCATGCCGTTGAGCAGCCCCTCATCCAGGATCTGCTGCACCGGGATGCCTTCGTCGATGGCCTGCTGAACCAATTCTTTCACGATCTTGGCTTTACCCCGCTGGAGGTTTTCAGAAATGTCTGTCAGAATGCTCATACTGCTTTCCCCTTTTTGATTATTCTCGGTTGAAAATGCCTTTCGGCCTTACTTACAATATATCCTTTCGCTCTGCTTTTCTCTTGTACTAAAATGTTGCTTTTGGAACTTTTTTGCCCTGATTTTTTGAATGTTCCAATTTGAGCTTTTCTGTCGGCCGGGGACGGAATAAAAACTGCTTTCAGGGAAAGAACTAATTGTTTTGAATATCTATTGACAATAAATATTATTTAATATATAATTAAATTAACTCAAAAGACATCCTGCCCAAAGAACAGCCGGAGCCTATACATACAGGCGTCTGGGACGCGGCGGAAGCAAGGACATGGTATCACGCGAAAAGATGCGCATACGGGCGCGGAGACCCCCGTAAATAATATAAAAAGAAGAAGGAGAGTAAGTTATGAGAAGCATTACAACATTAGACCTGCAATATGCACACCGCTTTTATGGGTTCAAGGGCGAAGCCCAGTACCTGCACGGCCATACGGGTGTTCTGACCATTGAAGTGGAGGACAGCGTGAATGCCGGCGTGAACATGGTGTTCCCCTGCAATGAAATTCAGAAAACCGCATGGGACGTTCTGAAAAACTTTGACCACGCGCTGATCCTGCGGGAGGATGACCCCCTGCTGCCTGCGATCCTTGACGTATACGAGAAACAGGGCATCAAAAACGGACATCCCAACAACGTTATGAAGGGCGAGGCGTTTAAGACAGAGCTTGCCACCGCATATCCGGACTGCCGTTTGGTCGTCACTAAGGAGACCATGACCGTTGAGGGCATGATCAAGATCGTTTATGACCTGCTGAAGGATAAGCTGAACATTGCGAAGCTCACTTTTACCAGCGGCGTAAACGCTGCCAGCGCGGAATTTGACACGAAAAATGAAATTGACCGCTGCCCGCTGTGCGGCATCGCGCTGAATGAAAACGGCGTCTGCCCGAAGTGCGGATACAAAAAGCAATAAATCTTCCGGCCGTCCGCGGCTGAAGTGAGGCAAGCGCCCTATGCTGAAAAGCATAGGGCGCTTGCCTGTTTGGGGTGTGTATGCCGCCCGGCGGAGCAGACGGGACGCTGGGGGCTGAATGCAGCATCCCCGTACCCTATTTTGTATGGAGCGGGAGCTGAGCGCCTGCTCTGCTCCCGCTTCCGCTGCGGAAAAGCGCCGCTCAGAAGCCGTATTCGATGGTTTCCTCCCGGTGGGTCTGCGCCGCGCGCCGCGCTGCAAGACATGCGGCTGCGCTGGCGAGCCCGTGCTCCAGCCCAAGCGGGCTGGGCGCGCCTTCCAGCATTTCCGCAAAGCCGCGGGCCAGCGCCTCGTCGCCGCCGAAGTGCACCAGTCCTTCCGGATAATGAAATTGATGGACGGCGGTATGGCGTTCGTCGTAATAGTCCACACGGAGCTGTGCTGTGTAAAAATCAAACTCCGCGCTGGCTCTTGTGCCGATAAAGCGCGCGCCGCGCCGCCCGGCGTCGTTTTTTACAAGAAATGTCTGATGGTATGAAATGAGCGTGCCGTCTTCGCAGGTGAACAGCGCCGCGCCCACATCTTCGTTTCCGGTGTCCCTGGCAAAGCAGCACAGCTCGCCAGAGGGCTCTTCCTTGCGGCGGTGTTCCACAACAAAGCTGCTTTCCGGGCAGGTGCGGTATTCAGGGCAGTCCGGGCAATGCAGCCCCGCAGGCTTGTTGCCTTTGAAATACATTTTGAAGGTGAGGGCGGCCACCGAGACGGGACGCTTGCCCAGGATGTGAGTAATATAGTCGATGTCGTGGGTGCTTTTTTGCAGAAACAGCCCGCCGGTGAGGGCGGCGTCCCGGTACCAGCTGTGATAGTAAACGCCGCCGTAAGGCACATTGTTGACGGCCTGCACGGAAACGACGTCACCCAGCGCGCCGCTGTCCACAAGGCGCTTCATCTCCTGTACGATGCAGGTGACGTGCAGCGGGAAAGAGACCATAACGCGGCCTCGCTGCGCGGGCGGCGCGGCCAGCAGCCGGGCGTACTGCGCTTCATCGATGCATACGGGCTTTTCCAGGAACAGGGGCAGGCCGCGTTCCATCACAAGGGCGGCGTACCGGGCGTGCAGGCCGCACCGGGTGCCGATGAACACGGCATCCAGCGCCTCACGGTCCAGCATCTCCTCCGCGTCCGCGTAATAGCGGGTGTCTGCAAAGCGGCCGTCACGGGCCAGCTGCGGCTGCAGCGTTTCCAGGCGCGGGTCCGCGACAGCGGCCGGCGCGAGAGGAAGGCCCGCGCCGGTAAATGCTTTCATCATGGTCTCGCTGCGCAGGCCGTAGCCGATAAAGCCGATTTTTTTCATGGTGATTCCTTCTTTCCGGTGTTTTTTGACGCGCATGCCCGGACGGCATTGCACTTATTATAGAAAGCAGGATGCCCGCAGTCAAACAAACAGACCAAAGATGCAAAAAAAGAACGAAAAAGATAAAACGGCGGCCGCAGCCGGACGTGAATTGAGAAACGGTATTGTGCTTTTTGATGCGGTACTTTTGCCGAAAAACGGCGCAAAAAAGCAAAACAGGAGATTTTTAACCGAGAAATGCGTCTGAAAAGACAAAAAATGCGTCTGATTTTTTTTGCGGTTTGCGGTATGATAAAAAAGAACAATACAGGACAGGAGGGACCATGGCAGTGCGGATCTATCTGGAAGAAAGCGCGCGGCGGTTTGAGACGGGTGTGCGGGAGCTGGAGGTGCTGGGCGGCTTTAAGCTGGCCGGGGACGGCGTACCTGTGCGCTGGAGTGAAGCCGGTGTGCCGGGCATTTCCTGGGACGGCAGCAGGGCGCAGCTCTCTGGTGCGGGCGAAGCGCAGTTTTTTCGCGGGCTGGGCCTGCTGCGGGAGCGCCTGGCAGGCGGCACGGCTCCCTTTGAACAGACCGAGGCGCCGGTGTTCCGCGGCCTGGGCGCCAGTTTTGACCTTTCCCGTAATGCAGTGATGACGGTGGATGCGCTCAAGCGGATGCTGTGCCGCATGGCGCTGATGGGCTACAACGAGGCTTACTTATATACGGAGGATACCTATGTGCTGCCGGAATATCCGTTTTTCGGCTACCAGCGGGGAAGGTACGGCGCCGAGGATCTGCGTGCGCTGGACGGTTGGGCGGCGGCGCTGGGCATCGAACTGATCCCCTGCATCCAGACACTGGGGCATCTGGAACGTTTTCTGCATTGGGAAAGCAGCGCGCCTCTGCGGGATACACCGGATGTGCTGCTGGCCGGGGACGAGGAAACCTACCGGCTGATCGAGGCCATGCTGCGCCGGTGCCGTGCATGCTACCGCACGAAAAAAATACACCTGGGCATGGACGAAGCCATGAATCTGGGCTTGGGCGGGTACTTGAAAAAGAACGGCTATCACGAGAGCTTTGACATTATGCTGCGCCATGTGGAGCGCGTGGGCGCGCTGGCCCGAAAGCACGGCTTTGAGCCAATGATGTGGAGCGACATGTATTTCCGCTGCGCCAGCCCCAACGATGATTACTACGAGGACGACATCGAGATCCCCCAGACGGTAATAGACGCCGCGCCCGCGGACATGACGCTGGTATATTGGGATTATTACCACGACGACGAGGCGTTCTACGACAGATACATCCGCCTGCACCAGAAATTTGCCGCGCCGCTGCGGTTTGCGGGCGGTATGTGGACGTGGCTGGGCCCGGCCGTTGACTATGACGTGTTTTTCAAAAAAGCGGAGCCCGCGCTGCGTGCCTGCCTCGGAAACGGCGTGACGGATGTGATGATCACCACATGGGGCGACGACGGCGGAGAGACGAGCCCTCAGGCGATGCTGCTGGGCCTGCAGGCCTGGGCGGAGTTCTGCTATACCGGCGGGATGGACCGCGGGCACATCTGCCGCAGGCTCGCCGCCTGCACGGGCGCGGACGGGCGGGTGCTGGCGCGCATCAGCGCGTTCAACAAAACGCCGCTTCTGGACGCTGAAAGCGATCTGCCCAATGCCGCAAAATTTCTGCTGTATCAAGACCCGCTTTTGGGCCTGTACGATTTGGATATCGAAGGGCTGGGCTTTGCGCAGCACTACGCCTCGCTGGAGGCGGAGTTTGCCGCATATGCGCAGGAGGGCGGCCAGTGGACGCTGCTGTACCGTTTTTATGAGCTGCTGGCCCGCGTGCTGAAAAACAAGGCGGAATTGGGCCTTGAGCTGTACCGCGCTTACCAAAAGCAGGACCGCGCCCGGCTGGCAGCGCTGGCCGGACAGGCGCGGCAGGCCGCAGAGGACTGCGGAGCGCTGCGCACATGCTGGCGGCAGCTGTGGATGGCGGAATGCCGTCCGCAGGGGTTTGAAGTGCTGGAGCTGCGGCTGGCCGGCGTACAGGCCCGCCTGGAAGCGGCCGCCGCTCGAACGGAAGACTGGTGCGCAGGCAGCGTGCAGCGCCTGGAGGAGCTGGAGGACGGGCGGCTGCTCCTGCTGCGCACGCCCGGCACCAGCCGCCTGCACGGCGTGTATTTCTGGCGCGAGATCGCAAGCGCATCCAAATGCTTTTGAGAACAGGCGCCCCCGCGCCGCGGCCCGCGAAAGAGCCGGAACGGGGAAAAGGGAAAGGGATGGTTATGCAATGAAAAGAATCACGATGGTCATCGCAGGCCTGGGCGGCCGCGGCCACGACATTTACGGCAACTATGCCATGGAGCACCCGGATGAGGTGGAGATCGCTGCAGTGGCGGACCCGCGTCCCGAGCGGCTGGAGCTGGCGCAAAGGGAGTGGAACATCCCGGCGGAGCGCTGTTTCGCAACGGCGGAGGAACTGTTTGCGCAGCCGCAGCTGGCGGACGCGGCGGTCATCGCCACGCAGGACCGGCAGCATGTCGTCCATGCGGAGGCCGCGCTGAAAGGGGGGTACCATTTGCTGCTGGAAAAACCAGTGGCGGTGGACATTGAGGGCTGCCTGGAGGTACTGCGTTTGGCGCGGAGGTATCAGCGCCATGTGGTGGTGTGCCATGTGCTGCGCTATACGCCTTTTTACAATGCCATCAAGCGGATCATCGAGGACGGCCGCATCGGCGAGGTGGTAACCATCCAGGCCATGGAACAGGTGGGCTACTGGCATCAGGCGCACAGCTATGTGCGCGGCAACTGGCGCCGAGCGGACGAATCCAGCCCGATGATCCTGGCAAAGTGCTGCCACGATATGGACATTCTCATCTGGCTTACGGGCAAGCGGGCGCGCTATGTAAGCTCTTACGGCAACAATTATCTGTTCCGTGCGGAAAAAGCCCCCGCAGGCGCGGCGCAGCGCTGCATGGACTGCGCTGTGCGCGCCGGCTGTCCCTACGACGCGGTGCGGTATTATCTGGAGAGCGGCCGCACCAGCGTACGCGCGGGGCGCGTGCACTGGCCCATTAACGTGCTGGACCCTCACCCCACACCCGAGAACATCGAGCAGGCGCTGCGCACCGGCCCCTACGGCCGCTGTGTTTATCACTGCGACAACGACGTTGTGGACCACCAGGTGGTAAATATCGAGCTGGACGGCGGCACCACCATCAATTTTACCATGTCCGCGTTCACCGAACGGTGCTACCGCACCATCAAGGTGATGGGTACCCACGGCTGTGTGGAGGGAAATATGGATCTCTCCCACCTGGTGTGGCACGACTTCTTCGGCCACAGCGAAGAAATGGACCTGAATGTAACGGACGGTTCCATGGCCGGGCATGGCGGAGGAGACGCCGTTATGGTGAAACAGTTTGTAGAACTGCTGGCCAGCGGGCGGGACGACGAGATGCTCTCTTCTGTGGAACACTCCATCGAAAGCCATCTGGTGGCGCTTCTGGCCGAGCGCTCCCGCCTGGAACATGGCCGCAGCCTGCCCGTGGAGCTGTGAGCATAGTTCGGAATTTGTCTTTTTTGTTAAGGAGATCGTTTTTTGATGCTTCAATATTGAAAACAGAATGAATAAAAAAGGACTCTGTTTTGCAAATGATTTAAATTTCTTTGTTCATTTTGCTGCAAAAATATGATAATATTTTTTGATGGTGCCGGAAAACAGTAAAACAAGCGCCGAAAAAGACAAATACATTGCGCGGCGTCCTTGTTATACTGAAAGTGCAGAACAGGAAGGGCGACGCAGCCTTTTCCAAAGGATCTTTTAGGAGGAAAACGCAAATGAAAAAAATATTGGCACTCTGTCTTGCGCTGACGATGGCACTGGCTGTGTTCGCCGGATGCTCGGGCGCAGCTTCTTCTTCAGCGCCGGCCGCCGGCTCCGCCAGCGGCTCTGCTTCCACAGGCGGCTCTGCCACCGGCAAGCAGCTTTCGGGCAAGGTCGTGTACTGGTCCATGTACAACGAGGGAGAGCCCGAGGCAATGGCCATCCAAAAGGCCGCTGATATGTTCATGGAGGACTACCCCGACTGCGAGGTGGAGATCCAGTGGATCGGCCGTTCCAACCAGGACATCACCGGCCCGGCGCTGGAGGGCGGCGAGCAGCTGGACATCCTGGACAATTTTTCGTATGATAAGAGCACGGACCGTTATCTTGACATCACGGACATGATGAACGAGCCGGCCCTCGGCCAGGAGGATATGACCGTGGCCGAGAGCATTCTGCCGGTGCTGAATCTCGCCAACGCCCAGGGACAGGAAAAGGCCGGGCTGGAGACGGACAAATACTACGGCGTGCAGATGTTCCCCTGGGTGGTGGGCTTCTTCTACAACAAGGATCTGTTCCAGCAGGCGGGCATCACCGAAACGCCCGAGACCTGGACGGAATTCATGGAAGCATGCCAGAAGCTGAAGGACGCGGGCATCAATGCCGTCACCTGTGATGACGCATACATGACGCTGATCCCCAACAACTATCTGGCCCGCCTGGTGGGCAGCGATACCATCGCAGCCATGAGTGCCAGCGCGTCCGACCCGGCGTGGCAGTCCGAGGAAGTGAAGCAGGCGTTTGCCGCCATGGAGGCGCTGTCGCCGTTTATGTCCCCGCAGACAGCCACCAATAAGTATCCCGCCGGCCAGCAGGAATTCGCGCTGGGCGAGGCGGCCATGTACCTGAACGCCAGCTGGATGCCTTCCGAGGTGGCCGACACGGCGGGCGAGGACTTCCCCTGGGGGTTCTTCGCGTTCCCGCAGGTGGAAGACGGAGCTGAGGGCAGCGGCTACGTTTCCGTCGGAGGTGTTCCCCTGGCCGTATACAGCGGCTCCCCGAACCCCGAGGCGGCGAAGGAGTTCCTGCGCTATGTGGCGTCCAAGGAAGTGCAGGACTATCTGGCCGAGCAGGGCGGCGCTCCGGCGACCGTCGGCTCCGAGTGGCCCGGCGCCCGTGCCGAATGCACGGATGTGATCGCTGCTGCGGACAAGGTGGCCAGCCTGAACTGCGACCTTTCCAGCGAGTTTGTGAGCGCAGTGTTTACAATGGAGATGAACAAGGTGCTCACCCAGCAGACGACGGCCGACAAGGCGGTATCCACCCTGACGGGCGAAGCTTCCAAATATTGACGCCGGCCGGATAAAACAAGGAAACAGGATAGGGATGCCGGCCGCGCACAAATGCGCGCCGGCATCCGCTTTTTCAAATGATACAGCCGGGGGGCAGGCTTCCCGGCAAAGCAACAAGGAGGGGCAGCGGTGAAAAAAGGGCTGCGCAGAATGTATCTGGCGTTCCTTTCGCCCGTGGTGATCGCATTTTTAATCGCTTATCTGTATCCCGTGCTGCGCACGGTTCAGATGTCGTTTTTTGAGGTGTCGGATATCAGCGCCGCGCGGGATACCTGGGAATTCGTAGGGCTTTATAATTATGTAGACCTGTTCAGCCGTCAGCTGTTCCGGGTATCGTTCAAGAATATGATGCTGATCTTCCTGGCGGGAGGCGCGGCGGTATTTCTGATCTCGCTGTTTTTTGCCTGGGTACTGCACAAGGGCATGTTCATGGGCAACCTGTGGCGCAACCTTATCTATCTGCCCACGGTCATCACGCCCGTGGCCATGATCACGGTGTGGACGCAGTATGCGTACAACAGCCGGTACGGCCTGCTCAAAACGGTGTTCGAGGCGCTGGGCCTGGACGGCCTTGCGGCCATACCATGGACAAGCACTCAATACGCGTTCTGGTCCATGCTCATCGCTTTCTGCTTTTGCAGCATCGGCGGCAACCTGCTGGTGTACATGGCCGCCATGAAAAAGATCCCGGACGACCTGTTCGAGGCGGCGTTTGTGGACGGCGCGACGGAAGGAAAGATTTTTTTTCGCATCACCCTGCCGCTCATCGCGGACAATGTTAAAACGCAGTTCACCTTCTGGACCATCGGCTGCATCGGCTTCTTTCTGTGGTCCCGCGTGTTCAGCGTGGTCCCGTCGGACCCCACGACCATCACGCCCGCCAGCTATATGTACGACCAGATCTTCGGTACGTCCATCAGCTCGAATGCGGTGGCGTCGGGCACGAACGTGGGCATGGGCGCGGCCATCGGCGTGGTGCTGTGCCTGATTACCGTCGCGGCGATGGCGCTCATCAATCTGATCTTCCCGAAGGAAAAATACGAGATGTAAGGAGGACGGCCCCTATGCGAAAATATCCGTCTTTCTGCCTGCGGCAGAAAAGCCCTCCCGCAGGCCGCGTCAGCGGCTGGGCGGGAAAGGCAGTGCACGTTCTGGGCAAGGCTCTTATCCTGTGCTGGTGCGCCTTCACGGTCGCACTCATCGGCTGGGTGGTGCTGGCGTCCTTCACGCCCACCCGGGACATCTTCCAAAACGACCTGCTGGCCGCCGGGCTGGACCTGAGCGGCTATGAAGTGGTGATGGAACGGTATCACATCATGGATTATTTCCTCAACAGCGTGCTGTACACGGTCTGCGCCTGTGCGGGGCTCATTGTCTTCTGCGCGCCCGCGGCTTTCGTGATGACGAAGTTCGTGTTCCGCGGCCGCCGCCTGTTCCAGACATTGTTCTCCGTTGCGCTGGGCCTGCCGGGCGTAATGATTTTGGCACCGCTGTACATGATGCTGGTTCGGGCGAATCTGCACAATTTCCGCGGCACGCTCATCCTGGTCTACCTGTGCACGGGCATTGCCGCGACAACGGTGTATCTGATGGGCTTTTTCGCCACGGTGCCCATGACGGTATTTGAATCCGGCCTCATTGACGGGTGCAGCCATATCACCTCGTTTTACAGGCTTATCCTTCCGCTGGCAAAACCGGGGATCGTGACCATCACCATCTTCAATTTCATCGGATACTGGAATGAATATATCTGGGCGCTGGTGTTCTCCGGCAAGCAGGCCAACCGCACGTTGGCCGTGGCGCTGCAGACGCTGGTGACCAGTATGCAGACGACGGGCAATTATCAGGGCCTGTTCGCGGGTGTGGTGATCGTATTCGTGCCCACGGTGATCATTTATGTGCTGCTGTCCAAGCAGATCATGTCCGGCGCAACGGCCGGCGCAGTCAAAGGATGAGGAACGATGCTCAAGCCGGTACCTGTCGAGCCAGTGCTCAGCGTGAAAGAGCTTTATACGCTGTATTATTTTCACCATGAAAGCGGTTACCGCTTTGCGGGGGAAAGCCATGACTTCTGGGAAATTATTTATGTGGACAAGGGGCGTGCCAGCGGCATCAACGGCACCGAGCCCTATACGCTGGAAAAAGGGCAGATCATTTTTCACCATCCCAATGTTTTCCACAACTTTCGAACGGACGGCGCGCCCGACGCTGAGGATGGCGCGGACTGCGACATCTTTGTGGTATCCTTCAACGGCGAGCTGGAGATGCTGGAGCAGTTCAGGGACCATATTTTTACCCTGAGCATGCACGAGCGCCATCTGTTCCGGGAGATGATCGAGGAAGGAAAACAGGTATACGATAAGCCCTTCGGCAAAAATCTGGTTTACCGGAAGGATGCGCCGCATGAACCGGAGCATCTGCCCGGCGCAAAGCAGATGATACGCAATCTGCTGGAGCAGCTGCTGATCTCGCTTTACCGCAAGCAGCAGGAATGCCCGGCACAGGTGCAGTCGCTGCCCATGCAGTCTCTGGGGATGGAGTATCAGATCGTACGCCAGGTCGTCACCTTTCTGGATCAGAACATCTACAACAACATCACCTTTGTGGACGTTGCCAGCCATTTCAACCTGAGCGAGACGCAGCTGAAAAAGCTGTTCCGTGAGGTGACGGGATACAGTGTGATGCAGTACTATCGCAAAAGCGTGGTGGGGCGTATCGAGTATCACATCCGTCAAATGGACAAAAATTTCACCGAACTGGCGGATCTGTTCAACTTCAGCTCCATCCACTATTTTTCCAAGTTTTACAAGCGCGAGACAGGGCACACGCTGCGCGAGTATCTGAAAAGCTCGCAGGACGTGAGCCTGCCGTAGCGGCAGAAAACAAAACCAAACCGCGCCCGGCCGTAACAA
>OLOS01000913.1_pt1 | contig 27496 bp, 19 predicted proteins | sample 1672631 | NCBI WGS metagenome assembly OLOS01 (sample SAMEA3136707, study PRJEB25190) | human gut metagenome | biome: human gut; feature: human-associated habitat; material: faeces | place: Austria | collected 2013 | reverse complement strand
GCGGCAGGGACGGGGCTTCCTGTTTTGTGCGAAATAGAGCAAGTGTGAAAAAAGGGTAGCAATTTGAAAAAAGTGCTGTTATAATATACTATTGCAGGGGAACTCGTTGCATTGTCAACGTAATATTAAATATTAGGTGCCCTTGTAAAACACATATATAAATATTAGATACACAGGAGAAATATATGGAGACCTACAAGAAACGGCGGGGCGACCGGAAGGATGGACGACTGCTGCGGGAGCTGGATTCCCTGCACTTCATCACCGGCATTATCTACCCCAACCGGTGCGACAACGAGGCGTACATCTCCGTGAAGGTGGATCTGACCGCCATGAACGAATATCTCGCCAAGAAGAACGCGGCGGAGACGGATTTCCCCTACACCATGTTCCATGTGGTGGTGGCGGCGTTGGAAAAGACCATCATGCTGCGCCCCAAGCTGAACCGGTTCATTGTGAACAGCAATTTCTACCAGCGGAACGAGGTGTCCGCGGCGTTCGTGGTGAAAAAGCAGTTTTCTGACAAGGGCGCGGAGGCGTTGGCGGTGCTGCACAGCCGGGAGGAGAACACGCTGGAGGACGTTCACGAGTATATCCGCCGGCAGGTGATGGAGTGCCGCAGCGAGAAGGTGGACCCCACCACCGGCGTCATGGACTATCTGAACAAGATCCCCCGGTTTATCAGCAAGACCGCCATCCGCATCCTCATGTGGCTGGACAAGCACGGCTGGGTGCCGGCGGACATTATCGCCACCGACCCCTACTATAATTCCGTGGTCATCTCCAACCTCGGCTCCATCAAGCTGAAGTGCGGATACCACCATCTGACCAACTGGGGCACCTGCTCCCTGTTCTGCATTATCGGCGAAAAGAAGAAGTCCCCTGTGTTCAGTGAGGACGGCAGCGTGTCCCTGCGGGAGACGCTGGAGCTGGGTCTGACCATCGACGAGCGGTTGGCGGACGGCTACTACTACTCCAAGTCCGTGCGGCTTCTGGAGTACCTGCTGACGCACCCGGAGGAGCTGGAAAAGCCCATGAGCGAGGAGGTTCAATATGAGTGAAGTAAAAACCCCGTGGAAGGACTATATGGGTGACGTGCCCATGCATCTGGACTATTTCCAGGGCAGTATGTTCGACGCTGTGGAGCGGATCGCGGATATGTACCCCAACAGTATCGCCTTCGACTTTATGGGGCGTTCCACCACGTACCGCAAGATGGTGCAGGAGATCGAAAAGTGCGCCAAGAGCCTGAAAACGCTGGGCGTGCGCCCCGGCGACAAGGTGACCATCGCCATGCCCAACTGCCCGCAGGCCATCTATATGTTCTACGCGGTGAATCTGGTGGGCGGCATCGCCAACATGATCCACCCCCTGTCGGCGGAGAAGGAGATCGAGTTCTATCTGAACGCCTCTGAGTCCACCACCGCCATTACGCTGGATCAGTTCTACGACAAGTTCGAGCACGTGCGGCAGAACACCAAGATCATCAACATCATCATCGCCTCCGTGAAGGACGCCTTGAGCCGCACCATCCGGGCGGGCTATATGCTTACCGAGGGGCGGAAAATACAGAAGATCCCCGAGGACGCGCCGGTCATCCGGTGGCGGGAGTTTATGGATATGTCCCGGTTCTGCTTCTACAAGAGCTACCGGGTGGAGCGGGGCTTTAACGACCCCGCCGTGATCCTGTACTCCGGCGGCACCACCGGCACCACCAAGGGCATCGTGCTGACCAACGGCAACTTCAACGCGCTGGGACAGCAGATCATCGCCACCAATCCCATGTTCCGTCCCGGCGACCGGATGCTGGCCGCCATGCCCCTGTTCCACGGCTTCGGGCTGGGCGTGTGCGTCCACTCCATGCTGTCCCAGGGCGGACGGTGCATCCTCATCCCCCGGTTCACCGCCAAGAGCTACGCCAAGCAGATCGTGAAGTACAAGTGCAACTTTATCGCCGGTGTGCCCACTCTGTACGAGGCGTTGCTGCGGCTGCCCAGCATGGACGGCGCCGACCTCAGCAGTCTGAAGGGCGTGTTCTCCGGCGGCGACAGCCTGTCCATTGAGCTGAAAAAGAAGTTCAACAGGTTCCTGTACGACCACCACGCGGTCATTCAGGTACGGGAGGGCTACGGCACCACGGAGACGGTGACCGCCTGCTGCCTGACCCCCACCAATATCTATAAGGAGGGCTCCATCGGTCTGCCCTTCCCCGACACCTATATCAAGATCGTCAGACCCGACACTGACGAGGAGGTGCCCTACGGCGAGGAGGGTGAGATCCTGCTGGCGGGCCCCACCGTCATGCAGGAGTACATGAACAACCCCGAGGAGACGGCGCATACGCTGCGGAAGCACGCGGATGGGCTGACGTGGGTGTATACCGGCGATCTGGGCACCATGGACGAGCAGGGCTTCATCTACTTCAAGGGACGCGCCAAGCGGATGATCATTACCTCCGGCTACAACGTGTATCCCGGTCAGCTGGAGAATATTCTGGACGCCCATGAGTACGTGCAGATGAGCTGCATCATCGGCGTGCCCGATCCCTACAAGATGCAGAAGGTGAAGGCGTTTGTGATGCTCAAGGGCGGCGTCCCCGCCAACGACGAGACGAAGCGGGAGCTGCTGGACTACTGCCGCAAGCACGTTGCCAAGTACGCCATGCCCTACGACATCGAGTTCCGGGAGGAGCTGCCCAAGACGCTGGTGGGCAAGGTCGCCTACCGCGTGCTGGAGGACGAGGAGAAGGCAAAGCTCGCCGCGCAGGGAGAGCAGACGGAGGCGTAACGCCGGACGCCGTGCCCCGGACGAAGGGGCGCACACACCGGAATGGACATGAGAAAAAAGGAGGCGGCCTGCCATGGATGCGGAGCTGATACGGCAATATACCCTTATCGTTGATTTTCTCGGGCACGTGCTGGGCCCGGATTATGAGATCGCACTACACGAGCTGGAGGACGACTCCAACCGGATCATCGCCATCGCCAACGGCGAGCTGACCGGGCGGCACATCGGCTCCCCCCTCAGCAACAAGATGCTGGAATTCGTGGCGGGGAACCTGTACGAGACGCAGAACTACGTGCTGAACTTCGAGTCCGTGTCCGCCACGGGCAAGGTCATGTGCTCCAACTCCATGTTCATCAAGGGGCGGCACGGGGAGCTGAGCGGTCTGCTGTGCATCAACTTCGATGCCAGCCGGTACGAGGAGCTGTCCTGCAAGGTCATGGAGCTGTGCGGCGGTGGGCGGAAGCGGGGCGTACCCAGCGGCACGCGGCTGATCGCCGACAGCAACGACCCGGTGGAGACGCCGGTACGCAGCGGCTATCCCACGTCCATCGCCGGCGCCACCGCCAGCATCGTATCTCAGGTGGTGGCGAACTACCCGGTGGAGGTGGATCGGCTGACGCAGGACGAGAAAATGGAGATCATGGATATTCTGAACCGCAAGGGCGTGTTCCTGCTGAAAGGCTCCGTGAGCCACGTGGCGCAGACGCTGCACAGCAGCGAAGCCAGCATCTACCGGTATCTGGGAAAGCTGAATAACAAGTGAGAAAAAGGTCGGCGGGAGCCGGCCTTTTTTTACCTGCGCCTTACCGGAGGGGGCAGGATATTTTTTGCGCCTGTGATTGACCGGGCAGACGAAATACGGTATAATAGCCGCATAGCGGCTATTATGTTTGATCGCCATTTTTCTCGCCCGGCAAAGCCGGGCAGCCGAAAAAGACGGCGAATTATAAGAGATCCCGAATCAAAGACTGGAGGCGACAGGATTGAAAACAAAAACCATCGTCCACAAATCAGCCGCGCCCATTTACGCGGCGGCGGTGACGTGGGTGCTGTACGCGCTGCTGTTTCCCCTGTATCATGTGGGGCACTTTCTGCTGGCAGCTGCCGCAGCCGCTGCGGTAGCCCTTATCGCCCGGATTTTCTGCCGGGACGTGACGGAGGAGGTAGAGGTGCCGGAGGAGCCGGTGTCCACCGGCAACGTGGAGCTGGACAGAGCCATCGCCGAGGGCGACGCCGCCATCAAGGTCATGCGGACGCTGAACGACAGTATCCAGGACGCCGCCATCTCCGCCCAGATCGACAGGCTGGAGACGGTCAGCGGAAAGATATTCGGCTATGTGAAGGATCACCCGGAGAAGCTGCCGCAGATACGGCGGTTCATGGACTACTACCTGCCCACCACGCTGAAGCTGCTGCGAAGCTATGACGAGTTGAGCCGACAGGGCGTCAACGGGGAGAATATCTCCGGCACCATGGAAAAGGTGGAGGGCATGATGGGCACCATCGTCTCCGCCTTCGAAAAGCTGCTGGACAGTCTGTTCGGAGAGCACGCCCTGGACATCTCCACGGACATCACCGTGCTGGACAACTTGATGGCGCGGGAGGGGCTGACCGGCGGCGACGCGCTGCATAAGGCGGCGCAGGAAAACCCTGCAGCAGACCCCGCGCCGGTGCCGGACATCCGCCGCAGCGCGGAGGATAAAAGCACCGACGCCGGAGACGGCATTACGCTGGAGCTGTGAAACAGGCGCGGAACGCGCAGAATGATATGAGAAAATAACAGAAAGGAATCGAAAAACCATGACAGATAACATGATGCCTGAGCTGACCCTGACCCCCGACGACACCGCCGCTGCCACGGCGGTACCTCCTGCCCTGACGCTGACGCCGGACGCCCCGGAGATGCCCCAGCAGGAGGAGAAGAAGATCGAGCCGGTGGAGATGGACGACAAGCTGCTGACCGAGGAGGAGAAAAAGGCGGTGGAGGAGTTCTCCCACAAAATCGACATCCGGGACACCAACCAGATATTGCAGTACGGCGCGGCGGCGCAAAAGAGCGTAGCGTCCTTCTCCGAGAACGCGCTGAACAACGTGCGCGGCAAGGACATGGGCGAGATCGGCGAGGATCTGAGCCGCCTCGTGGTGGAGCTGAAGGGCTTCGGCGAGGACGAGGAGAAGAAGGGCTTGAAGGGGCTTTTCAAAAAGGCCGGGAACAAGCTGGAGACCATGAAGGCGCAGTACAACAAGGTCGAGGCCAACGTGGATAAGATCGCCCAGAATCTGGAGAACCATCAGATCACGCTGCTGAAGGACGTGGCGATGTTCGACCAGATGTATGAGCTGAATCTGAAATATTACAAGGAATTGACCATGTATATCCTCGCCGGCAAAAAGCGGCTGGCGGAGGTGCGCTCCACGGAGCTGGAGGAGCTGCGGAAGAAGGCGGAGCAGACCGGTCTCGCCGAGGACGCCCAGGCGTACAACGATCTGGTGAATCTGTGCAACCGCTTCGAGAAGAAGCTGCACGATCTGGAGCTGACGCGGATGGTGTCCGTGCAGATGGGTCCCCAGACGCGGCTGCTGCAAAACAACGACACGCTGATGATCGAGAAGATCCAGTCCTCGCTGGTGAACACCATCCCCCTGTGGAAGAGCCAGATGGTGCTGGCACTGGGCATGGAGCACAGCCGTCAGGCCACCGCCGCCCAGAATGCCGTGACGGAGATGACCAACGAGCTGCTGAAAAAGAACGCCGATACGTTGAAGATGGGCACCATCGCCACCGCCAAGGAGGGCGAGCGGTCTATCGTTGACATTGAGACGCTGCAGCACACCAACCAGCAGCTGATCTCCACGCTGGACGAGGTGCTGGCGATCCAGCAGGAGGGCGCGGCGAAGCGCAGAGAAGCCGAAGCCGAGCTGGGCAAGATCGAAGGCGAGCTGAAGCAGAAGCTGCTGGAGCTGCGGGGCTAAGGCGCGGTGCGCCGGCCGCTCCCTTCCGTGAAGGGAGCCTTTAGACAGAACTCTCCTGCGGAAAGGGGAAAGAAACATGGAATTTTTCAAAAAACGCGGCGTGGCGTTGGCGGTGCTGGTGGTCGCCATCGTGGGCGCGGTGTTTATCGGGCAGAGCCGGAAGGCGGGATTTATCGCCAAGGAGCCCACGGCTCTGGCAGATGTAAAGTATCAGAGCTGGATCTGTGACGAGGCGGGGCTGCTGAGCGAGACCACGAAGCAGACCATCCTCGATTACAACGCCAGCTGGGAGCAGAAGTATTACGCCATCGTAGCGGTGGCGAGCATCGACCACCTCACCGGCTGGGACGGGCAGACGTATGCTGCGAAGCTGGGCGAGGCGTGGGGTCTCGGCAGAAATGACATGATTTTGCTGCTGGTGAAGGACGGCGACTGGCAGGTGTACTGCGGCGACGACGTGGGCTATGCCATGACCGACACCCAGCAGAGCAAGCTGCGGCAAGCCATCGAGACGACGTATTACAGCGGCGATTTTGACGGCGCGGTGACGGCGTTCTTCCGGCAGGCGGACGTGTTCTATGCACAGGCGCGGCTGGACAGCGGCGACAGCTATGGCGGCGGCGGCTTCGGCGGTGGCTCCCGCAGCGGCGGAAGCCGTGGCGGCGGGTTCGGCGGCGGTGGCTTCGGCGGCGGAAAACGCAGATAAGAAAATACCCTGCGGGCTGTGCCCGCAGGGTATTTTTCCGCGCTTAGGACTCCATGTTCTTGCCGAGGAAGGTCGCCACGGTCTGCGCCAGCTTGCACTCCGTCTCCCCCGCCGGGTGGTCGTCCGGCGACAGAAACAGCACCGCGCCCAGCACGTCACCTTCGCAGAGGATCGGCGCGGCTACGGCGGCGCGGAAGGCACCGTTGCCCTCGGCGACGGGCACGCCGTCACCGCAGTAAAGGCTGCGGCGGGTCATCACCTGCTCCAGCTCCGGTGAGACGGACTTGCCCAGCAGCTCTTTTTTCCCGACACCGGAAATGGCGATGACCGCGTCCCGGTCGGTGATGGCGGCGGAGAAATCGGTGCTGCGGCTGAGGGTATCGCAAAACTGGGCGGCGAACTCCTCCAGCCCGCCGATGAGGGAGTATTTTTTGAAGATGACCTCGCCGTCGCGGGTGGTGTAGATCTCCAAGGGGTCACCCTCGCGGATACGCATGGTGCGGCGGATCTCCTTGGGGATGACCACGCGTCCGAGGTCGTCGATGCGCCGGACGATGCCTGTTGCCTTCATATATGAAATTCCTCCATTCAAAGCAAAATTTACATGGGTAGTGTTCACCCGACGTGCGCGGAATATGCACCGCGGCAGCGTGCGCGACATAAGGAAAAATCTAGCTGGAAAAAACGGTATTTCGCATTGAACGTGCGATTTATCCTGCTCTTTGGTGCGGATTTTGCCCCGCCGTTCGTAATAGCAGCTTCTTTGGGGCACGCCGGCATAGCTCTCCCGTGTGGTTGAAACGCCCATGGGCAGGGGGCTTTGCCAAAAGAGCCATCCCCGATCGGGGATGGCTCTTTTGCGTGTCGATAAACCCCTGCCGTGCGTGCAGTCTTTCCTCCTCACAGGGGGGAGCTCGAGGGGGCGAAGCCCGCCTCGAATCGGATCAAATGCCGCGCTAAGCCTTGCTCTGCAAGGCGTGCGTGGAGCGAAGCGAGTATTTTCGTGCCGCTTTACGGCACGAAAATACCGGCATTATTGCAGGCTGCCGAGAAAAGCCAGCGGCTTTTTCGACAGCCTGAAGAGCCATCCCCGGTCGGGGATGGCTCTTGGAGATTTTGAGGGATCAGCTGCCAAGTGCGTTGCCGCCGCCTACGTCCGCGCCCAAGTCGCAGGTATAGACCCAACTCACTGTGTCGCCGTTTTTTAGAGAATAGCTGGAACAGCCGTAGTTGGGAAAGCTCCCGTTGACCTTATACATCCAGCCGGAGCCCTCGCCCACGTCGAACTGATACAGGTTATTGATGCCCTTTACGTAGGCACTGTTGTAGATCGCCGTCCACGAGGCATCCACGGAGATACCGTTGCTGCGGCAGAGCCGTTGGAGCACATCGAACACGCTCTCACCCTCCGTGAATGTCACCGTGGTGGTGGGCAGGATCACGCCGTCAGCAGGCACAAGGGGCTTTTTGCTCTCGTCACACTTATCCCAGTTGTTTAGGATGGTGGCACAGGAGATAGAAAAGGTGCAGGTGGCACTGCCGCCCGCGGAGGATGTTCCCGGTTCCACGGGAATGGGCTTCCCCTCCGGCACAGGATCGGTCTGGTACTTGTCCTTGCCGGTGGCCGGGTCGATCTCCTGCTTAGGCTGCTCCGGCTGCTTGGCAGGCTCGTCCTGCTTGGGCTGCTCTTCCTTTTTGGCGGCGTCCTCCGCCTTTTTCTGCTCTTCCGCCTTCTTCTGCTCCTCGGTCTTCTTGTCGTCCTCGGAATTCTTCTTGTCCTCAGCAGGCTTTTCTTCGTCCGGTTTTTTGTCGTCCGCCGGCTTATCTTCCGCCTTGGGAGCGTCCGTCTTATCGGCGGCGTCCTTATTGCCGGAGGTGGTCTGCTCCTGCGTTGCCGTGGGAGTGTTGCCGGGGTCGTCCGATACGGTCTTTTTGCCGCAGGCGGCGCAGGTCAGCAGCAGGGACAGTGCCAACGCCAGCAGCCAGAATTTCTGTTTCTTTTTCATGGGCAATACCTCTCAAAAGTGCCATACGCAGAGGCGCAAACGCGCCCCTGCGTTGGCTTTTCTGTTGTTACTTGGATGCGCGCTTTTTCTTATAGGTCAGCACCACGACGGCTGCCGCCGCCATAACTGCGCTGCCCAGCCAAATGGTCATCTGGCTGTCGTCTCCTGTGTTGGAGGAGTTCACCTTGCCGGTGGTCGTGCCTCCGGTGTAGTGGCGGGTGGAGGAGGTCTTTTCCGCCCAGCTGATTGCCACCGGAGAAAGTCCGGTCAGCGTCACCCGCAAACCGTCGGCGGTTTTGGTGACGGCGGGGAACTCCACCGTGCCGACTGCCTTGCCGCAGCCCGCCATGGTCACCATGTGCGCCACCACGAAGTCGTACTTATCATAGTTCGCCTTGACCGCGTCCGGATAGGGCAGCAGTATCGTGATCTTGCCGCCCGTCAGGTCGGCGGCGGTAGCCACTCTGCTGCTGCCGTCGGACATGAGGATCGTCAGCGTCACGTCCATGAACACCGTGTTGCCGGCGTTACTCTTGCCGCTCTGCTTACTGAGTTGGATCTGTAGCTCAGCTTTGATCTTCTCCGGCGTGTTCAGGTTGTCGTTGCCGGTCAGAGTATCGGGAACCGTGATTTTCTCCGTACACTCGACCCTCTGTCCCGTCACCGTGCTGTTCTTCGTGTCGGTCATGTCATACAGACGGGTTTGACCGTTGACAAAGCGGTAGTATGCTGCCAGTGCGTAGTACGCCTGCTCCGTAGCCATGCCGTTACGCTCGCCGGAGGCGGTGTGCCGGAAGCCGCCACCCTCCACTGCGAAGGTGCACAGGGCGTCCAAAACAGTTTTTCCGTTCTTCGTGAAGCGGCTGTCGGTGACCGGGTCGATGCCCAGTGCAGTCAGTGCCACGATGACCTGGGCGCAGGACTCGCTGCTGGCGGCAGCCGCTGCCGTCTCGGCAAAGGAGCCGTCCGCCTGCTGCGCGGCGGCAAGCCAGGATACCGCCTTGTCCACCGCCGCCTTGACGTCCGCGTTGGCAGCATAATAAGGTGCCAACGCTTGAATTGCCATGGCGGTCATGTCCACGTTGTCCTCCTTATTGGTGATGGAGATGTACCACGCGCCGCTCTCCATGCGGCGGTCAAGGATCGCTTCAATCAGCTTATCCCGCGTCACATCGCCGAAGGTAGGATAGTCCATGCTGTCCAGTGCGATAAGCGTCCAGACCGGACCGCTGGTACCCTGCCTCTTAATGTAGCTCATGCTGTCGCACGCCTGCAAGAAGCTCTTGCCGCCCACGTTGGTGGGGTCCTTGCCGATGGCAGCCAGTGCCAATGCGATACGGGCGTTCGTGCTGACCGTCTCGCCGGGGATACGTCCATAGCGATCCATGCTCTGCGCGTAACTGACCACCCCATTGTAGTAAACGTCTGCGCCGGGGACATCACGCCCGCTGCGCGACAGTCCGAGAACCATCCACTCTCCGCCGATAGAGCCGACGGCAGGAGTGCCTGCCTTCGTGAGATAATCGCCCGTGGACTTGTAGAGAGCTTCCAGCTTGCCGCGCAGGTCGGTGTTTTTGAGCAGTGCCAGCTTTGCAATCGCCGCTTCCAGCGTCCGCAGCTTTTCCTCGCTGACTGCCGCTTTCTGTGCATCGGTCAGCGCGTCATAGGCGCGCTTTGCCGTGAGAACGGCGGTCTCGCGCTCCAATGTCACCGTGCCGATGGCATCAATGAGCTTTTCAACCTCCTGCGCCGGTGCCTTTTCCAGAGCCGCCATACGCGTTACTGCCGCTGTCAGCTTTGCTTTTTCGGCGGCGGTCAAGCAGCTCTTTTGCGTGTCGTTCAGTGCGTCAAAGGCATCCTTGGCGGCGTTCACCGCGTCGCGCTCCGCCAGTGTCAAATCTGCGGCATCCGGCAGCGGTGTAAGGTGTTCCGCCTTGAAAGCGTCCACCGCAGCGAACTCCTTGATCTTCTGCTCAACGCCCTCCAGCTTGGGCAGATACGCTTTTACCGCCGCCTTATCCCCGTCGGACAGGATGTTGTAAGCGGCACGAGCTGCCGCGGCGTCCGCCGCTGCCGCCTTATAGTTGGCATAGTCGGTGCTGGGGAGGGCGGAGATCATATCCATGACCTGCCGGGCACTGACGGTGTCGCTGACAACGTGCAGCACATACCATGTTCCGCCGCTCGTTTGGACGCTGCCGTACTGGTTGTTCATGCTCAGCCAGTTCTTTTCGCCGCAGCCCACGTAAATGGTGTCGCCCATGCGTACAGAGATCGCCTCGCCGCTCTTATAGTAGCTGCTGCCTTCGGTTCTGTCCGTCACCTTCTCGTTAAGGAAGGTCTTGACCTGGAAGTTCTTGTTGGCGGCAGTGGGCGTCAACCGAACAGAGGAGGATTCCCCGTTGATGACCAGCGTATAGTCATACTGATCGCCCTCCGTGCCGGAGGCAAAGGCAGGCGTCAGGGTCCCACCCGCAACAAGCAGCGAAGCGAGGGTGGTGTTGCAGTTGCTCCATGTACCGCCAAGATCGACACCGTAGTCGCAGGTATACAGCACGCGGATCACATCGCCATCGGTCAGCTTGCCATTGGCAACGGTGAACGCGGCGACCCCTTCATTGGTGAACCAGTCATTCAGCGTGATCATCCAGCCGGAGGTCTCGCCGCCATCCCGCTCCTTGAGCCCGGCGATGGCGAGGATATAGTCCTTACTGTTCTTGAGGTCTTTTCCGGTAAGTGCCTCCTCCACGCAGGAGAAAGCCGTGCTGTCGGCAGTGAGCCTGATCTCCGTGTTCACCAGCTCGCCGTCCCACGCCGCGCCGTTACCTTTGGCAAAGGTGTTGTTCGCCACGATGACCTGCACCTTGCCGTAGTCGCTCGCCGCCTTACGCATAGCAACAACGGCAGCCTGGTATGCCTGCTCCACTGCAGCAAGGGAGGTTGCCGACGTGATGGAAGCCACACCGTTTTGGTAGGCTTCCTCAGAAGCATTACCCAAGCCGTTTCGCAGTGTTTCCAACCGGGAGAGGGCTTCGTTGACCTTTGCCGCCTCCTCGTTGGCGTTGAATGTCCAATGGGCGTAGAGCGTGGTGTCCTGCGTGAAGGTGCTGGCGGTGGTGACGCGTTCACCCGCGCCGTTCATCTCCGTAAACCAGCCTTCAAAATGGTAGTTCCAGCGATACGCCGCAGGGATCTCGACAAGGCTTCCGCCCTCAAGGACGGTGACCGTTTTTGTCTCGCAGGTACCGCCCCGCGCATCGAAGGTCACTTGGAAGCCGTCCGCCTGCCACAGCAGGATAGGGTAGCCGTTGTTGACGCTCTTGCTGTCGGCGGTGAAGTATGTGCCATAGGCCTCACTGTTCAGCTCACGGACGAAAGAGGACGCCTTCATCTGCGCTTCCGTGCGGCTCGCCGCGCCATTCGCCTTGAACGCGGCGTTGTTGATCTCCTTGAAGAAGCTGCCGTTTTTCACCATGATGTAGTCGTCGCCGCCGAAGCTGCCCACCGCGCCGCCGCAGCGCAGGGCTGCGCTAACCTCGCCCACGTTATAGCAGCCGCTGGGCATGGCAGCCACATAGACCTTGCCCGCGACGCCGCCCACATAGTCTGCGCCGGTGACGGCACCGGTGTTGTAGCAAGCCACCATTTCGGCGTAGTTTTGCTGGGTGCCCACGATACCGCCCACTTGCTTGGCGGCGTCAGAGCCCACCGCACCGGTGTTGAAGCAATAGCGCATCACGCCGTAGGAATTGGCACCGGCAACGCCGCCCACGTCCTCCTTACCGCTGACAGCAGCGCGGTTGGCGCAGCGTTCCACCTGATTGTGCTGTCCCACACAGCCAATGATACCGCCCACTTGGATATTGCCTTTGACGGTGCCGCTAAAGGTGCAGTCCGTAATGGAGGACTTGCTGCCCACTTCGCCCATCGCACCTGCAATACCGCCGGTCTGAGACACATCGCCCGTGGCGATCACGCTGCCGCTGACGGAGAGGGACTTCACCTTTCCGCCGTTGGTCAGCAGTCCAAAGAATCCCGTTTCGTCCTTGTCAGAGGTGAGCTTCAGATTGGTGATAGACTTGCCGTTGCCGTCAAAGGTACCGGCGAAGCCGTGACCCTGGCGTCCAATGGGATACCAATTGTTGGTGGTCAGTGCAATATCATTGAGCAGCTTGACGGAAATTGCCGTGTTGCCGCCGTTGACTTCGCTGGCGAACCAGTGCAGCTCCTTCTCCGTGCTGATCTGGTACACGCCGCCCACGTTGGCAGGCGCGCTGCACTGGTCGAGCTCCCACATATCCGCATCTGCCGCAGACTTCACGGGAGTTGTCTTTGCCATTACGCTGCCTGCCACACCGCCACTTGTGATGACCAGCTTCAGAGCCTTGCCCAAGTCAGCGTCCGTGGCCGTGTACTCCGCCTTCGTCGCGCCAGAGATGACCTCCGCACCGCGGTACCACTGGTAGTGCAGGTCGCTGTACGCCGCGGAGGACTTGAACACCGCCTTGAGCGTGCGTCCCACCACGGCGGCACCCTCGATTTCCAGAGAGCCGGTCAAGCCCTCGATAGCTCCGGTCTCCGCCGTCAAAACGCCGCTGCACTCGGCGGAAAGAGCCTTGACACGAAGCCGGCGTCCCGCCATGTTGTCGTTGGGGATGGTGTACTTCCCCGTATCGGTGATCGCCAGCACCACATGGTCGTTTTCGTCGTAGCTGTAATACCAGACGTAGAGGAGGCTCCCGGCAGAGCCGGTATAGGCGGCGGTGATGTCCGCGCCCACCTCCGTTTTTCCGGTGAGGGTAACAGTGCCGCTGATGGCGGGCTTGCTGCCCAGCCGGTCAATGACCGCGCCCATGGTCTTCTTCGCCTGTGCCAGCTCCGCTTCCGTGCTGACGGCATTGTCCGTGGGATAACCGTCGTCCTCATAATCGCCGCCCATGACGTCCGCCACGTTGTAAATGTCAGCCTTCACCGCTTTCGTAAGGTTCAGACCCAGCGCACCGCCCACGCAGCCGCCGAGACTCTCCACACAGCCGGTGTTATACAGACCGTTCACCGTGCCGTTGTTGCGGCCCACCGCGCCGCCCACATAGGCGCGAAGAATGGCGGCAGTGCCGATGATGTGACCGCTGTTGGCGCAGCGGCGCACGGTAGTCTTGGCAAAATCGTCGCTGTAACCATCGTTATCGCCCACGATACCGCCCAGCATATAGCCTGCGGCGCGGATCATGCCGGTGTTGACGCAGTCCTCCACCAGCGCGTCCGCTGTCTTGGTGCCCTTGTTCTGCCCGCAGACGCCGCCCACGTACTGTGCGCCGCTGACTGCGCCGCCGTTGGTGCAGCGGCGCACCGTGCCGCTGTTCACAGCGGCAATACCCGCCGTGTACTTACCGCCGGTGATCTGCACCAGCGCGGTGCAGTTTTCGATGGTGCCCGTGTTTTCTGCCGCGATGGCGGCGGTGTTGTCATCGCCGACGACCTTACCGCTGACGGTAAGATTTTTGACGGTGCCGGAGTTCTTGGCAACCAGTGCGGCAGTGCCGGTCGCCTTGCAATAGAATCTGCTGACGGTATGACCGCCGCCGTCCAGCTCTCCGGAGAAAGCCGCGATGGGTGTCCAGTTCCGGTGGTTCAGGTCAATATCGGCGGTCAGCTTACCTTTGATCTCCGGGGTGGTCTTTGCCGCATCGGCAAACCACTTCAGCTCCGCCGCCGTGGTGATCTGATACACACCGCCGGTCTGCTTGGGTGCGGCAGCTTTGCCGTCCCAGCCGGTTTCCTCGATGGTAGGCTGGTCGGGGTCAGTCTCCGCTGCGCCGCCGGTCTGCCATTTCAGGATGGGATAGCCGCCGTTGACGGCTCCGGTGTCCGCCGTGAATTTGTCTCCAAGCTCCGCAGCGGTCAACGCCTTTAACTCCTCTGCCGTTTTAGAAACCGCCGTGCCGTTTTGGATGTTGCATTTGTTGAGGCTGCCCACAGTCTCCATGGAACCGTTCAAAACGTAAACGTTCTCCAGCGTTTTTTGACCGGTGGGAAAATCCAGCTTACCAGCTACGCTTCCAACACTTGCCGCCGTGATCGTACCGCTATGATAAGTGTTCTTGATCGTTCCATAGCGGAAGATGCCCACAAGTCCGCCTGCCGTGCCAGCGGATGCCGTGGCGGTCACAGCTCCTGTGTTGTAGCAGGCACTGATCGTGCCTCCATTGTAGAGATTGCCGGTCAGACCGCCCACCGCGCTATTGCCGGTAACGGAGCCGGTGTTGAAGCATTCCGTCATGGCGGTAGTGGCCTTGGACTGCACATGACCCGTCACGCCGCCGACATTGTTTCCCGTTGCCACGACCACCGCAGCGTTGGAGCACCGTGTGATGGTGCCGTCCTGATAGCCGCTCACGCCGCCGACATACTTTGCACCGCTGACTGTAACCGTGCCCGTCACATGGCAGTTCTCCATGTCGTAAGCCTCGCCGGCGATACCTCCGGTGTAATCTCCTGTTCCGCTGATCTTACTGTCCGACAGCGTTAAGTTGCTGATTTTGCTGTCTTTCTTGGCATAACCAAACATACCGGTATTTTTAATACCGCTTGTGGCAATGTACAAACCGCTGACGGTATGTCCGCCGCCGTCAAAGGTGCCTGCATATCGTTTAGCACTGTCGTACTCCCCGATCGGCGTCCACTTGTAGAGCGCGGATACTTCGGCGTTTATGTTCTCGTTGATGCAGATGTCCGCCGTCAGCTTGGCTGAATCGGTCATTTTGGCGTTCTTGTTGAACCACATCAGCTCGTCCGGTGCACCGATCTGGTACACGCCGTCCGCATCCTTCTGCGGCTCGGTGTAGGTCGTGCCGTCCCATGCGGTCTGCACCTCCAGCTGTGCCGCCGGGAGGGTCACCGCCGTGTTCGTCACGGTGAAGGTACCCCTTACCGTCTTATACCCGGCGCAGGAGACCGCATAGCTGTACTCCCCGGCGGGCAGGCCATAGCTGCCGTCCGCAGTGGCGGTCAGCGTTTGCTCCGGCCACGCCGTGCAGGTGACGGAAATCTTAGAGGTGATGTCCTTGCCGTCCGCCGCCGTCACCGCACCGAACGTCACCTTTTGGGTGGGGAGCTTGGTCATGGTGACCGTCTGTGCGTTGTCCCCATCCGGGACGGTGAAGGTGCCGCCCTTGTCCTCGTAGCCGAACGCCTTGAGCGTATAGGTATAGGGGTTGCCGGATTTAGGCAGCCGGTAGGTGCGTCCGTCCGCCTCCGGGGTACGTCCGTCCACCGCCAACACCGCATCGCCCGGCGTAGTGGTGAACTTGACCTCATACAGCTTCTCATTCAGTGTAATGCTGATGGTCTGTCCCGCATACGCCACGGTAAAAGAGCCAGTCTCTGTCTGGCACTCAACGGCGGAGACCTCATACGTGTATACACCGTTTTTCAGCTGATAGCTGCCTTCACTTACAGGGATGACCGTTTCATCGCCTTGCTTCACCGTCACCGAGGCGGTGGCGGGAGAAAGGGTAAACTTCACCGTGTATGCCGCGTTGGGATCCTGCCAGCCCAAAATCGGGTAATCGCCGTCCCTGGCAATATAGGAGCCGCCCAGAGCCACGACCAGTTCCGCGGATCTCAGCTGCTCTGCCGTCTTGCCGGTCATGCCTGCGGCAGAGGCGTTTGCGCCGTCACCGGAAAGACCGTCGGTGTCGAGATAGTAGCAATTTTGGGCGGCGATATTTTTTGCCGCGCTGCTGCCGATAACACCGCCCACAACAACGTCAGCGATGGTGGAATTGTTTTTCACCGCGCCTGCGTTGAAGCAGTTGGTCAGCACGATACCCGTGTTTCTGGCGGAGGACGGGTCTCCAATGATACCGCCCACGCCCTTGGCGTTTGAATCAGTAAAGGTCGCTGAAGGCGTCTCGCAGATTACCGCTCCCGTGTTATAGCAATCCGTGATCTTGGCGTCCTTTGCGTTGGCACCGCCTGCCACACCACCAACGCTGTAAATGCCGGTCACTGTGCCGGTGTTGTAGCAGGCGGAAATGGTTCCCGCCGCCCCGCCTACCACGCCGCCGGTGCGTTTTATGGTGCTGGTAACGTCTCCGGTGTTGTAGCAGCGGATCACTGTGGAGCTGCTGCCGACGCCACCCGCAATTCCGCCGGTGCAATAGGCATAACCGCCAGGTTTACCGCTATTGGTAACGCTGCCGCTGTTGAAGCAATTCGAAATCGTCTTTATGCCGCTGCCTGCTCCCACGATGCCGCCCACATAGTCTCCGTAGCCGGCGATGGCGCCGTTATTGGTGCAGCCCATAACTTCACTGTTAGTGGATGCAGACGCCACCACGCCGGCAGCATATCCTTTTTCCGTTGCCTTAACGGATACGTTGTTGATGCAGTTCGTCACAGTCACCGGATTGCCATAGGCAACGATACCGGCAGTATACTGTTTGCTGCTCGTCACGCTGCCCGCCACCGTCAGATTCTTGATGGTGCCGCCCTTCACATAGCCGAACAACGCTTGGTATTGGTCGGTGCTGTCGATTTTCAAGCCGCTAATGGTATGACCGCCACCGTCAAAGGTGCCCTTATAGACATAGGAATAGTTCTTTCCGATGGGTGTCCATTCCTTGCTCTCCAGATCAATGTCATTGCCGAGGACAGCATTATAGGACGCACCGCGCCCTGCGTTGACCTCCTGTGCCAACCATGCAAGCTCATCTGCCGTGCTGATCCGGTACGGGTCAGTCGCCGTACCCGCGCCCTGCTGCGGCACCGCAGCAGGCATGGCGGCGGCCAGCATGGGCTGCTGCGCAAGGGCGGGATCGTCCTGCTCCTCCGATTTTTCCTGCTCCTGCTTCTCCTGTTCGTCCTGCTTGTCCTGCTTGTCCTGCTTGTCCTGATCCTGCCGGACATCCTGCGTTTCACTGTCGGGCGCAACGGAATATGCGTCCTCCGCCCACACCGCTGTGGGAAGCAGGCTGGTCAGCATGACCAGAGCCAGCAGGAGAGATACCACTCGTTTTTTCATTTCTCCTTCTCCTTTTTTATATTTGTATTGGTCTTCTATACAAAAAGCGGGCGGAGGAGCCTGACGATCTCCTCCCGCCCGATGGAACCCGGACGGCGTATGCCGTCCCGGCTTGATAAAAGGCATCGCCTATCCCACAAGGGATAGGCGTGCGTTTTTACTGAGAAAAAACGCTGCTTTTGCAATGCAAAAACAGCGTGGTTCCTTTATAACAGTCCCATACGGAGAAAACGCCCGCTGTACCTGATCCTCCGACGTGCAATTCTCCTGCCTCGCGCCGCGGAGCCTTCGCTCCCCGTCTGCCGCCTACCTTCTCAGGCTTACGCCCAATGGCTGACTTTCGTCACACAGCTTTCGCTGTTTCGGTGCATCCTTGCGCTCACAGTGCCGTTCGCGGTGGGTTATGTCCCATTTCCTTCTAAACTGCCGCCTGACCGATCATTCTCGGTCTTTACAGCGGACAGCCGCACGACTTCTCCGGATCTTATTCACTTTATGCTGCCTTACAGGCAACACACTGAGTATACACCGCGCTGCCGGTGTCTGTCAACGGTTTTTCGACAAAATTCCCCGCTCTCTCCCCGTTGGTGTTCGCGATTTATCGGATGCCGGCGACAAATGCGGCGGGGTCGCGCTGCCGCTGCGCCGCCGCCCACGACAGCATTTCGTAGGTATCCACCGCGCCGGTGATGACCGCGCCGTTCTCCCACGTTTCCGCCGTGTGCTCCCGGAGGAAGTTGTCCGGCGCAGCGGTACGCACATAGTAGGGATGCGCCTCCGCGCTGACGGAGAACACCGCCTCCGCCCTGTCCGCATAGAACCCGCGCTTGCCGCCCAGTACCGTCAGGCAGTCCTGCACCACGTTGCTGGCGGTGGGGAACCGCCCCGCGCCCTGCCCGTAGAAGCTCTGCCGCCCCAGCCTTTCCGCCTCATAGGTGATGAGGTTATAGTTGGCGGGCACCGCCGCCTCCAGATCGTTCGCCGCCACCAGCGTCGGCTCCACGTAGGCGCACACGCCGTCCTCCGCCCGCTCGGCTCTTGCCAGCAGCTTGCAGACGAAGCCGTGGTGCTGGAACGCCGCAATATCCGACGCTGTCACCGTCCGGATGCCGAAGGTGGGGATGGTGGCCTCGTCCAGCAGCACGTCAAAGGCGACGTTGGCGGAGATACACAGCTTGCGCCGGATGTCGTCGCCGTCAATGTCGGCGGAGGGATCCGCCTCGGCGTAGCCCAGCTCCTGCGCTTCCCTGAGGATGGCGGGGAAATCCACCGGGGCGCGATGCATGGCGTCCATGATGAAGTTGGTGGTGCCGTTCATAATGCCGCCCACGGCGCACACCGTATCCAGCCGCTTTACGCGCTCCAGATTCGTCAGCCACGGGATACCGCCGCCCACCGCCGCCGTACACCGCAGAGCCACGCCCTGCTTCGCCGCCAGAGCGGTCAGCTCGCCGTAATAGGCGGCGACCAACGCCTTGTTCGCGGTGACCACGTGCTTGCCCCGCTCCATGGCGGCGGTGACGTACTCATACGCCGGGTGCAGCCCGCCCATGACCTCCACCACCGTGTCGATGGCGTCGTCGTTGAGAATGTCGTTCACATCGAAGGTACACACGTCCTCCGGCAAACCCGCCTTGGCACTACGCAGCAGCACACGCACCACGCGGATGTCCTCCCGCCCAGCGCACAGCTCCCACACGCCGCCGCCCACTACGCCAAAGCCCAGCAATCCGATATTCATACAAGCGTACCTCCTTAGCCCGCCGCGCCTGTGGCGGGCAGCATTTTTGCCCATTGTACCCACGAATCCGCCCCCTGTCAAGCCATTCCCCGTATTCGCCCCCATAATAAAGCACCACTCCCCCGGTATCACCGGGAGAGCGGTGTTTATTCGTGGTTTTCCGCGGCGGCGGATCAGTCGCTGGCACCCGTGTGGATGACCTTACCCATGTTCCACAGCAGTGCCACCTGCCGCGCCGCCTCCAGACGCTGCTCCGGCGTGTGGTACTCGGCGTTGGCGGTCTCCGCGCCGCAGTCCATGCAGCCCACGGAGAGGCACCAGCCCTGCTCGTCGTGCATAACGCCGCTGCCGCGGCAGATGGGGCAATCCCCCAGCTCAATGTTGAAAATAGGATCCATGTGAACACTCCTTACAGAATCATGTGCTTGCGGGGCAAGCATACCACAGTCCGGGGAAAATGGCAAGCGTCCCTTTTGTTTTTCGCCGAAAAGCACCGCAGCTCAGCTGTCCGACCCCTCGCCGGTATCGCCGTGGCGTCTGCACACGGCGCGGTAGATCACGTACCCCATCGCCGCCACCGCCAGCGCGATGGCAAAGGCGATCACGGCGGCGCGGTAGTTCTGCTCCCCCAGTGCGCTGCCGCCCACGGTGGACGTGACGATGGAGGGCAGCCGCCCCACGGTGGCAATGAGCAGCCACGTGCCCCACGGCAGGTCGGTCAGCCCCGCAAAATAGCAGAGGAGATCCTTGGGCGTGCCGGGGACGGTGAAGATCAGCCAGAAAAGTGCCGTGCGCTTGGGAGAGGTATGCAGGAGAAAGTGGAGCTTTTCCAGCTTGTCCGCCGGGAAGAACACCTCCACGATGCCCCGCCCCCAGCGGCGCACCAGAGCGAACACCGCCGCGCTGCCCAGCACCGCGCCGGCGAGACACAGCAGCGTACCCACCCACGCGCCGAAGGCGTAGCCGCCGGCGATCTCCAGCGGCTCTCCGGGGATGACCGCCACCACCACCTGCAAAAACACCATGGCGGCGTAAGCCAGCGGTCCCCACGCGCCGTGGCTGTCCACCCATGCGCGGAACTGCTCCGGCTGCCGGGCAAAGCGGATAATGGGACGACCCACGAACCACGCCAGTGCAGCCGACAGCAGGACGAATATGACGATCGCCAGCACGGACAACGTTTTTTTCTGCTTGTCGGTGAGAGTCCGCTTCACGGGAACACTCCCTTCCTTTGTACTACCAGCAGGATACCACGATTTTACGGGAATCATGTGAACGAACGATTAATCTTTTCTTACAAAACGCGAAAACCTCGGCGGCACCGAGGTCTTCGGGGAAATAATACAGCGTCGCCGGGACGCTCCCGCAGAGGTCACTCCTTGGTGTGGACGTTGATGAACTCCGCCCGCAGCTTGGAGTAGAGGATCGTCTGGCTGCTGTACAGCCCGCAGTACCCGGAGAGCACGTAGCTGAGGGCGCAGGCGGCGGCAAAATAGACGATACCGGCGGAGCCGAACAGCTCGATGCTGAGGATAACGGACGCCACGGGGCAGTTCACCGCGCCGCAGAACACCGCCACAAGTCCGATGGCGGCGGCGAACGCCGGCGGCAGCCCCAGCAGTCCGCCGAACACACAGCCGAAGGCGGCTCCCACGAAGAAGGAGGGCACCACCTCGCCGCCCTTGAAGCCGCAGCCGATGGTCACGGCGGTGAACGCCAGCTTCAAAAGCCACGCCCACGTTGCCGCCTCGCCCTCCAGCGCGCGCTGGATCACGTCCATGCCCGCGCCGTTATAGTCCGTGGTGCCCAGCAGCAGCGTGGCAGCCACGATGATCCCTCCGCCCACGGCGGCGCGGAGGAAGGGGTCCTTCAGCCACCGGACGGCGGCGTGCTCCACAAGATGCAGCCCCTTGCAGAACACGATGCTCACCATGGCGCAGCCTATGGCGAGCACCGCCACCAGCCCCAGCGTCGGCCAGTGCAGCTCCGGCATAGCCACGGTGAAGCGGGTGGGCTCCACGCCCATAAGGAGGGCGATATAGTAGCCCGTAAGGGAGGCGGTGAGGCAGGGCAGCAGCCCCGCGTAGTACAGCACGCCCACGCTGATGACCTCCAGCGCGAAGATGGTGGCGGTCAGGGGCGTACCGAACAGGGCGGCGAACACGCCGCTCATGCCGCACAGGGTCGCCAGAGGCAGATCCTTCTCCCCCAGATGCAGCAGCGTACCGGTACGGTAGCCGATGCCGCCGCCGATCTGCAGTGCCGCGCCCTCTCGTCCAGCACTGCCGCCGCACAGGTGGGTAATGACGGTGGCGACGAAGATCAGGGGCACCAGCAGCGTGGGAACCTTCTTCCCAAAGTGGACGGACTCGATCACGGCGTTGGTGCCCGCCCCCTCCAGGCGGCAGAGCCGGTACAGCGCGGCGATGACCACGCCGCCCAAGGGCAGCAGGTACAGCACCCACGGGTGCGTCATACGCACGTTGGTAGCGTAGTTGACGCCCAGATGGAACGCCGCGCCCACAAAGCCGCCTACGCCGCCCACCAGCGCGCCCACCGCCAGCCATTTCAGCAGCGCGGTCACGTACAGGCTCATATGCTGTACTCGCGCTCTCACCTTGTCCCTCATGCCATCGCCCTCACTTACGCGCCGTCCCAAGGGCCGGCGGCTGTTTTCTTTTGCAGTTTCTTTGCAGCGGCTATTCTACCATCTATGGGCTTCCCTGTCAAATGACCGTCCGCAGAAGCTCCCGCAGGCTAAAAATCTTTGAGTTTATCTGACTTTTTTTCATTTTTGCTGTTGATTCTGCCGTCTCTTTGCCGTATACTATAAGTACCGATTGTCAGCGTGCACAAATATGTGCCAGGTGACTATTATGAACAGGAGGAAAACCAAATGAAATACGGTCGTACTTTCAATTTCTCCGCCGGCCCCGCCATGATGCCGGAGCCCGTGCTGGAGGAGATCCGCGATGAGATGATGAACTACCGCGGCAGCGGTATGTGCGTCATGGAGATGAGCCACCGCTCCAAGGTGTTCCAGCAGATCGCGGCGGATGCGGAAGCCGATCTGCGTAAGCTGATGAACATTCCCGACAACTACAAGGTGCTGTTCATTCAGGGCGGCGGCACGGTGCAGTTCGCCATGGTGGCCATGAACCTGATGAAGAACGGCAAGGCGTGCTATGTGGAGACCGGCGCGTGGTCCAAGAAGGCGATTGCCGAGGCCAAGAAGTATGGCGAGGTGCAGATCATCGCCTCCTCCGCCGACAAGAATTTCTCCTACATCCCCGACTGCTCCGATCTGGACATTCCCGAGGACGCCGATTACGTCTACATCTGCGAGAACGAGACCATCAACGGCACCACCTGGAACAAGCTGCCCAACACCAAGGGTCATGTGCTGGTGTCGGATCAGTCCTCCATGTTCCTCTCCCGTCCCTGCAACGTGTCCGACTACGGTCTGATCTGGGCGGGCGTTCAGAAGAACGTGGGTCCCGCCGGCATGGCAGTGGTGATCATCCGCGAGGATCTGATCCGCGACGATCTGGATCCCAAGACCCCCGTCTACCTGAAGTACAAGACCCACGCCGACAACGACAGCATGTACAACACCCCCAACTGCTGGGCGATCTACTGCTGCGGCAAGGTGTTCCGCTATCTGCTGGACAACGGCGGTCTGGCGGAGATGGAAAAGCGCAACATCGCCAAGGCGAAGGTCATCTACGATTTCCTGGACAGCTCCAAGCTGTTCAAGGGTGCCGTGGTGCCTGAGGATCGCAGCCTGATGAACATTCCCTTCGTCACCGGCGACAAGGATCTGGACGCCGCCGTGGTGGCTGCCTCCAAGGAGGCCGGCTTCGACAATCTGAAGGGTCATAAGTCCGTGGGCGGTCTGCGCGCCAGCGTGTACAACGCCATGCCCATCGAGGGTGCACAGGCTCTGGTGGAGTTCCTGACGAAGTTCGAGGCAGAGCACAAGTAAAACAGGATCGGAAAGGGGGCGGCGATCCCCCTTTCCGTATCACTCTTTTCATAAAACGTCTATTATAAAGGAGAAGTATCATGCGTATTCTGGTTACTGACGGTATGGACAAGACCGCTATGGCGCAGCTGCGCGAGTTGGGTCACGAGGTGGTGGAGCAGTTCTACGAGCCGGATCAGCTGGGCAAGGCTCTGCGCGATTTCGACGTTGCCGTCGTCCGCTCCAAGACGAAGGTGCGCGCCAACCACATCGACGAGGCGAAGGGCAGCCGTCTGAAGCTCCTCATCCGCGGCGGCGTGGGCGTGGACAACATCGACGTGGCTTACGCCAAGGAAAACGGCATCGACGTGAAGAATACCCCCAATGCCTCCTCCCAGTCCGTGGCAGAGCTGGCGATGGGTCATATGTTCGCCTGCACCCGCTATATCTCTATCGCCGGTCACACCATGCGCGAGGACAAGTGGGAGAAAAAGACCTACGGCAAGGGCATTGAGCTCCAGGGCAAGACGCTGGGTATCGTGGGCTTCGGCCGCATCGGTCAGCATCTGGGCGTGATGGCGAAGGCCATCGGCATGAACGTTGTCGCCTTTGCGCGTCATCCCAACGCCGCCGTCTCCGAGAAGCTGGGCATCCCCTATGTAAGCATGGACGAGCTGCTGGCCACCTCCGACTTCATCTCCCTCCACGCTCCCGCCGTGGACGGCGGCGCGCTGGTCAACGAGGCGAGCATCGCCAAGATGAAGGACGGCGTTGTGATCATCAATACCTCCCGCGGTGCCAACGTGGACGAGGCGGCTCTGCTGGCCGCGCTGGAGTCCGGCAAGGTTCGTGCCGCCGGTCTGGACGTGTACGCCGACGAGCCCACCTCCAACAAGGCTCTGTACAGCCATCCCATGGTGTCCTGCACGCCCCATATCGGTGCTGCCACCGTGGAGGCGCAGAAGCGCATCGGCGCGGAGATCGTGGAGATCATCAAGGCCATGTAACTCCGCTCCCAAGAGCATAAAAGGAACCGCTTCGTGCGGTTCCTTTTTTCGTCCCGCCACACCACTGTCCGTTTTTCGGGACACCTCCTCTGGCACAATATAGAAAACGCACAAAGGAGGAACGCGCTATGACAACGATTTCTGTGATCTGCACCGTATGCGGGGCGGCGGCACTGAGCCGCGGGATCCTGCGGCTGTTGGACGCCATCGGCGGGGACAACCACTAAACGAAGTACCCATTGACAAGGGGGCTTTCTGTCTATATAATATTTTTATCCTAAAAATACAACGTAATCTTATATATTATATTAGATAGAGAGGTAAAATATGGATATTTTCGAGAAATGCTACGCCCCCTCTCTGGCAGGTGAGCTGAAGGAGAAGGGCTTGTACCCCTACTTCCACGCACTGCAATCCCGTCAGGACGTAGAGGTGATGATGGAGGGCAAGCGGCGCATCATGCTTGGCTCCAACAACTATCTGGGGCTGACCACCGACCCGGAGATCATTGAGGCAGGTATCAAGGCGTTGGAGCAGTACGGCACCGGCTGCTCCGGCTCCCGGTTTCTGAACGGTACGCTGGAAATGCACCTTGCGCTGGAGGACGCGCTGGCGCGGTTCCTGCGGAAGCCGGGTGTCGTCACCTTCGGCACCGGGTTCCAATCCAACGTGGGCATCATCTCCGCGCTGGTGGGACGGCACGATTACGTCATCTGCGACAGGGAGAACCACGCCAGCATCTACGCCGGGTGCCAGCTGTCCTACGGCAAAATGCTGCGCTACCGCCACAGCGACATGGCGGATCTGGAGAAATGCCTCCAGCGCGTGCCGGAGACGGCGGGCGCGCTCATCGTCACCGACGGTGTGTTCTCCATGGGCGGCGATATTGCCAAGCTGCCGGAGATCTGCGCGCTGGCGAAGAAGTACGGTGCCCGCGTCATGGTGGACGACGCCCACGGTCTGGGCGTGCTGGGCGAGGGCGGACGCGGCACCGCCAGCTACTTTGGTCTGGAGGACGAGGTGGACGTATATATGGGCACCTTCTCCAAGTCGCTGGCGTCTCTGGGCGGCTATATGGCGGCGTCGGCGGAGGTGGCGGAGTTTGTGCGCCACACCTCCCGCCCCTTCATCTTCTCCGCCTCCATCCCTCCTGCCAACTGCGCCACGGCACTGGCAGCTCTGCAAAAGCTGGAAAAGCACCCGGAGCTTCCGGAGCGTCTCCGGGCACTGAGCCTGTACGCCCGAAAGGGTCTGACGGAGCGCGGCCTGACCATCCGCCCCTCGGCGTTGGAAGCTCCCACGCCCATCATCCCCATCTACACCTACGAGACGTACCGCACCCTGCGCGTGGCGGCGGACATCTATGACCGGGGCGTGTACGTGAACCCCACCCTGCCCCCCGCCACGCCGGAGGGCGAGGCTCTGCTCCGCACCAGCTACATGGCGACCCACACAGAAGCCCTGCTGGACGAGGCCATGGACATCATCGGGGAGGTGATGTCCCGTGAGTGAGCGCAGGGTCGCCATCGTCACCGGCGGCACCTCCGGCATCGGCAAGACCACTGCCCTTGCCCTGCGTCATGCGGGCTGCACCGTGTACGAGCTGTCCCGCCGCGCCGAAGGCACAGAGGGTCTGCACCACATCTCCGCCGATGTGACCGACGAGCGCGCCGTCCGCGACGCCGTAGCGCAGGTCATGGCGGCGGAGGGACATATCGACATTCTGGTGAATAACGCGGGCTTCGGCATCTCCGGTGCCATCGAGTGCACGGAGACGGAGGACGCCAAGAAGCTGTTCGACGTGAACTTCTTCGGCATGGTGAACATGAACCGCGCCGTGGTACCCCTTATGCGGCAGGCAGGACGCGGGCGCATCGTGAACCTCAGCTCCGTTGCCGCGTCGGTGCCCATCCCCTTCCAGGCGTACTACTCCGCCACCAAGGCGGCGGTGAACGCCTACTCCATGGCGTTGGCGAATGAGCTGCGCCCCTTCGGCGTCACCGTCTGCGCCGTCATGCCCGGCGACATCCGCACAGGCTTCACCGCTGCGCGGAAGAAGATCGTCACCGGCGACGACATCTACCACGGGCGCATCAGCCGCTCCGTCCAGCGCATGGAGCACGACGAGGAGACGGGCATGGAACCCGTCAAGGCGGGCGCGTACATCGCCTCCGTCGCCCTGCGGGACGGCAGCCGCCACCCGCTGTACGCCATCCGCTTCGACTACAAATTCTTCACGTTTCTGGCAAAGGTGCTGCCCGCCCGATTTCTGAACTGGCTCATCTACTGCCTGTACGGAAAGTAAGCGAAAAAAAGACCGCCCGGGGGCGGTCTTTTTTTTCTTACTTTTTCAGCTCCAGCGTCTTTTCGTATGCCGCGATAACGGCGTTCATGGCGGCAGCGCGGAAGCCGCCCTCCTCCAGTGCCCGGACGCCGGCAATGGTGGTGCCGCCGGGGGAGCATATCTCGTCCTTCATCTTTCCGAAGGGCTTGCCGCTCTCCAGCGACAGCTGCGCCGCGCCCAGCAGCATCTGGGCGGCAAAGGTATTGGACTTGTCACGGGGCAGCCCGCAGGCCACGGCACCGTCCGCCAACGCCTCCATAAAGAGACAGGCGAAGGCACCGCCGCAGCCCGCCACGGCACTTCCCGCGTCGATCAGACTCTCCGGCAGCGGCTCCATCCGCCCGGAGGCAGACATCGCCGCCAGGAAGTCCGCCATGCTCTCCTCCGTCACCAGATCGTTACGGGCGTATAGCGTCAGTCCCGCGCCCACGGCGCAGGCGGTGTTGGGCATAATACGCAGCACCGGGCAGCCGGGGACGGCCTGCTCAATGGCGGCAATGGTCACACCCGCCGCCATGGACACCAGCAGCGGCTTCTCCCGCCGCCCGTCCAGCACGGGGCGCAGCTCCGCCAGCACCTCCAGCAGAAGATGGGGCTTCACGCCCAGAAACACCACGTCGCAGTCCGCCGCCACATCCCCCGGCAGCAGCGTCAGATGCGCGCCCAGCTCCTCCGCCAGCCGCTTCGCCTTCTCCGGGCTGCGGTTGCAAAGCTGCACAGACTGCGCCTCCACGCTTTTGGTCAGTGCCCGCGCCAACGCGCCGCCCATATTGCCGGTGCCGATAAAGCCATAGGTCATAATAACCACCTCGTTCCCGTTTTTGAACATTATAATACGGGGCGCGGGATAGTGCAACAGAAAAGAACCGCCCGCAGGCGGTTCTTTTCTCAGGCTGTCGAAAAAGCCGTCGGCTTTTCTCGACAGCCTGCAATAATGCCGTTA
>OLOS01000912.1_pt1 | contig 27524 bp, 25 predicted proteins | sample 1672631 | NCBI WGS metagenome assembly OLOS01 (sample SAMEA3136707, study PRJEB25190) | human gut metagenome | biome: human gut; feature: human-associated habitat; material: faeces | place: Austria | collected 2013 | reverse complement strand
ATTCCTTCCTGGTGTTCAACCTGCTGTGCGCTCCGTGCTTCGCGGCCATCGGCGCCATCAAGCGTGAGATGAACAACGCGAAGTGGACGTGGTTCGCCATCGGCTATCAGTGCGGCTTTGCTTACCTCATTGCCCTGATGATCAACCAGTTCGGCAACGCCTTCACCGGCAGCCTGAACGTCATCGGCCTGATCGCGGCCATCGTTGTCCTCGCCGGTATGATCTACATGCTCTTTAAGCCCTACAAGGAAGCTACCAAGCTGAGCGATAAGCACTGATCCCTTAACCCCGATACCCTGCGAAAGGAGTGATTTCCGTGTTGAACTGGGTTACCGCAAACCTGTCGACGATCATCGTCTCTGCTATCCTGCTTGCCATAATCATTGCTATCTCCACCTATCTTATCCGGCAGAGAAAGAGGGGAAGAAACTCCTGTGGCTGTAACTGTGCACACTGCGCTATGCACGGCACTTGTCACAGTAAGCAGCATTAAATAGCACAGGAGACGCGGGACTTATCCACCCGCGTCTCCTGCGCCGTATGAAAGGAAATGATCTTAACATGTACGAAACCAAAGTGAAGATCGACGGCATGATGTGCGGCATGTGCGAATCGCACATCAACGACGCCATCCGCAACGCGTTCTCCGTGAAGAAAGTCTCCGCCTCCCACTCCAAGGGCGAAGCGGACATCATCAGCGAAGAGCCCATCGACGAGGCGAAGCTGCGCGAGACCATCACCAAGACCGGCTATGACTTCGTCTCCATGACGAGCAAGCCGTATGAAAAGCACGGCCTGTTCGGCTTCCTCAAGAAGTAAAAAGACAAAATGAAAGGCACGGCTTTTGCCGTGCCTTTTTTGACTTAATTCTGCGCTTCGGCGCGCTTCCTGCGGTGCGGGCTTTTCAAAAAGTCGACGAGCTTTTGCTCCATGCGGGAGAGCTGCTGCGATTTGAGCGTGATGAGATAGATCGTGCGCTTGAGCGCGCTTTTGTCCATCTCGAAGGCGAGCAGCGTGCCATTTTGGACCTCATGCTCCACGGCGAGCGCCGAGAGCACGGCAACGCCCACGCCGCCGGAGACCATCTGCTTGATGGCCTCGGGATCGTCCACGCGCGCCACGACATGCAGCATATCGTGGGAGAGGCCGAGCGTGCGCAGATAGTTTTGCAGGCTCGCGTCCGTGCCAGAGCCCTCTTCGCGCGAGACGAACGGCTCTTCGAGCAGCAGCTCGCGGCCGTAGACGCCGCGCTCTCTGAGCATGCGGTAGTGCTCGTTGTTCGGCGCGGCGAGCACGAGCCTGTCGTCGTAGAGAGGGAAGTAGTCGACATTTTCCGGCTCACTGACCGCGCCGACAAAGCCGACGGCGATCTGGCCGGATTTCAGCATCCGGTGCACCTGCTCGCTGTCGCCGCGGCGCAGAGAGTAGCGGAACTCCGGCTCGCGCTTCAAAAACGCGGCGAGGTAGCCCGGCACCAGATATTGCCCCGGCACGGTGGACGCGCCGAGCGCGACCACGGGAGTGCTGTCCGCGTCGGAAAACAGCGTGCGCAGCGCGGCGCAGTCATTCAGAATGCGCCTTGCGATGGGGTAGACCTGTTCGCCCTCCTTCGTCAAGCGAACATGGCGGCGGTTGGAGCGCACGAAGAGCTCCTTGCCGAGCGCCTGCTCTAAAAGAGAAATGTGCGCGCTCACGGTGGACTGGTTGAAGAACAGCTCCTCCGCCGCGCGGGTGAAGCCGCCGTATTCCACAACGGCGACAAAAATTTCAAGCTGCTTGAGGCTGATATCGTTCATAAGACGGGTTTCCTCCGGAATGTCGTTCTACTTTGAAAAGAATAATATGAGAGGACGAAAAAAGCAAGGCGTTTCATCACTTTTTTCAATGATAAACTGTATTTTATGAAATACAGGCGATGGATCGTGCGCTCTTGCAATTTGCGGGGGAGTTTGGTATCATGGCAGGCAGATCAAAAGAAAAACGGCGGTGATGATAAGATGAAAACAGCGCTTGTGACGGATGGAAAATACCGCTCGTCCATCGCGGCGGTACGTGCGCTGCACCGCGCGGGCTACCGCGTGGTCGTGACGCAGACAAGGGCGGACATCAAGAGCGCACCCGCAGTGTCGGTGTCGAAGTCCTGCGATGATTTCCGCTGGATCGACGGCGCGTGCGCGGATGCGGATTACGCCGAAAAACTGCTGAGTATACTCAAAGAGTACGAGCATCCGGTGCTCTTCTGCGTCGGCGCGGTGACGCTCAACACCGTCGCCGCCCGTCGGGAGGAGTTTGCCGCGCTGGCGAACTTCCTCATCGCGCCGAAGGAGACGCTCGACGCGCTCAACGACAAGGAGAGCGTGCATCAGCGCGCGCTGGAGCTTGGCATTCCTGTGCCGCGCGAGTACGACGGCACGCCGGAGAGCTATCCCGTCGTCGTCAAGCCGCACTGCGGAGAAAAGTTCGGTCTCAAGGCTGCCGACCGCTACGCCGTGGCGAACAACGAGGCGGAATTCGACGCCATCATGGAAAAGATGCAGCGCTACGACCCGAGCCCCATCGTGCAGCAGAAGATCACGGGCGCGGGCGCGGGCGTGAGCCTGCTGCTCGGCCGCGAGAGCGAGCTGCTCGGCGCGCTGTGCCACCGCCGCGTGCGCGAGTATCCGATCACAGGTGGGCCGTCGACCTGCTGCGAGAGCTTTTATGATGAAAAGATGATCGACGAGGCGTACAAACTTCTCAATTCGTTTCACTTTACAGGCCTTGCGATGGTTGAATTTAAGGGCGACTGCATTTTAGAGGTCAATCCCCGTGTGTGGGGCAGTTTCCCGATGACGGAGGCGGCGCAGAGTCCCATCGTCGCGCACTACGCGCAGGCCGCGCAGGGCGGGCAAGTCACCTACACGGCGAAGGACTACCGGACGGGTGTAAAAATGCGCTTTTTCCTCAACGACACGATCGCCGCGCTGAGCTATCTGAAGGCGGGCCGCGTCAAGGAGGGCCTGCGCGGTCTCGGCGATTTCTTCACGGCGAAAGAGGCATTGAGCGCCAAGGGCGATAGCAAGGTCATGCGCGCATACCTTAAAAAGAGCCTGTTTGAGCGCTGAGAAGGGGGAGAGGATCATGGAGCTGCGGCTCGATCTGCACATTCATTCCGAGCGGTCGTTCGACGGCTGCATGAGCCTGAGCGAGATCGTTGCGCTTGCGCGCGAGCGCGGGCTGAACGGTGTCGCCATCTGCGACCACGACCGCGTGCTGGACGAGGTTCCGGAATTCGACGATTTTCTCGTCATCCCCGCGACCGAGGTTTCGACCGAGCGCGGGCATCTGCTGGGCCTCTTTGTGAGAGAACCCATCGAAACGAGGAAGTTTTCCGAGTCGGTCACGGCCATTCACGCACAGGGCGGGCTGGCGGTCATCGCGCATCCCTTTGAGCACAGCACAGACGCGAACCGGCTCGACGATGTGATGAGCCGGCTTGACGGCGTCGAGATCTGGAACAGCCGTGCCGACCGCAAGAACAAGAACGCCAACGCCATGGCGCGCGAGCTGGCGCAAAAATGGAAAAAGCCCGTCACTGCGGGCAGCGACGCACATGTGCCAGAAGAGGTCGGCGGCGGCGTGACGGTGCTGGAAGCGGACGAGCTGTCGCTTTCCGCCGTCAAGGCAGCGCTCCTGCGGGGCGCGAAGCAGGTCGAAGGCCGCCGTGGCCGCGCAATGTGCGTAGCGAGAAGCCAGAAGACCAAAAGAGAGAAGACAAACGCAGGCGTAAAAAGACGAGTAAATGGAATGCTCTTTACAGTAAAATGCGCCTTGCAGGACTTTACCACCAGGGAGGATGGATGGCATGTCATGGATCGTTAAACTCGGCAAAAAGGGAAAGAAGATCGTCAAGAAGATCATCACGCCCGCGGAAAAGCACTACGTCGGCTACACGCGCCGCATCGAGCGCGTGAAGACGGGCGAACGCATCTGCGCGATGACGTTCGACGACGGCCCGATGGGCCTTCCCGCATCGCCCGACCGATTTGAGGGCAAAACGCTGACGGATGTGCTGCTCGACACGCTCGCGCAGTACGGCGCAAAGGGCAGCTTCGACGTCATCGGCGACACGAGCGAGAACTACCCTGACGAGGCGGGCAAGCTCGGCAGCGCGGCGTGGGGCGGCGTCAAATTCGACCACTACCCCGATATCCACTGCGACGACAAGGGCGGAGCCGTGCACAACGACCGCCTGATCCGCCGCATGCTCGACGAGGGCCATCAGATCACAAACCACGGCTACCGCCACATCATCTTCGGCAAAAAGCCGTTTGTCTACGGCGCGCGCGAGTACCTGCCTGGCTTTGACGCCGCGGTCGCGGACCTGACGCGCCTCGACACGCTGATGCGTGAGTGCTACGGCTATACGCTCACGCTCGCGCGCCCGCCGCACTATGTCGACAAGATGGCGGGCGGCTTTACGAGTTACGATGTCTACGAGCGCATGGGGTACCAGTATATGGCCGCGTCGTTCGACGGCGCGGGCTGGCTGCCCTCGACGCACGAGGACCCTGAGGCGGCGCTTCAGGCGGAGATCGACGCGATGGTCGAGCCGATGCGCAAGGCGCTCGAAAAGGACCCGGACTTTTTCTGCGGACAGATCATCTTCCAGAAGGACGGCTACAACATGGCCAAGCGCACGCCGGTCGCGTTCGCGCTGGGCAAGCAGCTCGCGCTTCTTAAGGAGTACGGCTACCGTGTTGTCAGCGTGGGCGAGCTGATGGAGGAGAGTCCGTTTACGGATGTCGGGCGCGACGATCCGCTGTTTGAAAAGCTCGTCGCGCTTGCAAAGACGCGAGCCATCGTCTTCACGGACAACAAGCTGCGCCTCGACGATAAAATGACCGTCGGCGAACTCGCGATGCTGCTCGCGCCGCGCGACGAGGCCCTCTCCCGCCGTGTCGCCCAGCTGCGAAAGACCGGCAAGGCCGGCCCCTACGACGGCGCAATGTCCTACTGCCGCGAAAACGGTCTCATCGATGCGAGCGCCAAGGCCGAGGACGTTGTCACAAAGCTGCCGGACGTCATATTTGGCAAGGCAACTGACTTTACAAGAAGAAACGTCTACGCGGCATATAAAATGGAAGAATAAAATGGCCTCAAGTACCTCCGCTACATGGCGGAGGTATTTTTTTCTCCTCGTCCACATAGGCTATGGCAGAAATGGACGGGAGGCGGGCGGCATGAAGAAGCGGCGGCAGTGGACAACATACAGCGGGAGCGGGAAGCGCGTTGCGCCGCGAACGCGCACATCGCGCGTGTCTCGCGGCAAGGAGATGGGAGTGCCGCGGCTTTGGGTGCAGCTCATCGTCTGCGGGGCGCTGTTTGTGGCGCTCATTGGCCTCAAGCTGCTGATGCCGGGGAACTTAAGCGCGCTGCGCGGGACGCTGGGGCAGTGGCTGGTGCGCGACGCGGACTTCATCTCGGCGTTTTCCGCGGTCGGGCGTGCGGCATCCGGCGAGCAGGACTGGGGCGATTCGCTGTCGGAGGCCTATGTCGCGGTGTTTGGCGGCGAGAGCAAGGCGCAGGAGGTCTCGGGCAATCTGATCGGCATGACGGTCTTGGAGCAGGACGTTTCCGACCTCACGAGCGCGCGGGAGCTGCCCACACTCGCCGTGGGCGAGCAGCGCATTTTAGGCTTTTCGTACACGACGCCGCTGTCCGGCACGGTGACATCGCCGTTCGGCTGGCGCGACGACCCGAACGGCGCGGGCGAGTGCTTCCATTACGGCATGGACATCGCGGGCGAGGAGGGCGCCTCTGTCGCCTGCTTTGCCGACGGCACCGTCGGCACGGTGGGGGAGAGCAATATCCTCGGCAACTATGTGACGGTCAACCACGAGGGCGGATTTTCAACGCTCTACGCCCATTGTAGCGCCATCACCGCGAGCGCGGGACAGAGTGTCAAAAAGGGTGATGCGATCGCTAAAGTTGGCTCGACCGGCAACGCCACGGGCTCGCACCTCCACTTTGAGGTGCACGACGGGGAAGAGTATCTGAACCCCGTTTACTATGCGGTTCCCTGAACGCGGGCTCCACGTTTCGTGGAGCTTCTGGCTGCTCATTCTGCTCGCGGCCATCGTGAGCCCGCTGACGATCGTGCTCTCGATTTTGCTGGCCGCCGCGCTGCACGAGTGCGGGCATCTTCTGGCGCTGCGGGCATTCCACGTGCCCATCGAGGGGCTGCGTCTCAGCGCGTTTGGCGCGGTGCTGCACGCGCGCGGAGCGCAAAGGCTCTCTTACGGGCGTGAGCTTGTCGTCACGCTCGCGGGCTGCGGCATGAACCTCGTCTGCGGCGTTCTGACGGCGTGGTTCTCGCTGCACTATGTGTGGGTGGAGGGCTTCGTCTTCGCTGGCGCGCACATTCTGCTCTGCGCGTTCAACCTGCTGCCTATCCCGCCGCTCGACGGCTCGCACGCGCTGAATCTCGCGGTCTCGGCGCTGTTCGGGCCGCTTATGGGCGACGCGGTGGCGGCGCTTGCGGGCCCCCTCTGTTCGCTCGCGCTGCTGGGCGGGGCGGTGTATCTCTACGTGCAGACGCGCGGCGGCGCGCTCGTTATTTTTGCCGCACTGGCACTGCTTTTAAGCGCGCTCAAAGAACTGAGACTTGCGCGTCGCGCAATAAAAGTGTAGAATAGCCGAAAATGGATGTTTGTGCCCATTTTCGGCTTTTTATTTTTGCTTACTTCAGAGGAGAACTTTTGTGGATAAGAGATTGGAACGCATTTTGCCCCGCGTGCAGAAGCCCGCACGCTATGTCGGCGGGGAATTCAACGCGATCATGAAGGACAAGAGCAAGGTCGACACGCGCGTCGCCTTCTGCTTTCCCGACACGTATGAGATCGGCATGTCGAACCTCGGCATGCGCATTCTGTACGGTGTGATGAACAATATTGAGGGCGTTTGGTGCGAGCGCTGCTTCGCCCCCTGGGGCGACATGGAGCAGGAGATGCGAAATGCGAACATCCCGCTCTACGCGCTCGAATCGTTTGACCCGATCAAGGATTTTGACATCATCGCCTTTTCCATTGGCTATGAGATGGCGTTCCCCGCGATGGTCGACATGCTGGACTTGGCAGGCGTGCCGCTGCACGCGAGCGAACGCACGGCGCTCACACCGCTCGTTGTCGCGGGCGGCACGGCGATGTACAACTGCGAACCCATCGCGGATTTTATCGATCTTGCTCTTATCGGCGAGGGCGAGGAGATGGATGTCGAGCTCATCGAGCTGCACCGTCAGGCGCGGCGAGAGGGCTGGAGCAAGCACGAGTTTCTCGTGCGCGCCGCGCAGATCCCGGGCATCTATGTGCCGAGCCTTTACGACGTTGTCTACAACGACGACGGCACGGTCAAGTCCATCACGGCAAACGAGGGTGCACCCAAGGTCGTCCTAAAGCGCATCATGCGGGACATGGACAAGGCCTACTATCCGACCAAGACCATCGTTCCCTCGACCGAGATCGTGCAGGACCGTGTGTCGCTCGAACTGTTTCGCGGCTGCATCCGCGGCTGCCGCTTCTGTCAGGCGGGGTATGTCTACCGTCCCGTGCGCAACCGCTCGGAGGAGCTGCTGCGCGGCTACGCCGTTGAAGCCGTCGAGGACTCGGGCTATCAGGATATGACGCTTTCGTCGCTCTCGACGTCCGACTATCCGCACCTTGTCGAGCTGTGCGACGACTTAGAGGACTTCTGTGCCCAGCGGCATGTGACGCTCGCGCTGCCGTCGCTGCGTGCGGATAACTTCTCCATGGCGCTGATGGAGCGGCTGCAAAAGGGCAGAAAGACCGGCCTCACGTTTGCACCCGAGGCGGGCACGCAGAGACTGCGCGACGCCATCAACAAGAATCTGACGGAGGAGGATCTGCTCGAATCCTGCCGCCGCGCGTTTGCGGGCGGATACAGCGCGGTCAAGCTCTACTTCATGCTCGGCCTTCCGACCGAGACGGACGAGGACGTGCTCGGCATTGCCGACATCGCGGCCCATGTCATGCACGCCTGGCGCGAAAGCGCACTCAACAAGACGCGCGGCGTGCGCATCACGGTGTCGACCTCGTGGTTTGTGCCAAAGCCGCACACGGCGTTCCAGTGGGAGCCGCAGATCCCCATTGAAGAGTACGAGCGCCGCGTCAAGCTCCTGCGCGAGGCGATGAACACCAAGTCCGTCACGTACAACTGGCACCCCTCGCCCACGAGCTTTATGGAGGCGGTCATCTCCTGCGGCGACCGCCGGCTCGGCAAGGTCATCGAGACCGCGTGGCGCAAGGGCGAAACGCTCAGCGCGTGGGAGGACTATTTTGATCTGAACCGCTGGATGGAGGCCTTTGAGGAGTGCGGCCTTGACCCGCACTTTTACGCCAACCGCCGCCGCAGCGAGGATGAAATTCTGCCGTGGAGCATGATCTCCTGCGGCGTTGCACCGGGGTATTTGAAGCGCGAGCACGCGCTGAGCTATGAGGGCGTGACGACGCCGGATTGCCGCACGCACTGCAACGCCTGCGGCGCAAACTGCCTGGTGGGAGGGAAATGCGATGTCTAAATTGCGGCTGGTTTTTGTCAAGGAGCATCAGGCGTCCTACATTTCGCATCTTGACGTGATGCGCACGTTCCAGCGCGTGTTCCCGCGCGCGGGCCTTTCTATCAAACACTCCAACGGCTTCCACCCGCACCCCATTCTGTCCATCGTGCTGCCGCTGCCCGTGGGGCAGTCGAGCGACTGCGAGATCCTCGACTTTGAAAGCGTGGAAGACAGCACGGGCGAGGGCGTGGCCGAGGCGCTGAACACCGGCATGCCCGCGGGCCTTCGCGTGCTGGACTGCTATAGCGTGACGCGCCCCGTGCGCGAGATGGTCAACCTGCGCGCGCAGCTCGAAATGGAATACGACAACGGCGTGCCCGAGGGCGCGTGCGAGCGCATCCGCGAGTTTTTTACGCAGGAGGAGATCTTTGTCGAAAAGCGCACGAAGCACAAGGGCATGACCGAGCTCAACATTGCGCCGCTCATCCGCTCGCTCACGCTGACGGAGGGGGAGGGCGTGATCCTCGCCGATGCGGTCGTCGCCGCGCAGGACCCAGGCCTCAACCCCGCGCTGATCGGCGCGGCGGTCGCGCGGCATCTGCCGGAGATCGCGCCGGACTTTGTTCGCGTGCGCCGAAAAGAGGTCTACGACGCGGAAATGAACGTTTTCCGCTGATTTCTGCCGTGTTTTTGCAAATAATGCTTGCATTCCCGTTGGGAATGTGATATGCTACCATAGCTTGAAAAGGGCGGTCCTCTGCCGTGCGCGGGTGAAAGAGTCCCGACAGCGCCGAAGAAAAGCGGTCAAGAACGCCTATAAATAGGAGGAAAATATCCATGGATCTCATCAAAGAGCTCGAATCCCAGCAGCTGAAAAAGGAAATGCCCGTCATCAACGTCGGCGACACCGTCCGCGTTCATGTCAAGATCAAGGAAGGCTCCCGCGAGCGTATCCAGGTCTTCGAGGGCATCGTCATCGCGAAGAAGCACGGCGGTCTTGAGGAGACCTTCACCGTTCGTCGTCTTGCCTACGGCGTCGGCGTCGAGAAGGTGTTCCCCATCCACTCCCCCCTCATCGAGAAGGTCGAGACCGTGCGCAGCGGTTATGTTCGCCGCGCCAAGCTGTATTACCTGCGCGGCCGCGTCGGTAAGGCTGCCAAGATCCGCGAGAAGCTGTAAGGCAGATTCTTTGAGAACAAAAAAGCATGGCGTTTCCGCCATGCTTTTTTTGTTGCCTTTTTCAAAAAGCGTGCTACAATAATACATTAGAAAATCAGGCGCATTTTGCCGCAGAGGGAAACTGTTAGTCCGCCGCTGCGCGGCGCTGGGTTTAGGAGACCGAAATGGACGAATTTGATCAGAAAATGGAGATCAGCGAGCAGCCGCAGGAGGAGATCGTGGAAAAGATCCCCGGACGCGACGTGTATGAGACGGTCTCGTCTCTCGTCTCGGCGCTGCTGGTCGTTGTGCTGGTGTTTACGTTTCTTGTGCGGCTGATGGGCGTTTCCGGCCCGTCAATGATCCCGACGCTGCAGGACGGCGACCGGCTTCTCGTCGTCAACTCGCTGCTCTGCGGCGACTATCAGGTCGGCGATATCGTCATCGCGCGCAAGGAGACCTTTGACTCGAAGCCCATCGTCAAGCGCGTCATCGCCACCGCGGGCCAGACCGTGGACATCGACTTTAACTTGGGTCAGGTCTATGTGGACGGCGAGCTTCTGGACGAGGACTACATCAACGACTACACCTATCGCGAAGAGGGCACCGTGTTCCCGCTTACCGTGCCGGAGGGCGAAGTCTTCCTCATGGGTGACAACCGCAACCATTCGAACGACAGCCGCGATTCCTCGCTCGGCACGGTGGACACGCGCCTTCTGATCGGCAAGGCGGTGTTCCTCGTCTTCCCGGGACGCGACTATCTGACCGAGCAGCGCGAGTTTGGCCGCATCGGCCTTTTGCAGTAAAGGGGGACGAGCAAATGCAGTTGGATTCTCTGAGCTGGTTCCCGGGGCACATGACCAAGACCCGCCGCATGATCACGGCGGAGCTCGGCAACGTGGACGCCGTGTGCGAAATTCTGGACGCGCGCATCCCGATGAGCAGCCGCAACCCCGATGTGGACGAACTGACGGCGGGCAAGCCCCGTTTGATCGTTTTGAACCGCGTCGATCAGGCCGACCCTGAGATGACGAAAAAGTGGGCGGCGTATTTCCGCTCGCTCGGCTGCGCCGTCATCGAAACGGACGCGAAGCAGGGCGGGGGCGTGAAGCAGTTTTCTTCCGCCGTGCGCACGCTGCTGCACGATAAGATCGCCTCTTACGAGGCCAAGGGCCAGATCGGCCGCGTGCTGCGCGTGATGGTACTCGGCATCCCGAACGTTGGCAAGTCGACGTTCATCAACAAGGTCTCCGGCCGCAAGAGCGCCAAGGCGGAGGACCGCCCCGGCGTCACGCGCACGAAGCAGTGGGTGCCGGTCGACAAGACGCTCGAGCTCCTTGATACGCCAGGCATCCTGTGGCCGAAATTTGAGGACAGCAGCGTCGGCGTGCGTTTAGCCTTCACCGGCGCGATCCGCGACGAGGTCATCGACATCGAAGAGCTCGCCATGCGCCTGATGGATTACCTCGGCAAAAATTATCCCAAGGCCATCGAGGAGCGCTACAAGCTCACCGTTTCGGAAGAGGACGACGGCTATGCACTGCTCGAAAAGGCGGGGCGCAAGCGCGGCTTTCTGATCTCCGGCGGCGAGGTCGACACCGAGCGCATGAGCCGTATCCTGCTCGACGAGTTCCGCGGCGGCAAGCTCGGCCGCTTTACGCTCGAATTCCCGCCGGAGGGCGAGCGCACATGAGCGTCAACCTACACTACGAGGACAAAGCCCGCTCCGCGGGCTTTTCATCCGTCTGCGGCGTGGACGAGGCGGGCGCGGGGCCGCTGATGGGCCCTGTGTACGCCGCCGCCGTCATCCTGCCGGAGGGCTGTGAGATCGAGGGGCTGAATGACTCCAAGAAGATGACGGAGAAAAAGCGCGAGGCGCTGTTTCCCGTCATCTGTGAAAAAGCCGTCGCCTACGCCATCGCGTCCGTCGACGAGAAGGAGATCGACGCAACGGATATTCTGAGCGCACGCATGAAGGCGATGCAGCTCGCCATCGATGCGCTGCAAATCCCAGCGGACTATGCGCTCATCGACGGCAACCGCGACCACGGCGCGTCGGCAAAGATCACCACGCCGCACGAGACCATCGTCGGCGGGGACGGCGCGAGCTTATCCATCGCCGCGGCGAGCGTGCTGGCGAAGGTCAGCCGTGACCATTATGTGGTCGAAGTGCTCGACCCGATGTATCCCGAGTATCAGTTCGCCAGGCACAAGGGCTACGGCACAAAGCTCCACTACCAGATGCTCGATCAGTACGGCCCGAGCCCCGTGCACCGCATGACGTTCCTCAAAAAGTGGGAGGCGCGGCGATGAGCACGAAGCAGGACGGCGACTGGGGCGAGGCGCTGGTCGAAAAGTATCTGAGCGAGCGCGGCTGCCGCATCGTGGAACGAGAGTGGCGCTGCCGCTTCGGCGAGATCGACCTCATCGCCGAGAAGGACGGCGTGCTGCTGTTCGTCGAGGTGAAGCTGCGCACAAATTTGCAGTACGGTGCGCCGCGCGAGTACGTCACGGTGAAAAAGCAGGAAAAGCTGCGTGCCGCGGCGCTTTTGTACTTGAGCGGGCGCGAGCTGGATGTGCCCGCCCGCTTTGACGTGGCGGAGGTCTACACCGATGTGCACCGCAGCGCGGGCAAAACGCGCATCCGCTACATCGCAAACGCATTTTGATCTGACTTTGGAAGGGAGGCACGCGATGGCATTATACGCGATCGGCGACCTGCACTTATCGCTCGGCACGAACAAGCCCATGGACGTGTTCGGCCCCAAGTGGGCAAACTATGTCGAGCGCATTCGGGAAAATTTCTCGAAGCTCAGCGATGGCGACGTCATCGTCATCGCGGGGGATATCTCGTGGGGGATGTCGCTCGAGCAGTCGCTGCCGGATTTTCAGTTTATTGACGCGCTGCCGGGGAGGAAGATCCTCTTAAAGGGCAACCACGACTACTGGTGGGGCACGGCGTCGAAGATGAAAAAGTTTTTTGCCGAGCACGACATCACAACGCTCGATATCCTCTACAACAACGCCTTTTTCTACGGCGACCACGCCATCTGCGGCACGCGCGGCTGGTTTTATGAAGAGGACGCCGCGGGCACGCACACGGGCAAGATGCTCGCGCGCGAGGCGCTGCGGCTTGAAGCGTCGCTCAAGGCGGCGGAGGGGAAGCCCATCTACTGCTTTCTGCACTATCCGCCCATCTATCAGGGCTACAAGTGTCCCGAGATGCTCGAGCTTCTCGACAAATACGAGGTCGAGCGCTGCTATTACGGGCATCTGCACGGCTACACGCACCGCCGCGCGTTCGAGGGGATGCGCGAAAAAACCGAATATGCGCTGATCGCGGCGGATTATGTCGCCTTTCAGCCTGTAAAAATTTGCAATTAAGACATAAATTGATGCAAAAAAGGGTGGAAATTTTGAGGAAGCTATGGTATAATTCCACTTTGCAAAAGCATCATTATCTGATGTTAAACGGAGGAAAAAGAAATCATGACTGTCAAAAATGTTGAAAAGCTGGAAAAGAGCAGAGTCGCGGTGACCGTCGAGGTCGGCGCGGAGGAATTTGAAGCCGCCGTTGCCAAGGCCTACGCCAAGGCCCGCGGCAAGCTCAGCATTCCCGGCTTCCGCCCCGGCAAGGCCCCCCGCAAGATGATCGAAAAGCTCTACGGCGCGGGCGTTTTCTACAGCGATGCCGTTGACATCGCCCTGCCCGAGGCATATACGCAGGCCATTGGCCAGAGCGGCCTCGATGTTGTCGGCTATCCCGAGATCGAGATCGTGGACGACAAGATCGACGAGAACGGCTTCACCTTCAAGGCGACCGTTGCCGTGTATCCCGAGGTCAAGCTCGGCGAGTACAAGGGCCTGACGGCTGAGAAGGAAGAGATCAAGGTCAGCGCCGACGATGTCAAGGAGCGCCTCAATGAGATGGCCGAGCGCAACGCCCGCCTCGTCTCCGTCGACCGCAAGGCCAAGAAGGGCGACATCGCCGTCATCGACTTCGAGGGCTTCGACAACGGCGAAGCGTTCGAGGGCGGTAAGGGCGAGAATTACGAGCTCGAGCTCGGCTCCGGCAGCTTCGTCCCCGGCTTTGAGGATCAGGTCATCGGCATGAAGGCCGGCGAAGAGAAGGATCTCGACATCACCTTCCCCGAGGATTATCACAAGGACCTCGCCGGCAAGAAGGTCGTCTTCCACGTCAAGGCCAAGGAGATCAAGTGCAAGGAGCTTCCCAAGCTTGATGACGACTTCGCCAAGGACGTGTCCGAGTACGACACGCTCAAGGAGCTCAAGGACAGCATCAAGCGCGAGATCACCGAGCAGCGCGAGCAGTCCGCCAAGTATGCCGTCGAGAACGAGCTGATGGAGAAGGTCGCCGCGAACATCGAGTGCGACATCCCCGATGCGCTCATCGATGAGCAGTGCGCCCGCTTCCTCGAGGAGTTCAAGCAGCGCTTACAGTCTCAGGGCATCCCCTATGACCAGTACTGCAAGATGACCAACATGGATGAAGCCAAGTTCCTGGAGGAGGGCAAGGAGCCCGCGACCCGTCAGGTGCGCATGGACCTCGCCGTGAACGCCATCATCAAGGAAGAGAAGCTCGAGGCCACCGACGAGGAGGTCGAAAAGCAGTACAACGACCTTGCTGAGAAGTACAGCATGGACGTGAGCGAGCTCAAGAAGTATCTTGACGCCATGTCCGTCCGCACGCAGATCATCCGCGACAAGGCCATCAGCGTCGTCGTGGACAGCGCGAAGATCGAAAAGAAGAAGGCTCCCAAGAAGGAAGCCGAGGGCGAAGCCGCTGAAGGCGAGGAAAAGCCCGCCAAGAAGACCGCTGCCAAAAAGTCCGCCAAGAAGGAAGAAGAAAAGGCTGAATAATCGGCAAAGCGGCCATAATAGATAGAAACGACGATCAACCACAAATGCCTGCCATTTGTGGTTGATTGTGTACATACCAATTTTTTGAACAGGGTATGAACAAGGAGGTTACCAAGATGAGTTTAGTCCCTTACGTCATTGAACAGACCAACCGCGGCGAGCGCTCTTACGACATTTTCTCCCGCCTTCTGGAAGACCGCATCATTTTCCTCGGCGAAGAGGTCAACGATGCGACCGCGAGCCTGATCGTTTCGCAGCTTTTATTCCTCGAGGCCAAGGACCCCGACAAGGACATCCAGCTCTATATCAACTCCCCCGGCGGCAGTGTGACGGCCGGCATGGCGATCTACGACACGATGCAGTATATCAAGTGCGACGTGTCCACCATCTGCGTCGGCCTCGCCGCCAGCATGGGCGCGTTCCTGCTCTCGTCCGGCGCCAAGGGCAAGCGCATTGCGCTGCCGAACGCAGATATTATGATCCACCAGCCCTCTGCCGGTACGCAGGGCAAGGTCACGGATATGGAGAGCGACGTGGAGCATTTCCTGCGCATCAAGCAGCGCTTGAATAAGATCCTGGCCGAGAACACCGGCAAGACGCCCGAGCAGGTCAAGCTCGACTCCGAGCGCGACCACTGGATGACGGCGGATGAGGCGCAGGCCTACGGCCTTGTGGACAAGGTCATTTACAAGAGATAAGGACAGTTTGACTTATGAGTGAAGATAGGAAAAAAGAGCTTCGCTGCTCGTTCTGCGGCAAGAGCGAGCACGAAGTGCACCGCATGATCCAGGGGCCGGGCGTGCGCATCTGCGATGAGTGCGTCCGCCTGTGCATGGACGTGCTGGAGGACGGCTATGAGCCGCACGACGAGCTGGAAGCGCCCGACTCCATCCCCACGCCGCGCGAAATTCGCGAGGTGCTCGACCAGTATATCATCGGGCAGGAGGCGGCCAAGGTCGCGCTGTCCGTGTCCGTCTACAACCACTATAAACGCATCTTCTTCGGCGGCGACGACGAGGTGGAGCTGCAAAAGAGCAACATCCTGCTCCTCGGCCCCACTGGCAGCGGCAAGACGCTCTTTGCCCAGACGCTCGCCCGCATTCTGAAGGTGCCGTTCGCTATCGCGGACGCGACGACCCTCACCGAGGCGGGCTACGTCGGCGACGATGTGGAAAACATTCTGCTCCGCTTGCTTCAGGCGGCGGATTACGACGTGGAGCTCGCCGAGCGCGGCATCATCTATGTCGACGAGATCGACAAGATCGCCCGCAAGAGCGAGAACACCTCCATCACGCGTGACGTCTCCGGCGAGGGCGTGCAGCAGGCGCTCTTAAAGATCGTCGAGGGCACGGTCGCGAACGTCCCGCCGCAGGGCGGCCGCAAGCACCCGCATCAGGAGTTCATCCAGATCGACACGCACAACATCCTCTTCATCTGCGGCGGTGCGTTCGAGGGCATCGAGAAGATCATCGAGAGCCGTCTCGACCGCAAGTCGATGGGCTTCGGCGCGGAGCTCAAGAGCAAAAACGACGTGGATGAAAGCAAGATTTTACGCGAGGTGCAGCCGCACGATATCTTGAAGTTCGGCATCATCCCCGAGCTGGTCGGCAGACTGCCGGTCATCACGGCGCTCGACGCGCTGACGCGCGACGACCTTGTCAAGATCCTGACCCAGCCGAAAAACGCGCTCGTCAAGCAGTATCAAAAGCTGTTTTCTTACGACGACGCTGAGCTCACGTTCGAGCCCAAGGCGCTCGAAGCGATTGCCGACAAGGCCATCGAGCGCAAGATCGGCGCGCGCGGCCTGCGCGCGGTAATGGAGGGTCTGCTGATGAACGTGATGTACGACATCCCGTCCGACCGCACGATCGACCGCGTGACCATCACGCCGGGCTGCGTGGAGGGGACGGAACAGCCGAAAATTTCCCACCGCACAGAGAAAGAAGGGGAGGCGCCGCAGCCGTCGCTGCCGGCAGACTCCGCTTCATAAGGAGAAACCCCATGGAACCTGTAACAAAAAATCTTCCGGTCATCGCCATGCGCGGGCTCAATGTGTTCCCTCGCATGAACACGAGCTTTGACCTCGAGCGTCCGATCTCCGTGCACGCGCTTGAGCGCGCCATGGAAAACGGGGAGGAGATTTTTCTCGTCACCCAGCGTGAGATCGGCGTGGAGCAGCCGGAGGAAAAAGACCTGTACGAGATCGGCACGGTCGCGCGCGTGACGCAGATCTTGCGCGTGTCTGACCGTGTGCTGCGCGTGATGATGGAGGGCGCGTGCCGCGCCCGCCTCAAGCGGCTGTGGCAGCGCGAGCCGTTTTTGCAGGCGCAGGTCGAGCTCATCGACGAGCCGGCTACCTCGTGCCATAGCAAGCGGACGGAAGCGATGCTGCGCCAGACCTACGCCAGCGTGACGGAATATGCCGAGCTCGCGCAGAAATTGCCGGACGATGTTTACGCCGCCATTTTATCGACGAACGATCCCGGCTATCTCGCTGACTTTATCGCCCAGCAGCTCAACCTGCGCTATCAGGACAAACAGGATATTCTCGACGAGCTGCGCCCGCTGCCGAGATTGCAGCGCATGAACGAGATCCTGCGCCGCGAGATCGAAGTTACCGCCATGGAGCAGGACATTGAAAGCAAGGTCCGCTCCCGCGTCGGAAAAATTCAGAAGGATTTTGTCCTGCGCGAGCAGATCAAGGTCTTACAGAACGAGATCGGTGAGGGCGGGGAGGACGAAGAACTCGACGAGTATCGCGAGAAGATCAGCAAGGCGCACCTGAGCGAAGAAGTGGAGCGCAAGCTGCTGAAAGATGTGGACAAGCTCGCCAAGCAGCCGTTCGGCAGCGCCGAGGCGAGTGTGCTGCGCAACTATCTCGACACCTGCATGGAAATGCCCTGGGGCGAGGAGACGAAGGAGCGCGCCAGCGTAGACGCCGCGCGCAAGATTCTTGACCGCGACCACTACGGCTTGCAGAAGGTCAAGGAGCGCATTTTAGAGTTCATCGCCGTGCGCCAGCTCAACCCCGAGGCGAAGGGGCAGATTTTATGTCTCGTCGGCCCTCCGGGCGTCGGCAAGACGTCGATCGCGCTGTCGGTCGCCAAGGCGATGAACCGCAAGGTCGCGCGGCTGTCGCTCGGCGGCGTGCGTGACGAGGCGGATATCCGCGGCCACCGCAAGACCTACATCGGCGCGATGCCCGGCCGCATCATCGAGGCTATCTCCCGCAGCGGCTCGATGAATCCGCTGCTCGTGCTCGACGAGGTCGACAAGATGGGAAGCGACGGGCGCGGCGACCCCGCGAGCGCACTTCTCGAAGTGCTCGACAGCGAGCAGAACTACGCCTTCCGCGACCACTATCTTGAAATTCCCGTCGATCTGAGCCGCGTGATGTTCATCATGACGGCCAACACGCTCGACACCATTCCGCGCCCGCTGCTCGACCGCATGGAGATCATTGAAATCCCCAGCTACACGGACGAGGAGAAGGTGCAGATCGCGCAGCGGCACCTGCTGCCCAAGGAGCGTCAGGCCCACGGGCTGACGGCCTCGAGCCTGCGCGTGGACGAGAGCGCCATCCGCGCGGTCATCGCGCTCTACACGCGCGAGAGCGGCGTGCGCTCGCTTGAGCGTCAGCTCGGCAAGATCTGCCGCAAGGCGGCAATGCAGCTTGCTACAAGCGATGTAAAGCGAGTCACCGTGACAGAGAAGAACATCAAGGACTTCCTCGGTGCGCCGCGTGCTGCACAGGAGAAGATTCCCGAAAAGGACCTTGTCGGCGTGGTGAACGGCCTTGCGTGGACCGAGGTGGGCGGTGAAATTCTGCCCGTCGAGGTCGGCGTGATGGACGGCAGCGGCAAGGTCGAGCTCACGGGCAACCTGGGCGACGTGATGCAGGAGAGCTGCCGCGCGGCGCTCTCGTGCCTGCGCCAGCGGGCGCAGGAACTCGGCATCGCGCCGGACTTCTACAAGACGAAGGACATCCATATCCACTTCCCTGAGGGGGCCATCCCCAAGGACGGACCCAGCGCCGGTATTGCCATCGCGACAGCGGTGCTCTCCGCGCTGACGGGGCAGGCGGTACACCGCGATGTCGCCATGACGGGCGAGATCACGCTGCGCGGCCGTGTGCTCGCCATCGGGGGCTTGCGCGAAAAGACAATGGGCGCGCTGCGCGCGGGCGTACATACGGTCATTCTCCCGAAGGAGAATGAAAAGGACCTCGACGAGATCGACCCGCTGGTGCGCGAAAAGCTGCGCTTTGTACCGGTCGAGACGGTGGACGCCGTCTTTGCCGAAGCGCTCGTGCTGCCCGAAAAATGCACCGCTGCCGCGCACGAGAGCTATCTTCCTCCCGTGCAGGAGAGCGCGCATGGCGCGCTGCGTGCGGGCGAAATGAGCTGAAAGGAAACGAAAACCATGGCGATCAACTTCAACAAGGTCGAATTCATCCTCTCGGCGGCGTCGGAAAAGCAGTTCGTGCGCGACGGGATGCCGCAGCTCGCGTTTGCGGGGCGGTCGAACGTCGGCAAATCGTCCGTCATCAACCGGCTCGTCAACCGCAAGAACTTTGCCCGCGTGGGCGCGTCCCCGGGCAAGACCTCGCAGATCAACTACTTTAAGATCGACGGCAAGCTCTATCTCGTCGACCTGCCGGGCTACGGCTACGCCAAGGTCTCCAAGACCGAGCGCGACCGCTGGGGCAAGCTGATGGAGAGCTATTTCCAGTCTGCGGGGCTCATTCACCTCGGCGTGCAGATCGTCGACGCGCGGCACAAGCCGACGGCGGACGACGTGACGATGCACGACTACTTCGTGCAGACGGGCTGTCCCGTCGTGATCGTGGCAAACAAGCTCGACAAGCTCAAAGCGCGCGAGATCGAGCCGAATCTTGCCCAAATTCGCGAGACGCTGAGTTTGCGCGACGATGAGCTCGTCATTCCGTTCTCTGCCGAAAAGGGCACGGGCAAGGAGCAGCTGATCGCGGCGATCCTCGACCATTTGAACGACTGAAAAGGAATAATGCTTCACAGAAAAGCCTCTGTATGGGTTGACCATACAGAGGCTTTTTATCGTATTTCCCGGGGAATCAGCGGCGCAGCGTCAAAAGCGCGGTGCAGTGGGAGAAGGATTCAAACGTCAGCGCAGGGAAGTGAGGGCGGAGCTCGTCATAGACGAAGTAAATTTCATCCTCGTCCCACTCACTGCCTGCCGCAGTTCGACACGCTTCGAGCTCTTCGCGCGTGCGGAAGGCGACGTCGCCGATGAAAAGACAGCCGTCCTGCTTCAAAAGCGGCAGAAGCGCGCGAAGAAAGTCGATTTTCTGCGTGTCCGTCAGGTGGTGGAGCGAGTAGGTCGCGACGATGGCGTCGTACTGCTGCGCACGAAGCTCGGGCACGAGGCCTTTGGAAAAATCGCCCTGATAGAGCTTGGCGTCCGGCATTTTTGCCTGCGCCAGTTCGATCATGCGCGCGGAAAAGTCCTGCCCATAGATTTGGCAGCCCTGCTCGTAGAGCCGCGAGGTCAAAACGCCTGTGCCGAAGCCAATGTCCAGCACATCACGCCCGCTCTGCGCGAGCACGCGCTGATAGAGCGCGTTCATCATGGCGCGGTAGCCCGCAAAGGGGTAGCGGTCGTTCTCGTCGGAGAGGCCGACGCTCTTGTCATAGCCGTCGGCCCAGAGGTCGAAGCCGGTATTGTTCAGCATGTCAGTCCTCCTTTTCGTTCAGCGGGGGAAGTCCCAGTTCATAGAACGCCACGGCGCTCGCTGCGGCGACATTGAGCGAGTCGACGCCGTGGTACATCGGGATCCTGACCGTGTAGTCGCAGCTCGCGATGGTCGAGGACGCGAGCCCGTCACCCTCCGTGCCCATGACGATGGCAAGCTTTTCTTCGGCGGCAAGGCGCGGATCGTCGAGCCGTACGGAGTCGTTGCGCAGTGCCATCGCGACGGTGCGGAAGCCGAGATCGCGCAGCAGCTGCGTCCAGTCGCCGCTTTCGGGCAGGTAGGTCCACGGGATGAGGAACACATTTCCCATGCTGACGCGCGAGGCGCGGCGATAGAGCGGATCGCTGCCCGCGGTCGTGAGCAGCACCGCGTCCATGCCGAGCGCGGCGGCAGAGCGGAAGATCGCGCCGATGTTCGTCGGATTCATCACGTTTTCGAGCACGACGAGGCGCCGCGCATCGCGGCAGACGTCCTCGACGCTTTGGAGCTTCGGCCGCCGCATGGCGCAGAGCATGCCGCGCGTCAGGTGAAAGCCGGTGAGCTGTGTCAGCACGGATTCATCAGCGGTGTAAACCAGAATATCTTGACAGCAGCGGGCGAGAATTTCGCGCCCCTTGCCCTGAGTATGCTGCCGCTCCATCAGAAACGACACCGGCTCACAGCCCGCATCAAGCGCACGACCGATGACGAGCGGACTTTCCGCGACGAAGAGCGCGTTGTCGGGATCCGCGCGATTGAGCAGTTGGTTTTCGGTCAGGCGCGCGTAGACGTCGAGCGCGGGATCGGAAAAATCGTGGATTTCGATGATGTTTGCCATAGCTTGTCCTTTTTAAGATTCCAAGATGTTCAGCAGTGCGGCGACGTCCGGCAGAACGAACGTCGGCTGCGGGTCAGCGGTGGGGAGGTCTTCTTCCTTCGTCTCGCCAGAGAGGACGAGCAGCGTGTCGATGCCCGCGTTCGCGCCGCTGGCGATATCCGTGTAGATGCGGTCGCCCACGAGCAGTGTTTCCTGCGCAGAAACGCTCGCCTCAAGCATTGCGAGCTGCGGCATCAGCGGTTCGGGCTTGCCGATGACGATGGGGCGGCGGGAGGTCGCGCGCCAGAGCATTTCGCACACGCTCCCGCAGTCGGGCACGAAGCCGTAGGCCGTGGGGCAGACCCAGTCGGGATTGGTCGCAAGGTAGGGGATGCCTTGTCCGAGCAGGATGCAGGCATCCTCCAGCTTTTGGAATGTCAGCTCGGTGTCGAAGCCCATCAGGAGCGCGTTCGCGTCCTCACGCCGTTCTGCGACGGTAAAGCCCGCCGCGCGGAGCTGCGATTTCATCGACTCCGTACCGCAGACGTAATAGCGTCGGTCTTCTCCGCCGTGCTCGCGGAGATAGTGAATCAGCGCGTCGACCGAGGTGAGAAAATCGGCCGCCTCCGTCGCGACGCCGAGGCGCGTGAGCTTCTGCACATAGGCCGCTACGCTGCGCGAGGAGTTGTTCGTCAGAAAGCGGTACTGCCCGCCGCGTGCGCGGATGGCAGAGAGCAGCTCGCGGACGCCGGGAAAAAGCCGGTCGCCCAAGTACAGCGTGCCGTCGAGGTCGAAAAGAAAGAGCTTTTTGCGCTGAAGAAGATTATGGTCAACCATCAGTCACGCCTTCTTTTTGCCGTCGATCGCAATGAAGAAGAATGAGCTCACCGCCAGAAGATAGGGGTAGAAGAGGTTTGGGATGATGTCGAACGCCGAGATGGCGTAGCCCAGCTCGTGCGCCGCGGAGATCGCGACGAGCATCTGTGCGCCGTAGGGGATGATGCCCTGGAAGATGCAGGAGAACGTGTCAAGGATCGACGCGGCCTTGCGCGGGGTGATGCCGTACTCCTCGCTCATCTCCTTGGCGATGGGGTTCGCCATAACGATGGCGACGGTGTTGTTCGCGGTGGCAATGTCCATCGCGCCGACGAGAAGGCCCATGCCGATCTGGCCGCCGCGCTTGCCGCGAAACGCTTTTTTGATCCAGCCGAGCAGCGCTTCAAAGCCGCCGTACTCACGGATCAGCGCACAGATGGCGGAAACTAAGATCGCGACCATCGAGGTTTCAAACATCCCGGCCGCGCCGCTGCCCATGTTTTCGAGCAGCGCCTTGACCGCGAGGATGCCGGTCTGCCCCGTTGCGCCGGTCGCAAGCGCGATGACCGCGCCCGATACGATACCGATGAGCAGCACGACAAAGACGTTGATACCGATGATGCCGCCGATGAGCACGAGCACATAGGGGATGATCTGAATGAGATTGTAGGCAGGGATGGGCGCGGGGTGCACGTCCGCATTCAGCGTCAGCACGAGGATGAGTGCGAGCGACGCGAGCGCGGCGGGGAAGGCGATGTGGAAATTTTCGCGGAATTTGTCCTTCATCGCGCAGCCCTGCCCGTTGCAGGCGGCGATGGTTGTGTCGGAAATGAAGCTCAGATTGTCACCGAACATTGCCCCGCCCATGACGGACGCGACACACAGCGGCAGGGAATAGCCGCTGGCCGCGGCGATGGGGATGGCAATGGGCGTGATGAGCGTGATGGTGCCGACGCTCGTGCCCATCGCGGTGGAGACAAAGCAGCTTACGACGAACAGCACCGCCACGGCGAATTTCGACGGGATGATCGAGAGCATGAAGTACGCAACGCTCTCCGCACTCGAGCGGCCCACGACGCCGACGAACATACCCGCGGCTAAGAAGATGAGCAGCATCGTGATGATGTTCTTATCGCCCACACCATAGCCCATCAGCGTGAGCTTTTCGTCGAACGACAGCGCGCGGTTCTGGCAGCAGGCTACGAGCAGCGCGATGAGAAAGATGACGACGATGGGGATGGAATAAAATCCCATCGGGATTTTGAGCACATACTCAAAGACAAGGCCGAGGCCCAGATACAGGACAAGGAACACTAAGATCGGCAGCAGCGCCGCGGGATTGGCTTTTTTTGACATGGGATGACACTCTCTTTCTCCAAACATAAAAAAAGCTCCTGCGCGGAGCTTTTTGTGCGATATGAATTATTATAAGGAGCGTGGAGGACCTTGTCAAGTGAGATTTGCCCAAAATTGAGCGCAAAAGGGCTTGACAGAAGGTCTCTAATCTGTTAGTGTACAAATATACTCTAACAGATTAGAGAGGGAACAAGATGGAAACGCCGAAAATTTTTGAGAGCGAATACCGCTTCTGTCAAATCCTGTGGGCACACGAGCCGGTCAAGAGCCGTGAATTGGTCGCCCTCTGCGCCGAGCACCTGGGCTGGAAGCCAACGACGACCTACACGGTCATTAAACGGCTCTCTGAGCGCGGGGTGCTGAAAAACGAGAATACTGTCGTCACGTCGCTCATCTCACAGGACGAGGCGCAGACCGCCGAGATCGATGAGCTGCTCGACAAGCGCTTCGACGGCTCGCTGCCCGCGTTCGTCGCCGCGTTTACCAAGTCGAGCCACGTGAGCGACAAGGAACTCGACGAGGTGCAGAAAATGATCGACCTTTATCGAAAGGAGAATCATCATGGATGACGTCTTTTTGAAGCTCGTGAACCTCAGCATCAGCGCAAGCTGGCTCATTCTGGCGGTGCTCGTGCTGCGGGTTGTCCTCAAAAAAGCGCCGAAGTGGGTCATGCCGCTTCTCTGGGGTGTGGTCGCACTGCGGCTTGTCTGCCTATTTTCGATTGAAAGCGCGCTCTCGCTCATCCCGAGCGCCGAGACCATCCCGAGCGAGATCGTGACCGAAACGCGCGAGCCGGTGCTCTACGAGCAGGCGACGCTTGATATCGTCACGAATCCGACGCTGCCTTCGGCGGCGGAGGTCCCCGTCGGCGTGAGCCGCCAGCAGGCGCAGGTGGACTTCAACATCTACAGCGTCCTCTGGCTCGCCGGCATGGCGGCGCTGCTCGTCCACGCGCTCGTGAGCGCGGGAAAGCTGAAAAGAAAGCTCGCAACGGCCATTTTACTGCGCGACAACATCTACGAGAGCGAATTTGTCGATTCGCCGTTTGTCTTCGGCGTGGTGAAGCCGAACATTTATCTTCCCATGCACATGGACGAGGGGACGGCGGCGTATGTCATCGCGCACGAGCGCGCGCACCTTGCCCGCCGCGACCACTGGTGGAAGGTGCTGGGCTACCTCGTGCTCGCGCTGCACTGGTTCAACCCGCTGGTGTGGGTCGCCTATATCCTCTTCTGCCGCGACATCGAGCTTGCGTGCGATGAAAAAGTCGTCAAGGGGCTGGATGGCGCGGCACGCGCAGACTATTCGCAGGCGCTATTGTCCTGCGCCGCGCCGAAAAGAGCCGTCGCGGCCTGCCCGCTGGCATTCGGCGAGGGGAACATCAAAACGCGCGTGAAAAGCGCGCTGCACTACAAAAAGCCCGCGTTTTGGGTCGCCGCCGCGGCGGTGCTCGCGGTCGTGATCGTGGCCGTGTGCTTTTTGACGAATCCGAGGTCGGAGCGCGGCAGCCTTGTCTGGGCGCAGAAGCTGAATGCGGCGGACGTTGCGTCAATCGAGCTCTACGTTCCGGCGGAAGGGGAGGCGCGGCAGTATAAAAAACTCGATACGGAAGAAATGGCACAGGCAGTCGAACTGATCAACAGCAGCCGCGGCACATATATCGAAAAACCGGAGACGGTTTACGCCGGCTTGCCGGTGTGGTTCCTTCTCACGATGGACGACGGCACGGTGCATGCTGTCGGCAGCGTAGTGGGCCATTATCTGATCATCGACGGCGATACTTTTGATGCGGACGTCGAGAATCAGGCGGAATGGGAAAACTATGTGCTAAAGGGCGATTCGGCAAGTCCGATCGACATGGCAGACCGGCTGTCGTATGCACTCTATGGGATGACAACGGGGGTGTATACGCTCGGCGAGGCCGTTTTCGAGGATTCCGTCTGGGAAACCAGCTATGAGGAGACCTTTGCCAATACGAAGTCCACGCCCGAGCTGTGGCTCTCCTCCGCACTTGGCACGGACATGACTGGTATTCTGTACGGTACAGTGACGGCGGCGAGAGGATACAGCTACCGCTTTTCGGAGTGGGAGGAGATCGACCTGACCGTGAGCAACTTCGACTGGCTGTTCCGCAGCGCGAGCGGCGAAGACTGGAATGGCACGAGCGCTGCGAAGCTGCGCCGCGAAAATGCTCACGCTTGGCGCGGTACGAAAACGGCCGATGACGACAATGCAACAGCCACGATACCGGAGATCGCGCGTCAGGATGAGCTTGCAGCGATGGACCAGTGGCTGCTATTACAGCAGAAGGACGGTAGTCTTTACCTCGTGATGGGCTATCGCAGCGGGGGACTTCCCTACAGCGGGGCACATCCCTACCGCTGGATCGTCCGCCTGAACGGCGGCGCGACCGAGCTGACCCGCGCTGACCTGAACGGCGACGGGATCGAGGAAGTGATCTCCTATACCGGCACTTCCACGCAGGAGCCGTACCGGCTGCGGGTGAGCAATCAGAGCGGCGAAGAGCTCTGGAGCGCGGAGCTGGGGCTGGCGCACGCGGGCTGGAGCAGCTATTTCCTCTATCGCGACAGCGTCAAGACGGCGCTATTGCGCTACGAGCCGACGATCTATCAGGGTGAGGCATCGTATTCCTATGAGCTCTTTATGCTCAGTGAAAACGGGACGACCACGCTGGCGGAGAATTCGGTGAGCTTCAGCGTAAATTCCGATTCCGCCGATTCATGGCCCGCCGAGGCGCGGAAATTCGCGGACGAGGTCAACAGGCTTTTAGACAAGAGCGAGCTGCTGTTCTCCACGCTGAACGCCGAGCTGCATTCCTACGGCGACGGCACGGTCATCCGCTGCGCAGAACCGTCGGAGAGCGACGGAAGCAGGGCGCTGGCGTCCACCGACCTCGACAACGACGGCAGGGCAGAGCAGATCATCTGCGAGAAAGCGTTCGGCGGCTATGAGCTGTGCGTCGTCGACGACAACGGCGAGGAGCTGATGCGCGACCGCATGTGGGAGGGCGACGTCTACTTCCTCTGCCGCGAAAACGGACGCGACATGCTGCTGCAATACAGCTTGTTCGAGGGCAAAAATCAAGACGCGATCAGCTATTGTGACTACTACTACGGCCTTCACACCTTTGACGGCGGCAAACTGAACATCGTGGAAAACAACAACACGAGCATTTATCTGAACTGGGACGGAACGCAGAACGGCGATTGGGGCGAATCGCAGCAGGCATTCGCAGCGCGCGTCAATGAGCTGATCGACCAGAGCGAATTTCTCATTGCCCAACAGGACGGCGAGCTCATTTTGACGAGCGAGGTGCAGCGCTGGTACTGCGTATCGCCGAAAACGATCAGAGTGGCAATGGATGACACAACGATCTATATCGACAGAAAAAGCTGGGACTTTGCCGAACAGTACCCGTCGCTCAAAGGGTTTGAGGACATTGGGACCGCAGGCAACTACTTTGTGGCGTTCGGTAGCCTGGGGGAGAAAAACGACCTCTACGTGGTGTTCAATTTCGTGGCCGGCACGCTGCTCAAGACCTTCCCCGGCAACAACCTTATCTGGCAAGGAGATGACCTTTCCACCGCGGTCTACTCCTACTGGTCGGACGTCTACGCGCTCAACGGGACGAAGCTCGCCGCGCTCGAACTCGCGAGCGGCGAGGAGATCAGCGGCCTCGCCTTTGCGCCCGACGGCGTGTCGATCATTGCGACGGTCTCCGGTAAGAGCGGCGAGCGTAAGGTGACGGTCACGCGCGAGGGCAGCGCGTAGCAGACCTCGCTCACCGACTGGACGGAGGGCGACGGCGCGTAGCGCACGTACTTCGCCCCTGCCGGGATCGAGGAGAACGAGACGTTTCTGGCGACGGTCGGCGTGAGCTACCGGCTGGAACAGCAGTCGGACGGCACATCCCGCATCGCGGAGATCACAGGTGCGCAGGGGCTCACGCTGCCGCGCTACCGTCGCGGCTGGGTCAGCGTGGATGAAAAGGCAGACGTCCTGGGCGCCGTGATCGCGGACGACGGCAAGAGCGCCGACGTGACGGTGCAGTATTACGCGAGCCTTGGGTCGGGGTATCAGACGTACACGGCGGGGGTTCATATTGTCGCACCTTAGGGGTGCGAGAGGTTCCCTGCGCCGCGCAGGGAGTGCGAATAAAGGGGGCCATTCTCTCACGTGAGAGAATGGCCCCCTTGAACCCCCAAGAGAAC
>OLOS01000911.1_pt1 | contig 27545 bp, 25 predicted proteins | sample 1672631 | NCBI WGS metagenome assembly OLOS01 (sample SAMEA3136707, study PRJEB25190) | human gut metagenome | biome: human gut; feature: human-associated habitat; material: faeces | place: Austria | collected 2013 | reverse complement strand
GCATCAGGCTTTCGCCCATTGTGCAATATTCCCCACTGCTGCCTCCCGTAGGAGTTTGGGCCGTGTCTCAGTCCCAATGTGGCCGGTCACCCTCTCAGGTCGGCTACTGATCGTCGCTTTGGTGGGCCGTTACCCCGCCAACTGGCTAATCAGACGCGGATCCATCTCACACCACCTGGGTTTTTCACACCGTACCATGCGGTACTGTGCGCTTATGCGGTATTAGCAGCCATTTCTAACTGTTATCCCCCAGTGTGAGGCAGGTTATCCACGCGTTACTCACCCGTCCGCCACTCAGTCATCCCATATTCCATCCGAAAACTTCCTATGGGATGCTTCGTTCGACTTGCATGTGTTAGGCACGCCGCCAGCGTTCATCCTGAGCCAGGATCAAACTCTCAAATTAAAAGCTGATTCCAGGTTTCAGACTACTTAGCTTGGCTAGTTATCTTTAACCTTCATTACTTGGTTTTGTTCTGAATTTTCTCAAATCCAAAGGCCCAAACCAGGCCTTCTGTTTTTAGAATTTTCAGGGTTTTACATACTGTTCAATCTTCAATTATCAAGGTTCTTGGTCTGTTGTCTGTCTCAGCAGCAACTTTGATAGTATATCATAAGCATTTGCTTTTGTCAACAACTTTTTTAACTTTTTTTCTTTGCTGTGTTCCTGCGTTGTGGCTCTCACCGCAGCGCAAGAGATATCTTACCAGATGCTTCGACAATTGTCAACAACTTTTTTAACTTTTTTTAATTATCATAACAATCATAACAATTCGCATTCCTTTCATTTAACAAAAGGCGCACGGCCACCTCTTCCTCCTATTCCATTTAACTTTCCCACATATTCCGAACATGCCTTTTAACAATTCTGCCATAGAAAAAATACAGCCATGGACCATCCATGGCTGCATCATACAATTAATTCAATCGGATTTATATATCTCCCATGTCGAACGCGTCTATCGCGCCGTCTACAGGAGCTTCCTCACTTGACTCTTCCGGCACTTCCTCAGCAATCTGGAACTCGGAAAGATATGCCTCCTCCGGAAGTCCCGCCAGGTACGCAGGAAGGTTAACCGCAATGCCATCCATATGATATGGCAGGGCCAGGGTCACATTGACGGTTTCTTCTGTGCCACCCTTTTCCTGGGTGATTTCAAGTGTCATATTAAACTTCTGCCCGATACAGGTTGCCATACCTCTTTCCTTGTCGCGGAGCTTTGCGACCTGTTCACCATCCACGAATACCACGACCTTATAGGGAGTGGTATAGGTCTGGCCATTATATTCCAGGGACTTATTGTCAATATACACCGTATGGCCACGGCCAATGAGCATCATGAAACCAGCAATAATGAGCAGGAGCAGGATGGCTCCCACCCTGAATAGAAGTGTACGTTTCTTTTTCAATTCTCCCCCTCCTCATCCTGTGCAAGCTGAAGCATCTGACCAGCTTTGCCCTTTGCTCTCCGTTTTTTTGCTTCATACATAATAAGGGCCAGCGTTATGACACCATAAGAGATGAACACACGGAAATATTCGCCTATCATGGAATCGCCTGTAATCTTTGCACCAGCTGACGGCGCCACGATGAACATCAGATGGAACAGGATGACACCGAGGAATACGTTGCCAATGGATGCCCTGTCCACAGAAGCCCCGCCCACAAGCAGTGCTGCAATACAGAACATACCTATCTGGGTATGGGAACTGTAGGTTGAGATATTACCCATGTTCTGCAGGTAGATGACCATGCCAAGACCAGCAAAAACCGTGGACATGACAATAGCAATGATCCTGGTACGCTCAACCTTGATACCGGCATCTCCGGCCACATCCATGTCCTGCCCCACGGCACGCATGTCCTGTCCAAGCTTTGTCTTCCTGAACCATATGATGAACAGACATAAAAGGCCGATAACAATAAGGGTCAGCACCGGAATCTTAACACCGCCAATGCGGATTGCCAGCAGGTTATCAAGATACTGTCTCATGTGCAGAAGGCTGACCGTGTTGCGGACGCCATACCCCCTGGGCAGTTTGATGGAAGAATGCATGATTGGGATAATGGAACCCATCATATACAGAACCACCAGCTGGTATAAACCATTCATGAAAAAGCTGATGATATAACTGGTAATCATCTCCCTGCCTTTTGCCCTGTTTAACATTTTACCGCAAAAGATGCCCAACAGGATGGAAATGGGAATCGATATAATCATGGCAAGGATGATACCGGGAATCCCCCATATCTGCCAGTCAGCGGCGAAAATCAGGCCAATCTGGCCAGCCATGGCTCCCAATGTCATACCAAAGTTAAGACCCATGCCAGCCATGATAGGAATCAGGAGGCTGAGGATCAGGAAGGCATTCCTTCCAAGCCTGGTCATAATCTCATTAAGCAGATATCCCGGAGAAAAACCGGATACTGGAATGCAGACGGCGCAGATAAGGATAAACATCAGCGGCACAGAGTTATTCCTGGCTAGTTCGACGATTCGGTTGCTGCCGTTATTTTTCTGTTTTGTGCTCATTTTGATCCCTCCGTCTTTCTGGTCAGAGCGTAAAGAATCATACCGTTCGATACAACGATACGGATAACCTCGCTCATATCCATATGAATCATGGAATTCATTACCGTTGGGGTCATGGTCACAATACCCTGGAACAGGAAGGTACCAATAATGACGTTGGTAATGGACGCCTTGTTAACTGATGCGCCGCCAATCAGGATGGCAGACACCGCAGGCAGCGCCATGTAGAACGGCGCCATATAGAGCTGGATGAATCCGAAGCCCTGCTCATACATCAGGATGCCGACCGCGGCAAGCCAGGTGGACATGATGACTGAAAGCATCCTCATCTTGTCAATGTTGATACCGGATGCCCTTGCAAAGTTCGGGTTTGAACCCACTGCCGTCATGGCTGTTCCGGTCTTGGTGTGGAGGAATGCCCACATCAGGAACGCAAGTACGGCAAAGAACAGGAGGCTGCCCACAGGTATGGAAAAATGTCCAATATGGATCTGCAGGAAGTTAGCCAGTACTTTGTCATAAAAGCCTTCCAGTGAAATGGTGGTACGAAGTCCCTTTCCTGACAGTCCCCAAACCATGGTAGGACTGCTGTAGGGCAGTAACAGCCACATCATACACATAAAGGAAACGGATGAGAAACCCACATATGTGGCGATCATCATTTCCCCGCCTTTAATCTTGTTTAACAGCCAGCCATAGCCGCCGCCAAACACCAGCGCAAAAGGCGTTGCAATCAAAATAGCCATGACAAAGCTCATAGGTCCGCTGAAACCGAACTGTATGGACATGGTTGCTCCCAGAAGACCTGATATGATGCCCAAAGGAAGACCAAAATTAAGGCCGCAGCCTGAATGTACCATTGGCACCATGGCCAGAACCAGTACCGCGTTCCAGCTGAAACGGTTAATCGTGTTGGTTATCTGGGTGGGAAGGTCTGCCCCAACCAGCGGTGCCAGAATGAAGAGCGCCAGAAGGAACCCGGCGATGATTAATCTTGGCAGGCCAAAGTCATTTACAAATTCCCTGACTTTTTCTTTGTAGCCAGGAGTTGTTGTCGTATTTTCATTTTTTCCCATGCTGTCTCCCCCTTATTTAACCTGGCTGACCATGAGCAGGCCGAATTCTTCTGAAGATTCGGTCGCCGGCAGGATTCCAGCAATCTTACCGCCCGAAACAATCGCAATGCGGTCACAGGTTGTCCGCAGTTCTTCAAGCTCGGACGAAATCATGACCACCGTGACACCGTGTTCCTTGTTGAACTTCTTCAGGGCGTCCAGAACCAGCGATTTCGCACCGACGTCGATACCTCTCGTGGGTTCGGAAACAAACAGGAATTTAGGTTCAAGGGCAAATGCCTTGGCCAGGCACACCTTCTGCTGGTTACCGCCGGAAAGTTCCTTGGCCTTTTGCAGGGAACTGGTACATTTAATCATGAGTTCGTCGATGTACTTCTGGGTCACTTCATGGATGGCTTTCTCGTCCCTCCATTTAATCAGGCCGCCCAGATAGTTCTTAAGGAATTTGTCCTGAATCTGCATGGCGGAAAAAGCAATGTTCCACTCAAGTGTTTCGTCCAGCAGCAGGCCCACGTCCCTTCTGTCCTCGGAAACAAAGGCAAGGGATGAATCCAGGCACTTCCTGGGATTGTTAAGGGGAATGGCATGTCCATCGAATTCCACTGAGCCGCCTGCTTCGTAGAGTCCCATGACTCCATTGGGAATGCCCAGCTTTCCCTGTCCAGCCAGACCGCCGATTCCAAGGATCTCGCCTTCCTTGATGTCCAGATTGACGTTGCGCACGGTCTCACCGGGCATGTCAACCCAGAGATTGCGGATGGACATGATGGTCCGGGCATCCGGGTTAATCCTGATGTCGGCCCTTTCACTGGACTGGATGTTCCTGCCCACCATCCACTTGGTAATGTCCGCCACATCCGTTTCCTTGGACGGCACATCCTTTACAACATAACCATCACGCATGATTACAACCGTATCGCATACGGTCAGGATCTCATGCAGGCGATGGGTGATGAAAATCACGGCAATGCCTTTGGCGGACATGCCGCGGATTGAATCTAACAGGGCCTCTGCCTCTTTCTCAGTCAATACGGCCGTAGGTTCATCAAGAATCAGCAGCTTCAGCTGTTCCTTGCTGAGCTCACGGGCAATCTCAGTGAACTGCTTATGCCCTACCGGCATGTCACTGATGACCATATCCGCATCAATCTTTACGCCCATTTTATCAATGGCCTGTGCAGAACGTCCGGCCATCTCCTTATAGTCCAGGGTATTTAATCTATCTCCAAAAACTTCTGAAATTATATTCTTCTTCATCGGTTCACGGTTTAACAGGATATTTTCCGTGGCTGTAAAACCCGGGATTAAGGAAAATTCCTGGTGAACCATGCCAATTCCCGCATTCAGCGCATCAAACGGTGTGGAGAAATTAACTTTCTCACCGTTAATCAGGACGTCTCCGCCATATCCGCCGGTTTCCCTGATCACATCCATACCGAAAAGGAGCTTCATCAGCGTACTCTTGCCAGCTCCGTTCTCGCCTACAAGGCCCAGCACCTCACCTGCTTTCAGTGTGAAGTTGATATCCGTAAGGACCTGGTTTCCAAAGAAATCCTTTTTGATATTCCGCATCTCCAACAAGGGAGTGTTGTCATTTATCATCGTTATGCCCCACTTAAAAACAGTAGGAGGAGAGTGAACTCCCCCCACTGTTGTCCAAATTTAGTATTATAAAGCGTCTTACTTAATGGTGAAGTATTTCTCTGGAACCTCAATCTGTGTAGAGCCCATGAAATGTCCGGGATCACCCATGATGTAGGTATCCTGATATACCAGGAAAACGTTGTCTAACTTAACGCCGGTTTCCACGTTGGTGTAGTTGGAACCATTCCACTCAGCCTTTGGAGAGAATACCTGATAAGCCTTGGCAATATCATCGATATCATCCAGCTCGCTCTCGCCATTAAGGACGTTCAGGGCGTGCTGTGCAAGACCTGCAGATGTTGTGTAGCCATAGGAATAAGCCCATGTACCGAAGTGGTCAGCGCCACCTCTTTCAACGATGGTGGATTCAACCTTGGCAAGGATCTTATCAAAGTCTCCTGCCTCAGCAGTTAAGTCGATGCCCAGTGCGCCAGGATAGCCCATCAGCGGTGAAGGAAGGTCAGCCTCAATGAAGTAGCCGCCGTATTCCATCAGCTGCTTAAGCAGTGGCTCGGTATGTGCATCGTTGGTACAGAAGTAGGCAGCGTTCTTGCCGTACTTCTCAACCCACTCCGGAACCTTCTCAAGGATGTATGCCTGTGCACCGGCAACGCCGACGTCAGAGGTTGGGTCTGGGGCAGTCTCAAGGACGAACTCCATGCCAAATTCCTTGCAGGCTTCCTTCATGACAGCCACACGGCGGCTCATGGTCTCATATGCCATATGACGCGGGAAGGAAATATGTACAAATGTGTCGCAGCCCAGCTCATGGGCGGTACGGATGATCAGGTAACCACGCGCAACGAAGTCGTTGTTGCAGACCAGGTCGGCAGCGCTTCCAATCTCCGGCAGGTCCTCATGGCCCTCACCTGCGATACAGATGATGTCGGGACGGCTTTCTTTAATCTTACGGAAAGCTTCGGTTGTGCCCGGAACAGACTGGTTAACGATGATTGCCTTCATCTGAGGATCATCGGAAAGGTTAACAATCGTCTGAATGGTTGTTTCAAGTTCCTCTGTAAAGTTGTCAGGATAGATGGCCAGTTTAACCATATCCTCGCCATACATGGCCTGGAACGCCTCGGCGCCACGTCTGTCGTCCTCGGACTGTGACACAGAACCAGTGACGATACCGATGTGGAAATCGCCGGCGTCTGATGCCTCGGTCTCCTCTGCATCATCTGCCTGTGTGTCGGCCTGTGCATCGGGTGCCTTGGACTCGGTAGCCTGGGTGGCAGGTGCCTGGGTAGTGCCGGTGTTGGATCCGCCGCAGCCAGCAAGTCCCGTAACAACGGCTGCTGCAAGCAGAATGCTAAGATACTTCTTCATAACAAACCTCCAAAATCTAATTTTAAAAGGGGACAATAGGTACCTATTAATTGTAGCATATGCACATTTTTTGTCAACTATAAATCAACAGGTCGAAACAATATGCACGGTACAATGCGGGTAATTGTCCCCTCATCGGCCTACATCCCGCTGTCCAGGGTAAACCAGAATTCCACTCCTCCGTCTACATTTTCAACGCCGCAGGCCTTATTGTGGGAATCCATGATTGCCTTGACAATGGACAGCCCAATGCCGCTGCCGCCGTATTCCCTGGTCCTTGCCTTATCCACCTTATAGAACTTAGTCCAGAGATTCCCGATATCCTCCTGCGGAATATGCCGTCCGGTGTTGAAAACGGTAACCCTGACTTCGTTTCCACTATTTTCCAGACGGATTTCTATCCGTTTTTCCCCTTCCAGATGGTTCATTGCATTATTCAGGTAATTGGTGATGACCTCTTCTATCTTAAATTCATCTGCCCATACCCACACCGGCCCTTCCTGCTCAAATACAACGGAAGCCTCTTTCTGCTGGAGGAGTATGCCTGCGGATGAGAGTATGCCTTTAATCAGGGTCACGATATCAAACTGTTCCATCACAGGCATGTCATTGCCGAATTCAAGGGCTGTCAGGGTAAGAAGCTGCTTTACCATCTTGTTCATCTTATTGGCCTCGTCCATGATGACGTCACAGTAGTAATCCCTGCTCTCCGGGTCCTCCGCCATGCCTTCGGTCAGGCCTTCCGCATACCCCTGGATCAATGCAATGGGGGTCTTCAGCTCGTGGGATACATTGGCGATAAAGTCCTTCCTGGTCTCGTCGATGCGGATTTTCTCTTCTATATCCCTTTGAAGTTCATTGTTGGCGGTCTTCAGTTCCCCGATGGTTTCCTTTAATTTTTCCGACAATGTGTTCATGCTGTTGCCCAGGACGCCGATTTCATCCTCTGAACTGCCTGTGTAACGGGCCTCGAAATCCAGCTCCGACATCCGCGCCGAAAGGGCTGCCAGGGAACGGATGGGGGATACCACCATTTTCGTAGTCCCGTACATAAGGATACTGCCGAACACCAGGGCCGCCAGACCCACATAGGCCATGAATTTATTGGAGATGTCCACGCTTTCGTGGATGCTTGCCAGGGGCATGGACATGATGAAGATGGTCCTGTTGTCGTCAAAAAACCCCCAGCTTTCCAGGTAATAGCCCTGGGAACGCCTGTCATAGCTTCTCTGTATCTTATAATTGTCTTCGGAAATCAGCGTCTCTGTCTGGGGTTCATTTTTCCCAAGTATATACTGGTGCACCCTGTCGGCCAGGAACCTTCCGTCCCGGTAGGAGGGCACCATGTTGTCATTCATGCTGTCCACAATGGCAATGGTGATGTTATACTTCTCGCTCATCAGCCGGAGCATGCGGCTGGCCTCGGTCTGCTCCCCGTCCTTGGAGTAAAGGCTTTGCAGGTCGTCTATGATGTTCTCGCCGTCCTCAGCCTTGTCAATGACAAATTCATTCAGCTGTTCATATGCTTCTTCCAGCAGTTTCAGCTTTTCATTGGTATAAAAACCTTCCAGGAAAAAGCTGTTCACCGCCCACAGGGTAAGGAGCACCGCTGCCATAAGGCCGATAAAAATCATGGTGAATCTCACCCTGATTGAATGTTTCATCCTTCACTCACCTCGAATTTATAGCCCATTCCCCATATGGTCTTAATATAATCCCCTTTTTCCCCCATCTTGCTGCGCAGCTTCTTCACATGGGTGTCAATGGTGCGGGCATCCCCGAAATAATCGTAATTCCACACATTGTTCAGTATCTTCTCCCGGGAAAGGGCAATGCCCTGGTTCTCCACAAAATAGCTGAGCAGTTCGAATTCCTTGTAACTCAGCTCAATCTCCCTGCCGTCTATGGTTACCTGATGGGCGGCCTTGTCAATGCAGATCCCGCCCACGTTCATATTCTCTGTTGAGACCACATTGCTCCTGCGCAGGATTGCATCCACCCTTGCCACCAGGATCTTAGGGCTGAAGGGTTTGGATATATACTCATCCACCCCCAGGGAGAATCCCTGAAGCTCGTCCCGCTCCTCGCTTCTGGCCGTCAGCATGATGACCGGTACCTGGGAATATTTGCGGATGGTCTTTAACACCTCCCACCCGTCCATCTTAGGCATCATCACATCCAGCAGTACCAGCGCAATGTCCTTTTGCGCGAAAAAGGTATCCACCGCCTCCTCGCCGTCTCCTGCCTCAATTACGGTAAAGCCTTTATTGGTCAGGAAATCCCTGACCAGCTTCCTCATCCTGGCCTCATCGTCTACCACTAATATCTTAAGCGCATCCATGGCTCAGCCTCCTTCACTTACTTAGGACTTATTTTAACAAAAAAACTGGAAGATTTCCATGTTTTCACACAAGTTTCACAGCTTGGACATGATAATTACAAAAAACATCAAAAAAGCTCCGGAATCCTTCCCGGAGCCTGATATATCATCAGTATGGACCTCTATTCTTCTTCTAATTCATCCTCGCCTACAAGCTCGTCATATTCCTGGGCATCTAAAAGCTCGTCAAAGGCATCTGCCACAGCCTCATACTCATCATCGTCCTCGATGTTGTCCAGGGCAGGTTCCCCGTCCTCTGTCTCGCTGTAGCGGTAAAGATAGACTTCCCCTTCCTCTGAATCAGCGCCTTCAACCGGGAGAAGGGCAATATATTCACGCTCCCCTGCATTGAAAATGGTCAGTACCACACACTCCACCTCTGTGTCATCATCCAGGGTGAGGGTAACGGTCATCTCCTGCTCTTCCTCGTTTAAGTTCTTCTCATCTGCCATATTATGATTCCTCTCTTAATCTGCTTTCTTTGAATTGTGTATCTATTCTTACACTCTATCAGACTCACTGGAAAAATGCAAGAAAATATTCGCTCTAATATTCAATCCCCTCACGTGCAGATATCCCCTTTTCAAAGGGGTGCCTGCGCATGACCATTTCCGTGATATAATCTGCACATTCCATCAACTCATCGGACGGTCCCCGTCCCGTCATGACGACCTCCAGGCCGCCGGGTTTGCCGCGAAGCATCTCAACCACCACATCTTCACGGACAAAACCCAGGCCGCAGGCGCCGATGACCTCATCCAGCACCAGCATGTCAAACCCGTCAGCCCCATCCTGGCCCGCTGCCATTTCCCATGCCATCCGGAACAGGTTATTGTAATATAGGGACGCCGCCTTCCTCTGGACATCTGACATTTCCCAGGAAAATCCGAAATTCTCATCGCAGGGAAGCAGGGTGATGCCAGGCACATGGCCCAGGCCCATCACTTCCCCTGAGTCATCTGTTTTCAGGAAACGGGCAATCAGCACCTTTTTCCCGCGCCCCGCTGCCCGGACCGCGCTGCCGACGGCTGCTGTGGTTTTTCCTTTGCCGTCCCCGTGATATATATGGATAAGACCCGTCATTGTCCCACCTCCTTAACAAACCGCGATACTTCCTGCTTTTTGTGGTACCGCTCTTTTACATAGTACACGTGAAGCCGCTCCTTTGCCCTTGTCATGGCCACATAGAACATCCTGCGCTCTTCCTCCAGGTCCTGGTCCAGCACGGCCTTGTGATGGGGGGTTATCCCCTCATTGGCATCCAGGATATAGACCACCCTGAATTCAAGGCCCTTGGAGCTGTGCATGGTCATCAGGCTGACGCCTTGTTCCGGGCCGTTTCCTCCCTGGGCCTGTTTTAACAGCTGCTCCCTGTAGGCGTCCATGTGGGCAAACCAGGCCTCATATGTCTTAAATCCTCCTGCGCTCTCCTGAAGCTGGTCCAGCACCTCGAACAGCTCCTCCACCTTCATCCTGCGCTCCCCCGCATATTCCCTGAGATATGAATCATAATCCACGGCCTTGCGGATATAGTTCACGGCCGCTGCAGGGGACATGCTTTTAAGCATGAGCAGGTCATACTCCAGCTGCTCAATCCTGTCCAACATCCAGCTCTTGTCCTGGTAAAAGGATTTCACCGCTTCCCAGTCCACGGTCTGGTGCTCCAGGGCATCCCGGCTTACGTAACGCTTGGGACGGTTGATGATGGAAAGGATGTTGGCCCTGCAAAGGTCCCCTGACGCAGCCTTAATGTAGGACAGCACGTTCTTTACGATCCAGTGGTCATAAAGGTTGGGCACCGTGTCGCGCATGCTGAAGGGGATATTATACTCCATCAGCTTTTCTATGAGAAGCCTTGGCCCCATGTTCGTCCGGAAAAGCACTGCCATGTCCTGGTAGGCAATGCCCATGGATGCATAGTCCCGCAGTTCGATGGCAATTGCCAGGCTTTCATCCGTGGGCTCAGGCCACTCCCGGATATCAACGGGCCTCCCCGGCCCCCTGGCTGCCTTTATGTCCTTTTCAAACCGTGTCCTGTTGTGGGCAATCAGTCTGCCGGCCGCCTCCACGATCTGGCGGCTGGAACGGTAATTGGTGTCCAGAAGAAGCCGTCTGGCATCCGGGTAATCCCGCTCGAATCCCAGCATGAGTTCGGGCCTGGCGCCCCTGAAGCGGTATATGGACTGGTCATCGTCACCCACAATGAACAGGTTGTTCTCAGGCAGGGCCAGCATTTTCACGATCTCGTACTGGATCCGGTTAATATCCTGGAATTCATCGATTAGTATGTACTGGTATTTGTCCTGCCATGCAGAAAGGATATCCTGCCTCTCCGTAAAAAGCTGGTGGCACATGACCAGCATATCATCAAAATCCAGAAGCCTGTGCCGCCTCAGCTGTTCCTCGTATCCGCTGTACAGCTGCTTGAATACTTCCTCAGGGCAGTTTTTTGCGTAATAATGGTCCAGGTCCATCATCTCTCCCTTGACCATGCTGATCTCGCTGAGGATGGAGGATATGAATTCCCCCTCATCCTCCACCTCCAGGCCGCAGTCACCTAACTGTGCCTTTATGAACTGTATCCTCTGCTCTTCCCTTACAATATTGGACGCCTGGTACCGGTAGGCAAGTTTAAGAATCAGAAAAAAGACAGAATGGAAGGTTCCGAAGGAAACCCTGCCGCATCCTGCCTGGGTCATCTGTTCATACCGCTCCTTCATCTCCCTGGCCGCCGCCCTGGTAAATGTTATCACCAGGATATGGGACGGGTCAACTCCGGCTTGCTCCGTAAGATAACGGACCCGGTTGGTAATGACTGTGGTTTTGCCTGAACCGGGTCCTGCCAGAACCAGCATAGGGCCCTGCCTGTGCCGGATTGCTTTTTTCTGTGTATCGTTAAATGCCATCGCTGATTTTCTTTATGCCTGCCCTCAGTCTTGACAGGGACTCCTCTTTGCCAAGTACCTCCATGATTTCCGTGGCCCCGGCCGGCGTCATCTGCCTGCCGGAAACAGCGGTGCGGATTGGCCACATGACATAGCCTGTCTTGACGCCGTTCTCCTCCACATACCTGGAAAGGACAGCGTAAAGGGCATCATTGCTGTAATCCTCCTGGGCCTCCAAAACAGGAAGCAGGTCCGTAAGCACCTTCAGGGAGGTCTCACTGTTGGTCTTCATCTTCTTGTGGGTGTACATGGCAGCATCGTACTCCGGCAGCTCCTCAAAGAAGTCAATATGTGCCGCAATGTCAGGGAATACTTCAATCCTTGTCTTGACCATGGCTGCTATCTTCCTAAGGTCCAGGTCCTTTTTGATCACGGACCTGATGTACGGCTCCGCCATCCCGTAAAACTTCTCAAAATCCATGGCCTTTATATACTCGCCATTCATCCACTTAAGCTTTGTCATGTCAAATACAGCCGGGGACTTGCTCATACGGTGATAGTCGAATTCCTTCACCATCTCCTCCAGGGAAAAGATTTCCCGGTTGTCCTCGGGCGACCATCCAAGAAGGGCCACATAGTTAACCACTGCCTCTGACAGGAAGCCCTGTTCCAGCAGGTCCTCAAAGGAGGAATGGCCGCTCCTCTTGCTCAGCTTGTGATGCTGCTCGTCCGTAATCAGCGGACAGTGCACGTAAACCGGGACCTCCCAGCCAAATGCCTGGTAAAGCCGGTTGTACTTGGGCGAGGAGGACAGATATTCATTGCCCCTTACCACATGGGTTATTCCCATCAGATGGTCGTCCACCACATTGGCAAAATTGTAGGTGGGGTATCCGTCCGACTTAATCAGCACCATGTCGTCCAGCTCAGAGTTGTCCACCGTGATATCGCCGTAAATCTCATCGTTAAAGGTGGTGGTTCCCGTGGTGGGGTTGTTCTGGCGGATGACATAGGGCAGGCCCGCTTCCAGGTTGGCCCTGATTTCCTCCTGGGACAGTCCCAGGCAATGCTTGTCATATGCCATGATTTCCTCGCCCCCCACTGTCTCCTTAAGGGATGCAAGGCGCTCAGGGGTACAGAAGCAGTAATATGCCTCCCCCTTATCAATCAGCTTCTTTGCATATTCCAGGTAAATGCCGGATGCCTGGCGTTCACTCTGGACATAGGGGCCCACCCCGCCGTCCTTATCCGGGCCCTCGTCGTGGATCAATCCGGTGTCCTTAAGTGTCTGGTAGATAATCTCCACCGCGCCTTCCACATAGCGCTCCTGGTCTGTATCCTCAATGCGGAGAAGGAAATCCCCGCCCTCGTGTTTTGCAATCAGGTAAGCATATAATGCCGTCCTTAAGTTTCCCACATGCATCCTTCCGGTTGGGCTGGGTGCATATCTTGTCCTTACTCTGCTCATCTCTTATCAGTCTCCTATATTTTCCTTATTCCTGGAAATGCTCTGTCATTCCCGGTGATGACTCATAAAACACATTATATAACGAAGGCAAAAAAAAGACAATGCCTGATTTTACCCAGGCACTGTCCGGTTATACTGCATATCTGATGGAATCCTGCTGCAGATTTACTTAAAAGATGCGTTCTCCAGATCATCCACAAACTTATCCATGTCAGAAGGCATCCATGAAACCTTCTCCTTGCCGCTTACTTCCACTTTCATCTTCTCGCACTTAACGGTAACGTCAGTGGTTTCTGTTGTCGGCTCCATTTCGCCAAACTTCACAACTACCTGCTTGATCACATCCTGCATCAGGGCCATGGTTGCTTCCTCATCCCCTGTCATGAGGGCTGTCAGGGTCTCCTCATCCATATTGGTCTGGATTTCGGTCATAAGGTCGGTCATGATCTGATTCATGTCATCGCTGGAATAGCCTGTTACCTTAAGGACAACCGTTGTCTCATCCTTGCCCTCTTCCTGGATCTCAGCTGTATAGCTCAGCTTATTCAGAAGCTTGGACATGGTGTCGGACATTTCCTTGATCTCATCGTCCGTAAACTCGATGCCCATGCCGGAAAACTCATTCTTGAACATGTCAGACATATCCTCATAGTCATCAGAAAGCAGGGAAGCCCTTACGTCATCCTCAGATGCAAAGCCAAGCAGGTCCTTGACAGGAACTGCATTTTCCTTAACAGTCAGTTCATACAGCGCTCCTACTACCTGGTCTGCCGGTACAAGCTTGCTCTGGCATCCTGTCAGCGCGATGCTGCAGACCATCATCACAGCCGCAAGCAGCACTGCCAACTTTGTTCTCATGTTTTTCATAGTTACTTTTTCTCCTCTTTTTTATTGCTATTATCAGAGATTAGTTCTCTGGTTTAGCCTCTTCCTTTTTTCCAGCCAGGTCGCTTGGCCTCATGGTCAGGTTAATCCTGCCCATCTTGTCAACCTCGGTTACTTTTACCGTAACCTCGTCGCCAATGTTAACCACATCCTCTACCTTACCCACACGCTTATCGGACAGCTTGGAAATGTGTACCATTCCGTCCTTGTTGGGGGCAAGCTCAACGAACGCGCCGAAGTTCATGATACGGACCACCTTGCCCTCGAATACCATGCCGGCTTCTATATCCGTAACAATTCCGGTAATGATGGTGATTGCCCTGTCAATCATGGCCTCATCGGTACCGCATACGTTCACGGAACCATCATCGGTAATGTCAATCTTGACACCGGTTTCTTCAATGATCTTATTGATGACCTTGCCCTGCTTTCCTACCACATCGCCAATCTTCTGTGGATCAATGGTAATCTGCTTGATCTTCGGGGCATACGGGCTTAAATGCTTCCTTGGCTCGGAGATGACAGGCTTCATCACGTCGTCCAGGATGTGCATCCTGGCTTCCCTTGTCCTGGTTATCGCCTCTTCTATGATAGGTCTTGTAAGACCGTGGATCTTAATGTCCATCTGGATGGCAGTGATACCGTTCTTTGTACCGCCCACCTTAAAGTCCATGTCGCCGAAGAAATCTTCCAGGCCCTGGATATCGGTCAGCACAAGATAATCGTCATCCGTGTCACCGGTTACCAGGCCGCAGGAGATACCGGCCACCATCTCTTTGATGGGAACGCCGGCCGCCATCAGGGACAGGGTGGAGGCACAGATACTTGCCTGGGATGTGGAACCGTTGGATTCCATTGTCTCGGATACGGTACGGATTGCATATGGGAATTCTTCCGCGCTTGGCAGCACCGGGATCAGCGCCCGTTCCGCCAGCGCGCCATGGCCGATTTCGCGGCGTCCCGGTCCCCTGCTTGGCTTTGTCTCGCCAACTGAGAAGGATGGGAAATTATAATGGTGCATGTAGCGTTTGCTGGTTTCATTCTCATCCAGTCCGTCAATCCTCTGGGCTTCGGAAAGAGGCGCCAGTGTGCAGGCGTTGAGGATCTGGGTCTGTCCGCGGGTAAACATGCCTGAACCATGTACCCTTGGCAGAAGGTCAATCTCTGCGGCCAGGTGGCGGATTTCATCAATGGCACGGCCGTCAGGACGCTTGTGGTCCTTAAGGATCATCTTGCGGACCGTCTTCTTCTGATACTGGTAAACAGCTTCGCCCAGGACTGCCAGCCACTCTTCGTTCCCAGCAAATGCCTCCTCCAGACGGGCTGTGATTTCAGCAATGTTCTTCTCCCTGGTCTGCTTGTCATCTGTAAATACAGCAGTCTCCATCTCTACCGGAGGAACAATCTCCCTGATTGCCGCAAACAGTTCTTCCGGAACCGCACAGCTTTCATAGGAATGCTTTTCCTTGCCGCACTCGGCAACAATGGTGTCGATGAATCTGATGATTTCCTGGTTCACCTCATGTGCCTTGAAAATGGCGTCAATCATCTTCTGTTCCGGTACTTCGTTGGCGCCGGCCTCAATCATGATGACCTTCTCCCTGGTGGAGGCAACGGTCAGGGCCATGTCGGATACCTGCTTCTGGGCAGCCGTGGGGTTGATGACGAACTCACCGTCCACAAGGCCGACCTGTGTGGTTGCACATGGTCCTGCAAATGGGATATCGGAAATGCTGGTTGCAATGGCAGAACCCAGCATGGCTGTCAGCTCAGGGCTGCAGTCCGGGTCAACGGACATCACGATGTTGTCCAGGGTCACGTCATTGCGGTAATCCTTCGGAAACAGGGGGCGCATGGGACGGTCAATGACACGGCAGGTAAGGACGGCGTTCTCGGATGCCTTTCCTTCCCTCTTATTGAAACCTCCGGGAATCTTGCCCACAGAGTATAACTTCTCCTCATATTCCACGCTCAGGGGGAAGAAATCAATGCCCTCCCTTGGCTTTGAGGATGCTGTGGCGGTTGCAAGAACCACGGTGTCGCCATAATGCATGAATGCTGCGCCATTGGCCTGGGCCGCTACCCTGCCGATTTCTACGGTCAGCTTGCGTCCGGCCAGGTCCATACTAAAACTTTTAAACATACTGGTGTCTCCTTTTCTTTCTAAAAAAATAATGAATTAATGTTATGACGGAGACAAAAAAGATGCCGAAACTACTGATCTGCCCGCCGGACACCGGCAATAGCCGGAACCTTTATCTGTCCAAACCATCCTGCGGGTACATCAGCGGTCTCGGAGTATCTCTCCTGTCCGCCCATTCCGGTAAAATGCCGCAGATACCAAGGCATCATACCGTATTACTTCTCCCATGTTTGAAAAGCAAATATAGGGTGGAGTCCCCTCCACCCTAATCTTCAGAATTACTTTCTGATACCAAGCTTCTCGATTAATGCACGATATCCTTCCAGATCCGTTTTCTTCAGGTAATCCAGAAGACCCCTTCTCTGTCCAACCATCATCAGAAGACCTCTTCTGGAATGATGATCCTTAGGATTCTGCTTTAAATGTTCGGTCAGTTCGGTAATCCTTTCTGTCAGGATAGCGATCTGAACCTCAGGTGAACCTGTGTCACCAGGCTTACGGCCATACTCTGCAATGATCTGTGCTTTCTTTTCCTTGGAAATCATGGTAGTTCCTCCTTAAAATAATTAGTCTCACCGCAAACCAGGCAAATGGCTGGAGTAACCAGTTAACCGGGCATCGGCGTAATCTCATACCGACTCAGTATAACACGATCGCGGACAAATGTAAACCGGTAATTTCATTCCGGCCATATGTTTTCATTTGACCGGTTTCTTTTGGCCTATTTTCATTCCAGCGGTTTCCTTCCGCCCTCTTCCTGGCGTCCCGCCACCTCAATCTCCGGGTGCCTCTCAAAATACCCTGCCGCAAACTCCTTGTCCATCTCAATCCTATGCTTCAGCTCTTCCAGGGATGCAAACTTCTGTTCCGGCCGGTCAAAGGCCAGGAGCTGGACCTCGATGGTATCCCCGTATATATCCCTGTCCAGGTCAAAGATATAAGTCTCCACCCCCACAGGATACTGCCCCTCTACCGTCGGCTTCTTCCCTATGTTGGTGACCCCGCGGTAATAGACATTGTCCACCAGGACCCTGGATACATAAACCCCGAACCGGGGAAGGCGCTTGATGGCAGGCGGTTCTAAGTTGGCGGTGGGAAATCCCAGGATGCTGGAACCGATGTGGTTGCCGTGGACTACTTTCCCATGTATGGAATAAGGCTCCCCCAGCAGCGCATTGGCCTTTTCCACATTTCCCTTCTCCAGCTCTTCCCTTATATAGGTGCTGCTGATATCGCGCATATGGTCTTTTTCCTTTTCAATCACATGGAGATGGTATCCCAGCTCCTTTTCCATGTGTTTCAGGAGTTCTGCATTGCCCGCGCCCTGATAGCCAAAGCTGCAGTCCGGCCCAACCACGATCTCCCTGGCGCCCATGCGGCCCGCCAGTATATCCTTCACGAAATCCTCAGGCATCATGCGGCGGATTTCTTCATTAAACGGATATTCCACCAGATAATCAATCCCCATCCGTTCCATATTGGCGCGCCGCTCCATGTTGGTGGTTATCACGGTCTGGGGCTGGCCGGACATCTGGGTCAGGGGTGCGATGCTGAATGTAAAGATGGCCGTGGGATAGCCCAGCTCCTGTTTCAGTTCCTTCATGGTACGCAAAAGCTTCTGATGCCCCCTGTGCCTTCCGTCAAACTTACCCAGGGTGACAATGGTTGGCTCCTCTATCTGAAATTCCGTGGTGTCTGTTATATACCTCATCCTGCTATTCCTCATTTTCCTTCAGTATGGTGTCAAACATGATGGTATCAGGTACTCTCCGGGGCAGCCAGGAACATTTTCCACGGCTTCCACCAGTGTTTGCTGTCCTGATACTCATACACACCCACAAAATGTCCCTTGCTGTCATACATCCTGAATCTCAGGCCGTCCTCCAGCCCGTCAAGGCAGCCGTCCCCGGCATCCAGCTGGCCTTTAAAGCAGGGATTGCCATTATAAAGGAAGGCGTCCGCCTCCGGCAGAGCCTTCAGCACGGCATAGCCCTCAAGGGCTGTTTCCACCGGAAGGATGCATGTATCCAGCCTGCCCTCATCCCTTATCGTTTCTATCTCATCCAGCCGGAGGCTGTCTTTTATGTCAAAACGGTCCACCCTGGTGCGTGTCAGATGTTCCATGCACCCGCCGCAGCCCAGCTTCCCTCCGATGTCATGGCACAGGGTCCTTATGTAAGTCCCCTTGGAACAGGTGACGGTCATCCAGACCCTGGGAAGTTCCACCCTGTCCACACGGATTTCGAGGATCTGGACCCGTCTGGCCTGGCGTTCCACTTCCTTTCCTGCCCTGGCAAGCTCATACAGCTTTTTCCCATCCACCTTAAGCGCTGAATACATGGGAGGGATCTGGTCATAATCCCCCTTAAATCCCAGCACGGCTTCTGTCACGGCCACTTCATCAAGTCCCATGGCCGCCTGATGCCGGTCATCCAGGACCTGTCCCGTCGTATCCTGTGTGTCGGTGGTCATCCCCAGCAGCAGGACTGCCTCATATGTCTTGGTACGGTCCGTCAGCATGTCGCAGAGTCTGGTGCCCATGCCAAGGCATACGGGAAGCACACCCTCGGCCGCAGGGTCCAGGGTTCCGGTATGTCCGACTTTTTTCTGCTTTAAAATTCCTCTGAGCCGGGCTACCACATCGTGGGAGGTATAGCCCGGCTCCTTATATACATTCATGATTCCATGGTACATAGTCTCAGTCCTTTTATCCTGTCCACGCCGCCTTCTTATAAATCCAGCTGCCTGGCTATGTGCTGGGACAGGTTATTGATTACATCATGGATGCTTCCCGACATGGTGCATCCGGCCGCCCTTACATGGCCGCCGCCGCCGAAGAAGGCAGCAATCCTGCTCACGTCCACATGGCTCTGTGAGCGCATGCTGACCTTGAATTCCTGTGCGCCTGACTGGTAAAGGAAAATAGCCACCTCCACGCCCTCCGTCAGCCGCAGCTGGTCGATGATCCCATCCATATCCTTGCTGTCCACACCGTAAAAATCCATCTCGTTCTGGCGGATTGCACTGAATATGCAGCGGCCGTCAAAAAATGTAACGCTTTCCAGCAGGGCCCTTCCCAGGATCTGGTTCTGGATATATGTTTTTTTATAAAAGCTGTTATCAATAATGGAGCCGAAATCAATGCCTTTGGCCATCAGCTTTCCCGCTATCTCCATGGTCCTGGCGGAGGTACAGGAGTATTTGAACACGCCTGTGTCGTGGATGATTCCTGTGTACAGGCATTCAGCAACCGTCCTGTCAATCTTCTGGCTGTCCAGCTGGCCATAAAGGACCTCACAGGTTGAGCTTGCACCGTCTTCCACCAGATTGGTGTCCGCAAAACGTGTGTTGGTCACATGATGGTCCAGGCACAGGCTTTTGCCTGCTGATTCCAGGATGCAGGCAAATCCCCCCAGCCTTCCAAGGTCACCGCAGTCCAGGCAGACACAGAGGTCCACGGCCTCTTCGTCCGCCTGGTGGCGGATTTCCTCAAAGCCCCGGAGATAGCCGAATTTGCCTGAGGCTTCCTCCAGGTAAACGGCTGCGCGGACAGCCGGATAATTAAGCCGGAGATAGTTATACAGTCCCAAGGTAGAGCCAAGGCAGTCCCCATCAGGACGTATATGTCCTAAAATTGCTACGGAACCAGTACCTTCTAACATCTGTTCAAGAATTGTCATCAGCTCTCCTCCTCTTCACCATCCTCATCCGGTCCTTCTTTATCTTTAAGGTCCTTTGTGACCTCATCGATGAGTTTTGACATATTGACCCCATACTCAATGGACTGGTCCAGAATGAATTTAAGTTCTGGTGTATTGCGCAGGTTAATCCTTCTTGCCAGTTCCCTGCGCACGTATCCTTCCGCACTCTTTAAGCCTTCAATGGTTGCCTTTGCAGCATCCTCATTGCCCAGGACACTGATATAGGCCCTGCAGTATTTAAGGTCCGGCGTCACTTCCACGGAAACCACGCTGGTCATGGGATGGATACGCGGGTCCTTGATGCCTGTGCGTATGATCTCACTCAGTTCCCTGAGCACCTCCGCATTGATTCTGGTATTCTTTATGCTGTTCTTACGCATGAAACTCCTCTCTTATCTTCCAGGAAAGGACGTGACAGGCCGCAGCGCTTCCCGGCGCCGCATGTTGGAACGCAGCGCCAGGGAGTGTTTGAAAACTGCTTTCCGTCATCTGTGCGTTCCGCTTTGTGGGACGTACAGATGGCGGGAATGAATTTTCAAACACGTCCTAAGGCGTGGGGCCTGTCATCATCTGTATGGGCCTATCTGGGTACTTCTACCATGATGTAAGCCTCAATCTCATCATCTTCCTGAAGATCATTAAACTTCTCAAATACAAGACCGCACTCATAACCTGCAGCCACTTCCTTCACATCGTCCTTGAAACGCTTTAAGGATGCCAGCGGTCCCTCGAATATCTGCTCCGTGCCCCTCTTGATGCGGCAGCTGCAGCCTCTCTGGAACTTGCCGTCCAGCACATAGGAACCTGCGATGGTACCGATTCCTGACGCCTTGAAGGTCTGGCGGATAACGGCATGGCCGATTACCTTTTCCTCAAATACAGGATCCAGCATACCCTTCATGGCTGCCTCCACATCCTCGATGGCCTGATAGATGACCTTGTAAAGACGGACATCCACTTTCTCCCTCTCGGCAATGGACTTGGCGGTTGCATCCGGACGGATGTTGAAACCAATGATGATTGCGTTGCTGGCGGATGCCAGGGAAACATCGGATTCATTGATTGCACCCACGCCGCCATGGATGACCTTAACCATTACTTCCTCGTTGGACAGCTTGGTAAGGCTCTGCTTCACAGCCTCCACGGAACCCTGTACGTCTGCCTTGATGATAAGCGGCAGTTCCTTTACGTTGCCTGCCTTAATCTGGCTGAACAGGTCATCCAGGGACAGTTTTGCTTTTGTATCTTCAATCAGCTTATTCTTGCCTTCTGAGATAAATGTCTCGGCAAAGCTTCTTGCTTCTTTCTCATTTTCAGTTGCCACAAACACTTCGCCTGCATTGGGCACATCGTTAAGGCCAAGGATTTCCACAGGTGTGGACGGTCCGGCCTCCTTCACACGGCGTCCCCGGTCATCCATCATTGCACGGATTTTTCCGAAGCATGCGCCGGCGGCAATGGTATCACCCACACGCAGCGTACCCTTCTGTACCAGTACGGTTGCAACCGGGCCCTTGCCCTTATCCAGCTCCGCCTCAATCACAAGGCCTCTGCCCTTACGGTTCGGATTGGCTTTCAGTTCCATTACATCTGCCGTAAGAAGGACCATCTCAAGAAGATCGGTGATGCCTTCCTTAGTATGTGCGGAAACAGGCACAAATATAGTGCTGCCGCCCCAATCCTCGGAAATCAGTTCATACTCGGAGAGTTCCTGCTTTACTTTATCCACATTGGCGCTGGGCTTATCAATCTTGTTGATGGCAACAATGATTTCAACCCCAGCCGCTTTTGCATGGTTGATGGCCTCAACGGTCTGAGGCATCACGCCGTCATCTGCAGCAACTACCAGGATGGCAATATCCGTTGACTGGGCGCCCCTCATACGCATTGCTGTAAATGCCTCATGTCCGGGCGTATCAAGGAAGGTGATCTTACGGTCATTGATTTCGATGACAGATGCACCGATATGCTGTGTGATGCCGCCGGCTTCCCTTGCAGTCACATTGGTTTCGCGGATTGCATCCAGAAGGGATGTCTTGCCGTGGTCAACGTGGCCCATGACACACACAACCGGTGACCTGGGTATCATATCCTCGGAGCTTTCTTCATCCTCCTTAAGAAGTTCTGCAATCACGTCTACCTTTACTTCCTTTTCACAGAGGACGTCAAATTCCATGGCAATCTCCTCTGCCTGCTCATAGTCAATCTCCTGGTTCAGGGTTACGATCTGGCCCTTTAAGAAGAGTTTCTTGACAATGACAGAAGGCTGAAGCTTCATCTTATCCGCCAGCTCCCTGATGGTCAGCACATCCGGAAGGGTGATGGTCTTCACTTCATCCGCCTTTGCCTCTTCCTTTTTAGGCTGCGGCATGATAAATGCGCCCTTGCCTGTCTTCGGGACTTTCTTTCCGTCCTCTGTGCGGTCCCTCTTGTCATAACGGTCATTTCTATGTGCATTCTTGTTCTGACGGTTACTGGTTGGTTTAGCCTGGATGGAAGTCTCAAAGGATGGCTTGCTGTCCCTGGTTCCCGGACGGCGGCTGTCTCCTCTTACGCCTCTTGTATCCCTTGCATCCTTATCCTTGTCACCTGCATAACCGCCCTGTGGCCTTCCGCCGTAGCCTCCGCCCTGGGGACGGTTACCCTGATAGCCCCCGCCCTGGGGACGGTTGCCCTGATAGCCCCCGCCCTGAGGACGGTTGCCCTGATAGCCCCCGCCCTGGGGACGGTTGCCCTGGTAGCCGCCCTCGCGGTTGCCCTGATAGCCTCCGCCCTGGGGACGGTTGCCCTGGTAGCCTCCCTCACGGTTGCCCTGATAGCCTCCGCCCTGGGGACGGTTGCCCTGGTAGCCTCCCTCGCGGTTGCCCTGATAGCCTCCCTGAGAACGGTTGCCCTGGTAGCCTCCCTCGCGGTTACCCTGATAAGCTCCCTGGGGACGGTTTCCCTGGTACCCTCCCTCATGGCTGCCCTGGCTTTCCTGGGATGTATGCTGCGGCCTTGCGGCCTCGCGGCTGTCAGGCGCATTCCCCTTATCTGCGGTCTGGGCTGCAGGCGCTGTCTGGGCTGCAGGGTTTTCTTTAACCGGCGCAGCCTCCGCTGCCTGGGCCTGGACCTGGGGACGTACCGGCTCCTGGTGCGGTGCCGGCGCCGCAGCCATCGTCTCAGTCTTTGGAGCCTGTGTCTGCTGCGGCTGTGGCTTTGGCTGCGGTTTTGGCGGTACCGGACGCTTAATCTGCTGCTGTGCATTCTGCGGGCGGAACACGGCTGTCAGCTTTTTCTTGGCCGGTTCTGCCTTGCCGGCTGACTCCGCAGCCTTGGATGCTTCCGGCTTCGATGCCTCTGTCCTTGGTGCTTCCGTCTTGGGGGTCTCCGTCTTAGGAGCCTCTATCCTGGGCGCTTCTGCTTTTGGCGCCTCCTTTTTTGGTGCCTCTGCCTTCGGGGCAGCTGCTTTTTTAGGGCTTAATGAATTCCGCACAATATTCTCCTGATCCCTCGTCACATTCGATGCAGCGTACAAGGCGGCTGCGTTGTCTTTTTGTTTTATGATTTCCAATATTTCTTTACTGGTTTTACCCAGTTCATTTGCCAGTTCACTTACTCTCATTCAAACTACCTCCATTTATATTCATTAGTTCTGCCATTGACTTTGCGAACCCTGCATCTTCCACGGACAGGGATGCTCGAAACTCCTGCCCCATGGCGTGCCCCAGTTCATCCTTGGTACCAAACAGATAGATTGGGACTTTATAGTGAGTGCACATATTGGTAAACATTTTCTTCGTGTTGTCCGAAGCTTCCTCCGATACGATTACCATGTGTGACTTTCCGCTCTTAACAGACTTTTCCGTCGAAAATTCACCGCTGACCACCTTCCTGGCCCTTTTTGCAAGGCCTATCAGGCTTAACAGTTTTTTGCTATTTACCAAGCTCTTCCATCTCCTTTTCCAGAGTTTCATATACCTCTTTCGGAATCGCCATCTTGAAGGACCGTTCCAACCCCTTGCTCTTCACGGCCTTCCTTAAGCATTCCATTGATGGACACAGGTAAGCGCCTCTTCCGTTCTTACGGCCGGTGGCATCTAACATAATCTCATCTTCGGCGGTTTTTATGACTCTTATCATTTCTTTCTTGCTCTTCATCTCCTGGCAGCCAATGCACTGCCTGAGCGGAACTTTCTTAATACTCACTCACATCACTCCTAATCTTTTCAGAGTATCCCTAATCTCTCCACAACCTGTCTTATCGTGGAATTTCCTATTCCTGCTGGTTTCCGTCTTCCTGGTAGCCCTCTTCATATTCCGGGTAGTTTTCTGTATCTTCTAAGCTGTCGTCCTCAAAGCTGTCTTCCTCGAAACTTGGCGCAGGGGTATCTCCGTACTGAAGCCCCATCTGCTCAAAAAGCCCCATCTCCCTTGCCTGGGTCTCGCTCTTGATGTCAATCTTGAATCCGGTCAGCCTTGCTGCCAGCCTTGCGTTCTGTCCTTCCTTGCCAATGGCCAGGGAAAGCTGGTAATCCGGCACGATTACCTGTGCCTCGCGCTCTTCCTCGTCCGCCACCACACAGATCACCTTGGCCGGGCTTAATGCGTTCTCAATCAGATAGGCAGGATTGTCATCCCAGTTAATGATATCGATTTTTTCACCCCTGAGTTCACTTACAATGGCGTTCACCCTTGCCCCGTTAAGGCCGACGCATGCGCCTACCGGATCCACGTTGGAATCATTGGATTTAACTGCAATCTTTGTCCTGGAACCTGCTTCCCTGGCAATGGCCTTAATCTCCACGGTGCCGTCACGCACCTCTGCAACCTCGGACTCAAACAGGCGCTTAACAAGGTCCGGGTGTGTCCTTGACACGGAAACCCTTGGTCCCTTCGGCGTGTCCTTAACCTCCAGCACATATACCTTGATACGCTCGGTCGGCCGGAAGGTCTCGCCCTTTACCTGCTCGCTCTCATTGAGGATTGCATCCACCCTTCCAAGGTTGATGCTTACGTTCCTGCCAAGATAACGCTGCACGATGCCGGTCATGACATCCTTTTCCTTAGTATAATACTCATTGTAAAGAACCTTACGCTCTTCCTCACGGATTTTCTGTAAAATCACATTCTTGGCATTCTGTGTTGCAATACGGCCGAATTTCTTGGAATCCAGCGGAATCTGCACCGTATCACCCAAATCATACTTGGGGCTCAGCATCTTGGCATCCGCCAGGCTGATTTCCATTATATCGTCTTCCACCTGCTCCACCACGGTTTTTTCTGCATATACAGCAAAATCACAGGTGTTGGGGTTTACCGTGACTTTTACGTTATCGGCTTTTCCAAAATGGTTCTTACAGGCTGTGAGCAGTGAGTTTTCAATCGCTTCAATCAGTGTGTCCTTGGCGATGTTCTTCTCCTTCTCCAACACTTCCATTGCCTCTAACAGTTCCTTGTTCATGTTTATCCTCCTATCCATGCCTGGGCATGTGAATTAACTATCAATGCAGTATCAGAAATCCAGTGCCAGCCGTATCAGGGCAATATCCGGCTTTTCAAATACCATCTGGCTTCCGTCTTCCATGGTCAGCGTCACAGTATTCCCATCATATGCACTTAAGGCCCCTGTAAATTCCTTCTGCTTATCAATCTGGCGGTACAGACGCACATCCACGTCCTTGCCCATGCTTCTGATAAAATCCTTTTCCTTTTTAAGGGGACAGCCAAGCCCCGGGGAACTGACCTCCAGGATATAGCTTTCATCAATGAAATCTTCTTTATCCAGCCAATCCCCAAGCTTCCTGCTGATGACCTCACAGTCATCCACTGCAATTCCGCCTTCTTTATCAATATAAGCCCTCAGATACCAGGTCCCTGCTTCCTTTACATATTCCACATCCACAAGCTCAAAATGATGTTCTTCCATCAGCGGCAGGAGGTAACGTTCCACCCTGCTCTCATAGTTTTCCTTTTTTCCCATTGCTACACCACCTTTCCAATCCGTACAGTATTGTATGAGCTCTACTCAAAACGAAAGAGTGGACCGGCGTCCACTCTTTATCAGTACTCTACATTAGTTATCGTATACACTATACCATCATGTTCTGGTAAATGCAAGCATTTTCAGGGATTTTATTGAAAATATCCCGTATTTTAAAGCATTGCACGTCCCTTGCACCAGGTCTGGAGCACACTGTAATCATCCTCCAGCACCACCAGGTCCGCGTCACAGCCCACTGCAATCCTTCCCTTGCGGTCATCCACCCCAAGGCATCTGGCCGGGTTGATGGTGCAGGAATTGACTGCCGTGTCAAAGGGCACCATGGCGTCTTCCACCAGGATTCTGAGTCCGCGGTTTAAGTTAAGCGTGCTTCCCGCAATGGTATCGGTCCCCTTAAGCCTTGCCAGGCCGTCATCGCCAATCTCTATGTCATGGCCGCCCAGCTGGTACTGTCCTCCCGGAGGGCAGTGCTTCGCCCTGAGGGAATCGCTGATCATGATGGAGTAATCCCTGCCCTTGGCTGTAAAGAAATTATTCAGCGCAGCCAGATGGGAATGACAGCCGTCGCAGATGATCTCCCCATATATATCCCTGACCCTGAGCGCGGTCCCCACCAGCCCCGGCTTGCGGTGATGGTATGGGGTCATGCCGTTATAAACATGGGTCATGGAGGTGGCACCGTTGGCAATGCCTAACAGTGCCTGCTCATAGGTTGCCGCCGAATGTCCCATGCTGACCACCACGCCGTGGGTGGAACAGTATCTTGTCAGCGCATGGTCCGGATCGCGCTCAGGCGCCAGGGTAATATACTTAATCATCCCCCCGGCAGCTTCCTGGTACTTCTTGAACTGCTCCACCGAAGCAACTGCAATGGCCTCCGGCGGCTGAGCCCCCTTATACTCCATATCCAGGAAAGGTCCCTCAAAATGGATTCCCAGTATCTCAGCGCCCTCATATCCCTCTTTGGCCACACGCGCCACATTGGCAACCGCCTTGGTGAGCACCTCGGGCATCTGGGTCACCGTGGTTGGAAGGATGGATGTGACGCCCTCTTCCGGAATCCGCTTCATCCAGTTGCGAAGTCCCTCCGGCTCCCCGTCGTTGGTATCAAAATCATAGGCGCCATGGGTATGGATGTCAATAAACCCGGGCAGGATCCTCTTATCCCCGTAATCCTGGTCCGCCGTACCTGCATCGTACCCGTCAATCCGCTTAATGGTCCCGTTCTCAATCTCCATCTGGGCCGCCATGAACTGGCCTGCAATCCAGACTCTCTTACCCTGAATCTTCATATCGCTTCTCCTTTTCCATATGATATTATTCTGTCTATAATTAACTTCCCTTATCACAAGTATAGCACATAAAAAATAATTTTCAATATTAAATCATAAATAAAAATATTTTCTTTTTGTTTTATTTCCGGTGGCAGGCAGCAACACGGCAAAAGGCACGGAAACAGGCAGACCGCCTGATTCCGTACCTTTATCTTATACATTTAAAACTATTTTATTTTCATT
>OLOS01000908.1_pt1 | contig 27583 bp, 28 predicted proteins | sample 1672631 | NCBI WGS metagenome assembly OLOS01 (sample SAMEA3136707, study PRJEB25190) | human gut metagenome | biome: human gut; feature: human-associated habitat; material: faeces | place: Austria | collected 2013 | reverse complement strand
AGTTTTGTGTGGTAACTTAATTGTAAGCAAAGGTAGTCTCTATGTCTATCTTTTTTGAATTGAATTTGCGCAACTTATTATACGTCATCCAAAAAAGCGCCTGTCATTTGGCAAGCGCTTTTTCTATTGCACGATATTCGAGTATAATTCTCAAATATTAAAGCGATCAAAAACACCGGCATCTGCCGTACCCTCGGTACGGCGGACGTCGGTGTTTCACTTTATTCCATATTAGTCTCTTCTGAACAAATCTCTGGTATATACTTTTTCCTGCACATCATCCAGGCAGCTGTCATAGCGGTTAGCAATAATCGCCTGGCTTTCAGCCTTGAACTTCTCGAGGTCGTTTACCACAACGCTGCCAAAGAAGGTGCTGCCATCCTCCAGCGTAGGTTCGTAAACAATAACCTTCGCACCCTTGGCCTTAATGCGCTTCATTACTCCCTGAATACTGCTCTGGCGGAAGTTGTCGGAGTTGGATTTCATGGTCAGGCGGTATACGCCGATTACAGGCTCTTTGCCTTCCTTCTGGGCATCATATTCAGCATTAGCTTCATAGCCACCGGCAATTTCCAGCACACGCTCAGCGATGAAGTCTTTACGTGTTCTATTGCTTTCAACAATCGCTTCGATGATGTTTTCCGGTACGTCTGCGTAGTTAGCCAGCAGCTGCTTGGTGTCCTTAGGCAGGCAGTAACCGCCATAACCAAAGCTGGGGTTGTTATAATGGCTGCCAATACGCGGATCAAGGCAAACGCCGTTGATAATCTGCTGGGTGTCCAGTCCCTTCATTTCTGCATATGTATCCAACTCGTTGAAATAGGATACGCGCAGTGCCAGATAGGTATTGCTGAACAGCTTAACAGCCTCTGCCTCAGTGAAGCCCATGAATAAGGTGTCAATGTTCTCTTTGATTGCGCCCTCCTGCAGCAGGCCGGCAAAGGTATGCGCAGCCTTCACCAAGCGTTCATCCTCCAGGTCGGTGCCCACGATAATGCGGCTCGGGTACAGGTTATCGTACAGCGCCTTGCTTTCACGCAAGAATTCCGGGCTGAAGATGATGTTCTTGCTGCCAGTTTTCTCGCGGATGCTCTTGGTGTAGCCAACGGGAATGGTGGATTTGATTACCATAATCGCATTCGGGTTATACTGCATAACCAGCTTGATTACTGCTTCTACAGCGCTGGTGTCGAAAAAGTTCTTTTTGCTATCGTAGTTGGTCGGTGCAGCGATAATTACAAATTCTGCGTCTTTATAAGCCATTTCTGCATCCAGCGTAGCAACAAGGTTGAGGTCCTTTTCAGCCAGATATTTTTCAATATAATCATCCTGAATCGGGGATTTTTTGTTGTTGATCAGTTCAACCTTCTCCGGGATAATATCAACGGCCTTTACTTCATTGTGCTGCGCAAGCAGCGTAGCCAGGGAAAGACCAACGTAACCAGTACCAGCAACGGCAATTTTCATGTTCATCATACTCCTTTTGTTTATATAATCAGCAGTTATAAAATTTCTTGTACCATTCAGCAAATTTGCGCAGACCTTCGCGCAGCGGTGTGCTCGGTTTAAAGCCAAAGTCGCGCTCCAGCGGCGTAGTATCCGCATATGTCACAGGCACATCACCGGGCTGCATGGGTACAAGCTTTTTGTGTGCTTCGAAGTCATAATCAGCAGGCAGTACTCCTGCGCGCAGCAGCTCTTCCTGCAGGATGGTCACAAAGTCCAACAGATTTTCGGGATGGCTGTTGCCAATGTTATATACCTTATACGGCGGCAAGGGCAGTCCGTCCTCGCCCACCTTGCGCTCCGGCGGTGCCTGCATTACGCGCTTTACGCCTTCTACGATGTCGTCTACGTAGGTGAAGTCTCGCTTGCAGTTGCCGTAGTTAAAGATTTCTATGGTTTTGCCAGCCAGCAGCTTGTTGGTGAAGCCAAAGTAGGCCATGTCCGGGCGGCCTGCAGGACCATATACGGTGAAGAAGCGCAGTCCGGTTGAGGGAATGTTGTACAGCTTGCTGTAGGCATGTGCCAGCAGCTCGTTGGATTTTTTAGTTGCTGCATACAGCGATACAGGATTATCTACCTTGTCATCAGTGGAATACGGCACTTTTTTGTTGGAGCCATATACGCTGGAGCTGGAAGCATATACAAGATGCTCTACTCCCTTAGCGCCGTTGTCATAGGAGTGGCGGCAGGCTTCCAGTATGTTGTAAAAGCCAATAAGGTTACTTTCGATGTAGGCATCCGGGTTAGTGATGGAATAGCGCACGCCTGCCTGTGCTGCCAGGTTTACTACTATTTCGGGCTTGTAGTCGGCAAAGATTTTGTCGATGAGTGCTTTGTCAGCCAGGTTGCCTTTGATGAAGGTCCACTGGGAGTCGCTGTGCTCGGCAGCGCTGGCAGCAATCTGCTCCAGACGGTATTCCTTGATGGATACGTCGTAGTAGTCGTTCATGTTGTCCAGACCGATGATTTGCACCGGTGACATGGAGCGCAAAAGCTCCAGAACAAGGTTGCTGCCGATGAAGCCGGCCGCACCGGTTACTAAAATTGTTTGCATGATATACAATCTCCTTACATGAGCATAATACTTTATAATATAACTGCTCTATATTTTTATTTAAAAATCTCAATTTTTAATAATTCAGTACTTTACACACTCTTATTTAATGTGCATAGCTACTCGCTGTAATGTTTTAGCCAATCTAACATTTCACTAGCTACATAAAAATAGTCCAAACTATACATAAAATCCAAATTTATTTTTTCAGGTGCATTATTAAGCTCATTCCATTTATTTAAGTACTCACTAGCAATAACAGAAGAACACCCTCCAACACTACCTACAACAAATACAGGAACACCTGCTTCTCTCGCAATTTGGACTTCTTCTCGTACACCTTCTTCCTTCTTGTTATCTTTAAGCATTCCGCCTAAACATACTAAAGCAGCAACATTTTTTCTTTGAATCATATCCTTTCGCATCTGTGTAAGGCTAGTAGAAATGCTATCCAGGCACTGCGATTCGTAAAGTGTAGCTCTAGTTTTAAAGTATTCCTTGTTTACATTATACTTGTTTTCAAACCATTTTGATATAAACATATTAATTACTTTATCAGCTTCCTTTTCACCAACTACTTCCTTTGCTATTTCAAAAAACAACTCTTGAAAACTTGGATGTGAACCAAATGTAAGCTTATATCCATTTTTTATTATATTTTTTGCAAAAATAATTAATGCATCTGTTAAACACTGCTTGTGAATTTCATCAGAATTAGGAAAAGCTCCAGAAATAATAATTTCCTTTTCACAAGTGCCTTCTTTGCCATTTAAATAAGAATACCAATGATCATAAAAATTTTCAAATGAATCGTATGCGGTATTTCCTTGAATATCTTTGCTTAAATATCTATTACTAATTATTGTAAGATTATCATAAATAGTTTCTTTAATAATGTTTCTGCATTTTTCAATATTTGATTTATCAGGATTTTTCCCGAAAAATTGAATGTATTGAATTATTGGCCTTTGGGGATAGTGGTAATTGTTTCTTTCAACAGTTATTTTATATATTAAATTCTCACCATTTACTTTACTTATTCTATCTCCTAATAAATTTACGCAAGTATTTATAGATTGATATACATCGTTTGTTTTAGCAGCACAAACTTTAAACACTTCTTCTAATATTTCATCAGCAATCTTACTTAATTTCTTTTCATCAGTAAAATCAGTAGATGAGTACGAAAGATTAGGCCTTTCAGATGGACGAATTGAAATATCTAAACTATCAGCTCTATCAATTTGTACCCAAACAATTGGTATTCGACGCAATATGGCAAAGCTAAGTTCTTTTTTTATCCAGTTTGATTCTGACGCTTTAGGAGTATGTAAAAAAATAAATGCATCAGTTTTAACCATAGCCTCATCAATTTTTAATTGAGCCTGCTCGCCAACCTTCACTTCTGTAACATCTCTAAAAATTTTTGTTTCACTTGATTGCTGCTTAATCTTATCACACAAACGGGCTGCAATATCTTCTCCATCAATACGCCTATGACTTATAAATATTGAACCTTGATTACTATAAATAGTTGGCATTACAGCAGAAATAATATTTCTAGCAAAATCACTTGCTACTAATTCAGTATACTTATCAGATAAATCCCTCAACCTTAATTGTTCATATACATCATAACTTTGAATTTCACTAATATATTCCACTGGTTTCCTGTTTGATTTATTTATAGCTATAGGGAATATTTGTGCTTTATTTTGTCTAGCACACTCTATAAATTGTCTAACTAAATCACTTTTCAAATCGCCATTAAACACTACAACCAAAGAAGCTTTAGATAACGAATGTTGAAAACAAACTATGTTAGTATTACTAACATAGCATAATGGAATATAATTTCTAATATTATTTTCTAAGGACCTACAAAATCTATCCGCAATACTTGTATCATGCATCGTTAAACAAGGCTTTATAATATAAACAAAATCCATAGTAACCCCCTAAACGTTATCATAAGTCTTTATGCAGTTTATATTGACTCATATTAGCTTGGTGGATTAAAGCTTCATCAATATATTTCTTAGGATTACTTATGAATTCAATCCATTTGGCATACGCAAAATAGTGACTATCTAATCCTCTATAATGTTTATCTCCACATTCTCTACATTGATAAGTCTCAGCATTCTTTTTATTAAAAAAGTTATTGCCAATTATAGTGAAAAAGTTAGAGAACTTCAGGGTTGTACAACAAGTAGTTTGTTCAATACAATAGTCATATTTGTTTTGTAAATCAGGCAGAACAACTGCTATCATAGCATTGGTTTTACTAGTTCTTCCGTTTCTAGTTATCTCCTTTAGTGAATATGACACCTCCCACGGTATCCACTGATCTCTTTCGTATTTATAGGCATCTTTCATTTTCGGAGAAATCAAAACTATAGTAATTGTACTATCATAAATCTTGTCTTTTAATTTAGATGCTATAGTCTCATCTTGGAATTCGCTTAAATCTTCATCATCTTTCTCCCATTTTTCTATAGCATAGTCACTTAAAACACTACTTAGGTAATTTAAATAACTACGAGGCGTAACATTTTCATCATAATAGAAAGGTGAAGGATTCTGAATTTTATCCATATCAGGATTTTGATACACATTTATATCGTAATATTTATATGAAACAAAGATTTTATTGCTCACAATACTTACACTCCTTTTCCATAGATAAAAACCGCTATAATTATTCCCAAAGCATAAAAAGGCCATATTGTCTTAGAAATAGAATAATGCCATATATCCAAATTATTCTTCTTAATCTCAGAATCAATCCACATATTCTGGTTGTATGGATTTAAATCATAAAAGTTTCTAGTATTTCCCCTTATACGTTCTTTAATTACCCACTCGTATTTCCATCTATACAATGTTTCCATTTTTAGGTAAAAGCTATCTAAATACCAAAATGCCAAACTTAAAATAAGCACTAAAAAAGCTATATAACAATGATTTGCTTGTTTAGCAATTAAGACATTAGTCCCTAGGAACAGAAGTGAAACATACCATCCCTTCAAATAAAAAGAATTCTGGCTCATTCGACTTATACATCCCTGTATCATTTTCAATTCTTGATGTACCATATCTTTTTCCATAATTTAGGTAAGCTTACTCCTTTACTACTAATTTCAACCTTACTGAAATATGATTATTAACCTTTAAATTTAACTGGTTTACCATTATTTCTTCTAATTTTATTTCATAAATATTTTCATTGCTCTTTATTTGCTTACGAAAATTTGAAATATCGTTCATTATGTTTGCCTGAACCTCATTAAGTTGCTTCTTTAAATAATCTGCAGCATAAACCGCTTTAAATGAAGTTCCATCACACATAAACCCCATATTAGGTGGCATAATAACCACTCCATTATCTAATGTGATGAATGTATTTACATGGTTTTTCCTAAGGCAAGACCTCTCATCATCACTTACATATTGTTGTTCTCCAGCTATGCCTTTCATAATATATGGCTCTAATAAATGAGGCCAATTATCATTAATGATTTCAAGGCATTCCTTTTTAGTCCACATATTATTTTCTCCTTTATGATTCATAGTTTTAATGAAATATGCATTATCATCATTAAATAATGCATATAATAGCAAGTCTGATCTTTCCATAAATCCATCTGACTTTTTGGTATCTAAATTATCGCTAATGTGTAAGTGGTAAATTCCCCAATCATAAAGCATAAGATCATCTTTGCTACAGTCCATTATTGATCTGCTTAGATATGAATCAAGATTTGCTCCATTTTCTATTTCCATTTCTAAACTCTTCAATTTTTCCATAAATAATGATGGACAGGAAAAACCTTTAGCCTTCACAACTTTCCTTCGAGAAATTGGTATTCTTCTCCCACAATAAATATACCAACTAATAATAGGATCATTATCATGTTTTACACTAACTCCCATTGCTTCCAAACGTCTTCTAAACAACTCTTTAGCATCTCTAACAAAGTCAATATTCATTAAAATCACCTACATTCAAGAATCAGTACTTACACATAAAAAGCTGTCCTTTTCTATTCCCATCGTAAAAAAACTCTATTTTAATTTCTGCTTTATCTAAATTAATCTCATAGTAAATCCCCAAAATATACTCATAACTGCCAAAAGAAGTATTGGTATTCAGCTTGGTTAAATGCTTTAATCTAGCCTTATCATCATCTTTCTCTTCCTGACTTGCAATACTCTTTTTCATTTCAAGCGCTATTAAGTTGTCAAGACCTACTTCACCACGACTATGAACTATAATATCTGTGAAAATACGCTTTGAATAAACTCCATCATCACTTTTGCAACTTATACGTTTAACATTGTCTTCATCTCTATTGAATTCAATATCAGCATAATACTTCTTTAAATTCTTCTTCTCCAATTGCTTATTAAGCTCATACATCAAAGCACCACACAAGCAGCGTTCAGATATCTTGCGCCTAATCAAAATCACATGATTTTCTAAGAACGCTCTATTAGCTTCCAAAAACATCGCTTTTAAGTTTTCAAAACCATTTTCGTCTTTAGTTATTTCCATGGTCTTTTTCCTCATTAGCGCCAGTCTTATCTGGTTATCTCTTTATCAAATCAATCCTTCAAACACTCCATCTCTCGGAGCATTCTTTTCACATTCACTTATCCATTTACCTATTTTGTTGATAGCTGCTTGAACCTTTGCTTTAGTCAAACCTTCCTCAGCAGCTTTATCCCAAAGCCACTCAAAAAAAATATTTATCTGTTTAGGATAGCAAACACCATCATTATCTAATAAATGGTTTAATTCCGGACTAATAGATTTATTACTTGAGTACGAATCACTAAGTACTCTAATATCCCATCCTTTTTCTGTCCTTATAATTTTATAATGCTCAATATATTGCCAACGCTTTGTAAAAAACTTCAATGTAAATGTCTTGCCTATAGTTTTATCTTTAGGAGCATCATTAATGTGAACATCATCTATAAATGCCAGCAAATCCTGAACCGGGTGTACGTGCCTATAAAAGCGTACATCATCAGGTATACACCTTCGGTTTTCAATCATATACTTATGATGCTTAGGCTCATGACCGCTGTCTTTTAAAGACATATGTAATTCATGAGCTTTTTTAGCCATTTCGTCATAAAGCCTACTAGCATCATCACCAGAAAGTAACTTTTGGTCACTTTCTATATATTGCCATATTTGATTATACAGAATCTCAAGTTCAGATTTAAGCTTTGTTTGATATTCCGTTAATTTTAATTTTTTAGGCATAATTACATCTTCAACTCGTATATCTATGTTGGATTTTTATTTTGCATAGTCAATATATTGCAATATACGTAATATATCAACCATACTATTTCTGCAAGACACTCTCATATTCCATAAATTCTACAAGGCGGAATTCATCTAATAACCATGAAAGTGTGTACTTTCATTATATCACTACAATATTTCTTTTACAATCAAACTAGCATAGGTATTATTTAATCCTAATATGCATTTATTATTCTCGCTCAATGATTGAATGACTCCTAAAGTATAAAGACAAAAGCCTCCAATAACGACTACTGCTATCTATTACCTTCCGTTATATATTCTATATTGATGGTTCATGTACGCACATCACAACCATATTATTTAGCGCTTGCCATCCGGCAAGCGCTTTTTCTATTGCACGATATTCGAGTATATATTTGCTCTTCTTACCCTTTTCTCCAGACCATCTTATTAACCACACCTGTGTAGCTTTGGATAATTTTCACAACCTTAGTAGATACGTTCTCATCTACATAATCAGACACCGGCAGTCCGTCATCGCCATCAAGGTTCATCTGCACTGCTGTGTCTACAGCCTGCAGCAGGCTTTTTTCGTCAATGCCTGTGAGCACAAAGCAGCCTTTGTCCAGCGCTTCCGGGCGCTCCGTAGAGGTGCGGATGCACACCGCCGGGAAAGGATGTCCCACGCTCGTGAAGAAGCTGCTTTCCTCCGGCAGTGTACCGGAATCAGATACTACAGCAAAGGCGTTCATCTGCAGGCAGTTGTAATCATGGAAGCCCAACGGCTCATGCTGAATTACGCGCTTGTCCAGTTCAAAGCCGCTGGCTGCCAGACGATTGCGGGAACGCGGATGACAGGAATAAAGAATCGGCATATCATATTTTGCCGCCATTTTGTTGATTGCGGTGAACAGCGAGGTAAAGTTCTTTTCTGTATCGATATTTTCCTCACGATGTGCGGAAAGCAAAATGTATTTACCCTTTTCCAATCCCAGACGTGCATGGATATCAGATGCTTCAATCTTCGCCAGATTCATATGCAGCACCTCTGCCATTGGGGATCCGGTAACATAGGTACGCTCCTTCGGCAAGCCTGTGTCTGCCAGATAACGACGCGCGTGCTCGGAATAGGCCATGTTTACATCGGAGATGATATCTACAATGCGGCGGTTTGTTTCCTCCGGAAGGCACTCATCCTTGCAGCGGTTGCCTGCTTCCATATGAAAAATGGGTATATGCAAACGCTTAGCACCGATAACGGAAAGGCAGCTGTTGGTATCGCCCAAAACAAGTACAGCGTCCGGTTTAATTGCTACCATCAGCTTGTAGGATTCAGCGATAATATTGCCCATGGTCTCGCCCAAATCGCTACCTACGGCGTTCAGATACACTTCAGGATCTGCCAGCTCCAAATCATGGAAGAATACGCCATTCAGTGTATAATCATAGTTTTGTCCTGTATGTGCCAGGATTACATCAAAATATTTGCGTGTTTTTTTAATAACTGCAGCCAGACGGATGATTTCCGGTCTGGTGCCTACGATAATCAAAAGCTTCAGCTTGCCGTTGTTTTGGAAGCTTACCTTGCTATAATCACTCATGCTTTGCCTCTACTTTCTCGCCAAAGGTATCAGGATGCTGCGGATCAAACTGTTCGTTGGCCCACATTACTGTTACCAGGTTTTCTGTCTGTGACAGGTTGATGATGTTATGCGTAAAGCCAGGCAGCATTTGTACTGCCTGTATCTTGTCACCGCTGACTTCATATTCACGGATTTCGTCCGAACCGATGCGGCGTTCCTGAATCAGGCCATGTCCTGCGACAACGATGAAGAATTCCCACTTGGAGTTATGCCAATGCTCGCCCTTGGTAATCCCCGGTTTGGAGATGTTGACGGAAAACTGGCCGCAGCTCAGTGTTTTTAAAAGCTCAGTAAAGCTGCCGCGCTCGTCCTGGTTCATCTTCAGGTCGAAGATGGTCTTTTCCGCCGGCAGGTAGGAAAGATAGGTGGAATACAGCTTTTTGGCGAAGCTGTTGTAGGGAATTTCCGGCATAACAAGGCTTTGCGGCTGTGCCTTAAACAAATCCAGCAGCTCTACAATCTCGCCTAGCGTTACCTTGTGCGTTGTCGGCGCATAGCAATAGCGTCCGTCTGCTGCTGCCTGCGCTGCGAGACCATCATAATTACAGCGATGTGCTTTGCCTTCCAGTGCATCCAGCATTTCTTCTACCAAATCGTCGATATATAAAAGCTCCAGCTCTACATTGGGATCGTTGACCTGAATCGGCAGGTCGTTGGCAATGTTGTTACAGAAGGTGGCAATTACAGAGTTATAGTTTGGTCTGCACCATTTGCCAAAAAGATTGGGGAAGCGGTATACAAGCACCTGCGCCCCTGTTTCCCCGGCATAGGCAAAGAACAGCTCCTCGCCTGCCAGCTTGGATTTACCGTAGTCGGATTCACCGTAGCGTCCTATGAGTGTTGCCTGAATCGAGCTTGCCAGCATTACCGGGCAGGTATTGCCGTGCTTTTTGAGTGTATCCAGCAAAGTGGAGGCAAAGCCAAAGTTTCCCTGCATGAATTCGCTCTGGTCCTTGGGACGATTTACGCCAGCCAGGTTAAAGACGAAGTCTGCCTGTGCGCAGTATGTGTCCAGCTCCTGCTGTGTGGAGTTGATATCATATTCATAAATTTCATCTATCTGCAGTGCAGGACGTGTACGGTTTTTGCCCTGCTGAATGTTTTTGAGGTTGGCTACAAGGTTTTGCCCAACAAAGCCTTTAGCACCTGTTACAAGTATTTTCATTTGCCTGACCCCCGCTTAATAATGACGAATACCCTTAAGCTCTTCTTGTACGTAGTCGGTAGTAAGAATCTTTTTCACGGCACCGGCAACATCCAGACGTGTAGTGTTGTGGCTGGTGTAGGATTCATCTGCCATGGTGTGTACCTGTCCCTTGACGACGAATTTATCATAGTTCAGGTCGCGGCTGTCTGCTGCTACGCGGAAGTAGTTGCCCATGTCTTCACTGCGCAGGCGTTCTTCGCGAGTCATCAGTGTTTCATAAAGCTTTTCGCCATGACGTGTGCCGATGATGTTGGTGCCGGTATCGCCAAACAATTCCTGTACTGCCTTGGCCAGGTCGCCAATGGTAGATGCATCTGCCTTTTGGATAAAAAGGTCGCCGGGGTTAGCATGCTCAAAGGCAAATTTTACCAGGTCTACTGCTTCATCAAGGTTCATCAGGAAGCGTGTCATATCAGGATCAGTGATGGTAATAGGGTTGCCTGCATGAATTTGGTCAATGAACAGAGGAATAACGCTGCCGCGGCTACACATTACGTTGCCATAGCGGGTACAGCAGATTACGGTGCCGCCACGCTCAGCAGCTACGCGGGCGTTGGCATAGATTACGTGCTCCATCATGGCCTTGGAAATGCCCATGGCGTTGATGGGATAAGCAGCTTTATCGGTGGAAAGGCAGACTACACGTTTTACGCCAGCTTCGATGGCTGCATGCAGCATGTTGTCAGTGCCTTCTACGTTGGTTTTTACGGCCTGCATGGGGAAAAATTCGCAGCTTGGTACCTGTTTGAGTGCTGCTGCATGGAAGATGTAGTCAACACCGGGCATAGCATCGCGAATGCTGCGGTAGTCGCGCACGTCGCCTACATAAAATTTCACCTTGCCTGCTGTTTCAGGATGTGTCGCCTGCAGGCTGTGACGCATGTCGTCCTGTTTCTTCTCATCGCGGGAGAAGATGCGGATTTCGCCAATATCAGTCTCCAGAAAATGCTTCAGCACTGTGTTGCCAAAGGAACCGGTGCCACCAGTAATCATCAATGTTGCTCCAGAAAATGCGGTCATGTATGAACCCTCCTAAATTTATATAAAATATATTACAACGTTGTCCCATTGGGAATATCGCTGTCATCTGCTACGTTTACGTTGTTGCTGATGCTTACATTGCTGCCTATACGTACTCGCTTGCCTACATGTGCCAGCGCACGTACCACGGAGTTGGTGTAAATCAGCGCATAATCATCTACAAAGGCGTCATTGTGTACCTCTACACCGGGGTTCAGCAGCACGCCATCACCCACGCGCCCGCCGTTTTGCACTACTACGTTGTTTAAAAGCACGCAGCCGCAGCCTATTTGGGCATACGGACTGATATAAGCGCTGCTGCAGACAATGTTGGGAAAGCTGTAGCCAAGCGCTTTAGCTTTGCTATAAATCTCTTCACGCAGCTTGTTGTTGCCAATGGTCACTACAAGCTGGTTAAAGCCTGCTTCATCATGCAGGCGCTGCAAATCGCTGATGCCGCCTACTACCTCCACGCCATCGACTGCTGCACCAGCTGCCCGGCCATCGTCGACAAATGCACAGTCAAACTGCCTGCTGGCGTGCTCCAGCGTCACGCGGCCAAAGCCACCGGCGCCTACTATAAGAAGTTTGGATGCCAATAAATCTCACCTCATCAAATGCAAAATTTGCACTCTGTTTTGCAAAGTTAATTCTGTCTCTCGCTTTTAATATCGTTTAGTAAACCAGACACCTTGATGCAACAAAATTTTAATCAAATTATAATTAAAGTATGCACTTGTATATATCTCTCAGTGATTGGTTTAACGCTTGCTATATACAAAAGTATATAAGTATCTCATCCCTTATACAATAGCCATGCCCTGCTATTGGCAATTTTTTCTAAATTTGTATATCCACTACGCCCTATAATCGTAAGTAACGAAATTTTCACAAAAATTTTCTTTAAACTAACAGCTACTTGTATCGGTGAGTAATTTGTAATTATATTTCCTCTGCTATTAAATATTAAGTTAATGCGAGCCTTTTGTTTATCAAACACATTCCAAAATTGATTTATATCGAATCCTGGATTTTGATCTAATACCAATTTACTCAAATTAAGTAAATTGTTTTTATCTTCCTCACTCATGCCTGCTGGCATAGATTTAGCAAGTGATGACAGCAAACTATTTAGATCAATCTTTCCATAATTACTGTTAATTCCATTTTTTATAAACTCAAACTCTAAATTATTTATAGCCTGTTGTACTAATAAAAGACTTTTTTTCTGTAACTCTTTGGCAAACATTTGTTGTTCTTGTATTTCTAAAGCATAACTATAAAATTGGTTAATAGCTGTAAAGCTATTGCCATCCATGCTATTAACAAAATAATGCTTATATTTATTCCAATAATTGGTTTCCAAAATAGGTACCGATTCATAAAAAGACACTGAATCAATCCCACCTTCAGTTATATCCTGAAATCTCTCTTATTCTTTCTGTTAATTCATTTATTTGTAATACTATTAAAGAAGCAGCTTCTTTTCTCTTTTGACCTTCTTGTAAATAATAGACTAAAAGAGCAACCAACCCAACTAATGTAGGCAATATTTGAGCCCAATTTTCAATAATTTTTTCTAACATTGTATTTCACCTCACTAATACAAGTACCAAAGCGCACTACAAACTATAAAATATTAAACATGCTTGTGAATAATTGCTATCTAAACTGTCCCTTTGTCAAGAACATTTTGAATTAGTATAGTGCCTATTTTTTAGACAGGCGCTTTTTAATCTTACTCTACAATCCCCTTCAGATACTCCAAAAAGTTATCCTTCAGGTCCGGTCTGCGCAGCGCATATTCTACCGTTGCTTCCAGATAGCCTTGCTTGTCGCCCACGTCATAGCGACGACCAACAAAGTCATAGGCATACATGGCCTGTTTCTTCGCCAGCACCTTCAATGCATCAGTAAGCTGAATTTCGCCACCACGTCCAGGTTCCGTATGCTCCAGGATGGAGAATATTTCCGGCGTGATTACATAGCGTCCCAGTACTGCCAAACGGCTGGGTGCTTCTTCTACAGCAGGCTTTTCTACCATGTCGTTTACTTTATAGATACGCTCTGCATCTGTTGCTTCGCTTGCTACAATGCCATAAGAGGAAACCTTTTCCTGCGGCACTGTTTGGCAGCCTAATACGCTTGCTCCGGTATTGTTATATACGTCAATAAGCTGCTTTAAGCAGGGGTATTCATCGTTATAAACAACGTCATCACCTAAGAGCACTGCAAAGGGTTCATTGCCTACGAAGGACTTGGCGCACAGAATGGCGTGTCCCAATCCTTTGGGTTCCTTTTGACGGATGTAGTGCAGGTTGATGTTACCAATTTTTCTTACCATCGCCAGCAGGTCGTCCTTGCCATGCTCACGCAGGTTTTGTTCCAGCTCAGGGCTGTAGTCAAAATGATCTTCGATGGAGCGTTTGTTGTGGCCGGTGATGATTAAGATGTCTTCAATGCCGGATGCAAGTGCTTCTTCAATGATGTATTGGATTGTGGGTTTATCTACGATTGGCAGCATTTCCTTGGGGCAGGCTTTGGTTGCGGGCAAAAAGCGGGTGCCTAAGCCTGCAGCAGGGATTACAGCTTTGATTATTTTTCCCATCTTAACAGCTCCATTTCTGTTGTGATTGACAAAATAGAAAATAATCATTTTTTATTTTGTCAACTTTTATCATTTTAGCTTATTTATTTCCATATTTCTTCTAATAAAGTCTTGAATATCGGATCGTTTAATATGCTTTGCATGAACTTCAGGTTCAAATTTCAATGAATCAATCGATATCTCATAGATATCGTTTAATCTTGTTCCAACACTAAAAAATCTAATCTGTTTATTAGATTTTAAAGCATTTACAATTTCAAATAAAACACCGTCAGAAATAGGACCATAAACCCATAATTCATCACATTTTACAACCATCTGATTATTAGCTTGTCGCACAATATCCCTATCAATTCTATCATCTAGAAAGTAGCCGAAACATCTATACGGATTTATTGGTATCATCCCATTCTTAAATACATGTTCACAAATGACATTTTTAGCATAATAATTAGTTTTTGAGTGCGCAGTAAATACAGTTTTCATTTTCTCTGTAGGACTAGTTTTAATTGCTAAATTCGCAATTACATTATCAAACTCACGATCTTTTTTTAGTTTTAATCCCACAAATGCTCCACTCACAAAAGCTGCTATTAATCCGCGAAACAATGCTGTCCCATCCCCAATAACATATATCCCAGGGGCTATTTGTAAATTAATATCTACATTAGGATATTTACCGTATTTTTCTATTTCTGGTCCATACACCATTCCAATAGCGTTGTCTTCAAGCAATACATTTAACACTTCATAAATTTCATCGTCTAAATATTTCCCTAAAAAATCTTCTCCATTTCTATATTTATTTAGTTCTACTTTCTTAGGTTTTAAATTCTTGACTACATTTAATGCATTTAAGTATAGCGTTGATTTTACATTTGAGCTTTTTATCACAATTCCCATATTTGATAATGTAGAACCATTGATACTCTCACCATTATATGTAATATGCTCATCATCATATAAAGATTCAACAACCTTACCATGCCAGCAAGTACAAAATGTACGGATATCTGATTTATTTTCTATATAATGTATTATCTTTAAATCAGATTTTTTATTTTCATTTTTAAAATATTCAGCATTACATTCTATTCGTACACCAACTTCACAGATTTTTTTATATTTAATATTTTCTATATCTCTCAATAATTCGCTAGATGAACGTTTACCTGTAGCAATAATAACATTCTTAGATATAAAACAAGCACCACCATCACATTCAACAACGTACTGCCCTTTTAATCTTCTTATACAATTAACTCTAGTATTCAAAAAAAGATTTTCATTTTCAGTAAATTTTGCTCTTAATTCACGTAAAATACGCTCACGGTCTTTTTTTTCAACTTGTATATGTTTATAACATTTTTCTCCATTTTTTTTATCATATTCATTAGTTGATACTATCCATTTACTATCCCATTTAGCTAATTCTATACCTAAACCTGACAACAATTTCTTGAATTCATAATAAGCTTTTTCTAAAATTTCTGGTTCTAATGTAGACCATAATTTTGATGCTGCTGGAGGATAAGAAAATTTACCATCGGAAAACAGACCAGCCCCGCCAAAGCCAAAACTAACATCATAAGGATTGCCAGATTACCTTTTATAATATTCTTCTCCTTGCTCAACAATCGCAGAACTAATTCCATATTTCAATAGAATGTATCCAGCCATTAGTCCAGATGGGCCAGCGCCTATTATTACTACATCATACATAATATTATCCCCCAATTGATTTAAGTGCCAATACCGCAATCATAATCGCTAATGAAGCAATATATAATTGCTGCATTTTAGTATTTTCTGAACGAAGCTTCTCGACATCCTTTTTTAATTCATTAATTGCGCCATTCATTATATTTCGCGGTAAATAGGAAATCATTGAATCTTCATAAGCATGACTACCATTGTAAGCCTCTGTTGGCTCAATTAACTTATTAAATTCAATAGTAGAAAACTTCATTCCACGTTTAAGATACACAGTTTTATTTGATGTATTAAACAAAAGACAAAACAACTTACCATTAAAACCTGGATCAACTTGCGTACTATTGGAAAGAATAATTCCTTCAAAAAATAAACCTACAACCAAATCAAATCTACCAACTACATCTCTAGGAAATGCTATCATTTCTTTAGTTGACGCAATTATATAATCATATGGTTCTATAGGTAGAAATGGCTGATTATTATCTAGAGTTCGGACCTTTCCATTATAATAATATTCATCTCCAAGTGATAAATCATAAGATGCATAACTAATATTTTCAAATTTAGCATTTTGAATAAGCATATTACATCTTAACATTTTGGTAATCATATCTTTGGAAAGAGCACCACCAGAATTTCTATATTGCCATAATTTTTCTATTAAATCACAAATTTGATCATAATGTGTAGAATCTATTCTATATGTACACTTGTTGTATTTTTTTAACATAGGATTTTTATACGAATTATTGTCATCAATTCTAAACATCATTATTTTTTCAGCAAAAGGATGATTTGTGAATTCTTCTAGAAACTCATCAGGTATAATAATTATTGGTACATATCCATCTCTATATTTTTGCTTTATATCATCTGTTTTTACAATAAGTTTTTTATCTAAATAGTCAAACTTTATGTCGTTAGTAAAAGATTGGTAAACTAATCTTTTACTAACAGTTAAGTATTTCTCTATATTATGTAAGCTTACAGAATCGGATTCACTCATAACAGCAGAAAATATATCTACTTGAGACTTTTTGTCTACTAATTTATCAGCAACAACTTTACAAATATCAATATCGTATGAAGTTAAAGCTATTCCAATATAATTCATCATCAACACCTCAATCTATAATCAACTTTATAGTTTGTTCTATAGAAACTAGATTTTTAGATATTGATTTGATTAGTAAATCTAAAAGAGATGATATTAATAATATATACGCTAATATATAAATGACGCCTTTGTTATCTATATATTTTAGTATCTTTTTGAATTTCGTTTTTATTTTAAAACCAATCATTTTCTAGTCTCCTGACAGTAGGTGTTCATATTTCGTCGTCACATATATAAATAGCAAAGCTTTCTTTACTTGAATTCTACGTTTGTTTTTATTCTGTATAATAGCAAACTCTCCCAAATACATTATATCATTATTTTAATCCTTCATAAAGAAAAATCACTGCTTTTCGCCCATCAACACTCTAAGCACTTTAACCTTATAAAGCAGCTTAGTAATAACAGCAGAACCAACAATTGCAAATGCCACATTGATAATTGCGTTCCCATATGGGTTAACATGACCATTAAACAAAAAAATTGAAAAGTAAATAAGCTGCTGATGTAAAAGGAATATTGGCATTGATATTTGTGAAAAACCTTTTATTAATTTATTCTGCTTCCAATCAACACAACCTGCCAGCTTTTGTAAAACAAGAAAAGCCATCACCGCACCTATCAACTGCAGAGTAACAGTAAGACCAAAGCTGCTTATCTTGAAAATCAAACCATTAAAAGACTTCAAATGGATAACTATTACATACAGCACTGTATGAATCGCAACCCATACAGCAACACCTATTCGATTTAATTTATCACTGCCATATTGCCTGATTTTGCAACCTAAAATGAAATATGCAATGTAACTGAATCCAGTCCAGATACAAAACACGTTAGGAGAAAATTTACCGCCAATTACGCCTATCACGATGCCAGCTAAGGATACAAGCACGCTAATCACATTGCTTTTATATATCCAATCGGATAAGCAATATACTATCATAAAAACGTCAAAAAGCATACACAAAAACCACAGTTGATTAGGCGCAGTAGCCAAAATATATTTTTTGAAAATAATCTCTGAATTATAACCAAAAAAGAAGAATGCTGCTGGAATCACCCAACAAGTGCATACAAATGCATATGGAACAATCAGTCTTTTAATTTTGTTTGCTAAGAAACCCTTCGGTTCTTGGTATTTGCCTTTTTCATATCGCAAGTAAAAATACAAATATCCGGCAACCAAAGTAAAAGCGTACATACGAAATGTGTGTGACCAATCAACAAACCATTTGAATGAATCAACAACATATAAAGGTTTGTCGATAAACCAATCAATTCCTGTATAAAACAATACACTATGGTAAAGCACTACTAAGAACATCAAGCAGCATTTTACAAAGGAGCAGTTATCTACCTCTGTCTGTCTGTCTGTCTGTCTGTCTGTCTGTCTGTCTGTCTGTCTGTCTGTCTGTCAAAAGCATATTTGTTTTCATGTAACATTGTCAATTCCTTCTACAATATATTAGGTTGATAAAGGTAACCTGTAAACCTTAGTTAAATCAAGCATTATAACAATTTAATCACGGGAAGTATATACTTATAATTGATACTACATTTTAAGCTAAGCATCAATAATTAACACATTATTTTATAAAATAATCCTCTGCATTCTTGTCTTACATTCGGGAATAGTAGTGCTAGTATTATATATATTAAAGCGCAAGCAACTATTCCTGCCAAGTTAATAAGATAGCCCTTTTCTAGGGAGATAATCCATGTACCTAAAAAACTCATCCCTATAGTTGCAATAATTGCCGGAGAAAGTTCATTAATGATATGAAATATTGAAATATCTGCTATTTTTTTTATCTCATAACTATATATAATCATACCAATAACACGAACAGCAGCACGTGCGTATGAAAGGCATTCGAAGCTTGTCTTTGCACTAAAAAATACTGTCGGTATTATAAACATGATTTGTATAATCTGAATAATTACAGATAGTTTAGGTCTACCTTTGGCAATAAGTACTGTACTAGCATAAGAATTAAACAAAATTGCAAAGGCACTAATTAACCCCCAAGTACCTATTAGTGTTGCAGAATCACTCCAATTCGCTCCTAAGGCAATAAAACATACCGTTTCCCTAAATATAAAAATACCAACCCCCATTGGAAACAACAACATTCCTGATAGAAAAGTAAACCTATAATATATTTTCCTAAATTCACTATCGTTTGATTGCATTCGTGACAATGCCGAAAACAATACAGGAACCATCGAAGCTGATATTATACTGAATATCTGATTGACCAGATTCATAGAAGTCTGATATAACCCCAAATAATATGAAGTTAATATACTAACAACAATAAAAATATCTCCCCAATTAATAACCCAAACAAGAACTGATTCAAATAAAGCCCAAGAGCCAAAGCTTAACATTCTTTTTAATAAGGCAAAAGCATATTCGAAATGCGGTCGCCAATCTAGCAAAAAGAACATTGTTACAACTGTTACGATATTACTTACTATAGTACCAATAATCATCGACCAATAAGAATGAGTAATAAATGCTATAGGAACAGTTACAACCGCGGGTACTAACACCGTAAAAATTCTAGAAAAAAACAATGGTCGAAAATTCAGCTCTCTTTTCAGCAATGCTGTTTGAACACTAGAAAAAGATGTAAGAGGTAAATTAATACAAGCAACAACAATAGCCATAGCCTTTCCTGGACAGCCAATAAGAATTGCAATATCACTAGCGAATATACATATAATACTTAAAAACAGAAGCGATATAAGGAAATTCGTCCAAAATGCAATATTAGCATAAGTATAAATAGATTCAGCTTTCTCTATCTCATGTTGAACAATATACTTCTGAAATCCAGCATCAGTAAATAAATCACAAAAGCTTATAACAACATTTACTGATGCAACAATTCCAAATATATCTGGCGCAAGTACCCTCACTAAAATTAGACTGGTAATTGGTGTAATAAGTTTTGCCATAACCTCTGTAATAGTTGACCATTTTGTAGCATTAGCTAATTTCTGGCTAAATTCTTTTTGCACAAGAAATCGTTCCCCTTTTCCGTATCAATAAAATCTATGCATCTACTATGGATAATCTTAATAATAAAGTAGTATGGATTGATCAAGCATTATTTAGACGTTTCTTGCTAAATGCAATAATAAAAATCGGGAAAAAAATATATACAATTGGATATAAACATGTTACCTGTCCCATCTCAATTACCATTAATCCTACTAGTGTATAGAAACAATATCTACACAGCTGATTATAACGATATTTTATAGAATTATACAGTCCATAGAAGTATATTGCATAAAAAATCAGGAAACCGATAATTCCTAAGGAAGCTAAAACTTCCACGTAATTGTTATGTGCATAAACTTCTAAGTAATTTCCAACATTTCCAAATCCAATTCCGAGAGGATGTTCAAAAAAAAGATTCAAAGCACCTAGAGCAAGATCTAATCTAGTATCATCTGAAGCGTAATACATATTGAAAGCATTATTTCCACTAAAAAAATCTATTTTATGACCAATAAAAAAATACAATGGTTCAATGTTAATTAATGCAAAATACACTCCTAACAATCCAAGTAGAGTTAAAATCTTATATTTTAACTCTGTCTCATTACTAGAAATAATTAAGGCTGAAACATAAAAAAATAGTATTTTTCTAGTACCAGTAAAAATAGATGTAACAACAACAAATAGTGCTCCCAAGTAGATTAATCTTTTTATTAATATGTTTTTTTGAATTTTAGCCAAATATAATAATGCTGAAAAAGCGAAACACATATTTAGTGCAACAATATTAACATTGCCACCCGCAATCTCTGCTCCAATACGACTATTGTAAGCGTATTGAAGTTGAGTATATTGCATGGAATTATTCAGGAATGAGTTTAGGATTTCAACACCGCACAAAATTCCAGAAGCAGCAATAAAAAAAATCAATATATTGGCACATTTTCTTCTGTATAAATATAATGTAACAAATAGTGCTTTAATACAATTTTTTATTACAATTAGCGTTGATGTAACCACAGATGTATTATTATTAAAAAATAGTAAAATAATTGCTATAAATGATACTAAGCAAGCCCAAAAAACAATAAAACATGCAGGAATTCGTTTATTAATAACAAGAATCCCTGTAAAATATATGAAAAAAATAGCTTGTATAATCGAAAATAATACTGAAAACTGATTGTTTTCAAAAATATAAGTTGCAAGTACAAATAATCCAACAATAAAATCTTCTAGCATTATTTTGCTGCTCTCACCTGTAATAGATAATCGCGCCATTGTCTTACCACATACCCTTTCTCTAACTTCTCATTGATTTTTATCGCCTTCGATGAAAGTTTTAACTGTAATTCACGATTACTAACTAAATTACATAATGCGTCAGCGATACTTTCTTCAGTTGCTTCTTTAAGTAAAAATTGTTCCATGTTACATAACTGAAATAGTGCTTTTGCACCACCTCCACCACAATCTGTAGAAATACATGGAATTCCTATGGACATAGCTTCCATCAGCGAATTAGGCATACCTTCAAATTTTGAGGTAAACAGAAAAGCTGCCGAATCCATTAAAGCTTCCTGAGGTTTATTAGTTTTTCCCATCAAACATACATTATCAGTCAAATTATTTTTTTTAATATATTCCTGATATCTCTCTTTATCTGGTCCATCTCCGTATATTTCTAATTTATACTCTGGATACTTATTACTGAAAATAGTAAAAGCTTTCATCATTTTGTAATGACATTTTTGAAAATCATCTAATCTAGCTACTGTAGATATAATCTTCTTATAATTGCAGTTATTCCATCTAATTCCATTATCTATAATTGGATTAGGAATTATCGCAACAGGCTTTTTCCCACAGATAGTTTTAAAATAATCAGCAATTTTTTCAGTCTGAAAAACATATCCATCAGCTAATCTATATAATATATTTCTCTCTATTCTTTCCTTTTTAGTACGAGGATCAAAAAAGGGGTCATTTCTTTCGCAAACCACCAGTGGTACTCCTACTCCAATTAAACTCATAATGCTATTCACGTTACATACTGATCCAAAAGAAACAACTACTTCAGGCTTAATTTCTTGTACATTCTTCCTAATATAGGACCATCTTTTTGATAATCTAGTTATTATATTTCCATTTGCTTTTGCGCCAAACGTCTTTATCTTTCCTAAAGTTTCTTTCAAGCCATATTTTTGTTCAAGTAAAATAACAGATATATCATCTCCCTGATCAGCTAATTCTCCCATAATTATTGAAAGTACTTTTTCAGCACCACTATAATTCATAGCACCAATAATAAAACAAATTCTCATCTTATTGTTTCAATCCTTCCAAAAGATCTATAATTTTCCTACACTGTATTTTAGCATTTTTTTGCTCAACAACAAATTTTCTTGCCTTTTTGCCCATTTCATTTCTAGTATCTTGTGGTAAACCCATAACCATTTTTAAAGCTTTCTTCATTCCATCCTCTGTATCCTCAATAACAAACATGTTATCATAATACTCATCGGGAATACCAGATAAGCGATATCCAATCATTGGTGTACCAGACATCATGTATTCTAATGTTTTTGATGGGAAACTATATTTAGTCATCTCTTGATCTTTACGAGGATTTACAAGAAGAGCTACTTCCTTTTGGTGTTCTACTACTACTGCATTGGGTGCAAAACCCATTACTTTTATCCTAGAATCTCTTTCAGCATAACCACGGACAGTATCCATAGCAGCGCCATCTCCATAAAGAATCAATTCCCATTCCGGATCTTCAATTTCAGAAAAGGCTTTGACTAAATCAATAACTCCGTATTCACATTTTATTCCTCCAGCATATAAGATTTGCTTTTTCCTTAGCCCATCATTATAAGAAACATTTTTATCATCTACTATCATCCCTTCAACTACAGTATAATTGATTTTCGTATCAAACCAATTCTTCATACTGTCAGTCAGTAAAACATAGCCATCAATTTTTCTTAATGATTTCCTAAAGAAAAATTCCTCAATCTTTTTTAGAGTTCTATAAATAAAACTTTGTTGAACCATTGTTACATTCATGTACATTGGTAAATCAGGAATAATGTAAATAACTTTTATATCACTATATGTACTCTTAACATAACCTGCAAGTTCTGCAAACGGAGTAGTCATTGCATAAACCAAAAGAACCTTTTCTTTACCTGAACCATTTGAAGCCCAATTATCTAGTTCCTTTTTTACAGTAAAATATCTACTAAATACCTTTAACCCAAAAATATTATTAAACCCAATATTAATATCAATTTTATCATTTTTATGTTTAAATTTAAAAGTTGGAATCATTATTTTTTTGTACAACCGAGGATATGAACCAACATAAATAGAGTTAAATATTCTAACATTCTCTTCCAGATCTTCTAGTCCCTTTACTATTCCCCATTGCAGCTTATTAGCAGCGCTTTGGAATCCGCCTATAGAATTTTTAGTTATTTCATCCAAATATTCATCAGGAAACAATCCCATCAAACAAACAATTTCTCTATTTTGGTTTTTCATTGTAACTTTTGTATGATTTCTTATATAAGAAAATACTCATACTTTCCTTTCTTTTATAGTTGATATTCTAAAAATTTCTATCTTCATATAATAACAAATAAGACTTTCTGTATACTATGAACTTTAATCAGTCTTTTATCATTGTACATTCACTTTATTTAAAACAGTAATTATTTCATCAACGCAATGCTTCTTAGCTGCATTATTTAAAACATATTCTCTAGAGTTGCATTTCACGGTATCCCTATTCAGATAATGCTTTAAAATAGCTTTTGACAGACATTCTGCATTTTCAGGTTCAACACATATACCTGCATCTGTCTGTTCAAGTATTCTAGCTAAATCGCTATCTGTATCAAATGAAGCTATTATCGGTACATTACATGCCATTATACTCCAGGTTTTACTAGGCATACCCGCATTACTTGTATTAAGCTTACAGGTTATAAGCGCAACATCCCCAAGACTATATACCTCTGACACCCTATTTTGTGGCATTAATTCATGAATAAACACGTTATCCATAGCTTTTGCCTTCTTGCAAGCATCTTCAAAATAAGCACCAGCTCCAAAAATAACAAACTTAATATCATTATAATCAGCTAACAAATTTGCAGATTCCAAAACTATATCAGCACCTTGAGCAGCACCAAAGTTACCAGCGTATACAACTTGAAAATCATCAGCATTTAAATTAAACTCTGTAATCAATTCATTGCTAGTTCTGGGTACTGGTTGAACAGTATCAGTATCTATCCAGTTAGGTATAATCTTGATTTTCTCTTCTGGTACTAATTTATTCAATAAATTTCTTTTGAAGCTTTCGCTAATTACAATAATCTTATCTGCATTACGGTAAATAAAATTCTCTATTTTTCGTCCTATTTTCCACAATAAGCTATTGTATGATGTTAAGCCTGTATTTACCAACGAATCAGGAAAAATATCCTGCAAATTATATATGAAAGGAACACGTTTTCCTCTCTTTTTAGACAAAGCTTTTGCTATGATTGCTGCTATAGCCCCCTGTGTTGGCGGAGTGCTATTGGAAAATACTATATCAGTATCTTTCCTTTCTTTTGCAATTTGGTATGTTCTGAAGTTACACCAAAAATACCTAAATGCTCTTAAAATGGGATTTTTATCCTCTTTAGGTGCCCAAAAACGTGTAACTCGAACTCTCCCCTTGTGTTGCAGCTCTTCTTTTCTACCCTTATACTCTTCTCTAATAGCTTCATCAATACCACGAGTCGGTAAAGGACAAATTATTTCTATGCTATGTCCTGCAGCCAGTAACCCTTCAATCAAATCCTTTTCTAAGTGCGTATATGCTATAATTTCAGGATCATAATAAGCATCCAAAAAAAGTATTTTCATTCTTTATCCCCTGCGCAATAGCGAAATTCTAACATTTCTCTTCCTTCGCTAGTTTTATATAATCTTTCTTTTACAAAACCATTTTTTTCATAAAATGAAATTGCAGTCTCATTATTTACAGCATCAGTTTCTAACGTAATATATGCAAATTTATTAAAATCTACTCTCTCCTTCAATGCACTAATCAAACGAGAACCTACACCCTTAGATTTACACTTTGGAGAAACACCAATAGATGATAATTCAACATACGCCTCTTCTCGTTTTGCTTCACCTGGTTTTAAGAATGCACTTATGATATGTAAAAAAGCACTAGGTCTTCTAAAAAAAGCTCCTATACTATACCAAGCAAAATAAGGCAATCTGCTTTTTATCATAAATTTATATAAACCACTAAAGTCAGAAGAATATGCTACAAACCCCAAAATTTTTCCATTTTCTTCAGCCATTAAAAGTTTTGATTGCTCATGTTCACAATAAGACCTGTACATTTGCTTCAAGAATCCTCTTCCCATAAATGAAAGAAAAAAACCAGTAAAAGTCTCTAGATGTATGGAAACCACTTCATCAATTATTCTATTATCTTCTGGCTTTACATCTTTAACTAAAATCACAGTCAAAACTCATTACCCTATAATTAGTGAATTACTGCCCAAACAGTTTTAAACATCGTTTTAATATTATCTATGAAACTAAACTCTTTAATGCTTTGCAGATTCCACTGCATCTTTTGCGGCAGCATAACCTCAACATAAGTCTTATCTGCATTCTGGGCATCTGCAAGCAGTCTTTCCTCATCCTTATATTCAATACTTGCCTCACTGGTAACACCTGCCGGCAACAAAAGTGTTGCCAGCATTTCCGGTGTATACTGTTCGACATATTTAGTAACCTCAGGACGAGTACCAACAAAGCTCATATTACCCTGCAGAATATCAATCAGCTGCGGCAGCTCGTCTAAACGGCAGCCGCGCAGCTTTTTGCCAACCTTAGTAACACGCATATCACTTTTAGTTGTCACCTGCGTGCCCAATGCCTCGGCATTTTTCACCATCGTGCGAAACTTATGGATACGGAACTTTTTACCGTATTGCGTAACGCGTTCCTGTCTGAAAAACACTTCGCCCGGACTATCCATTTTAATCATAACAGCCAAAATCAGGAAAATCGGTGACAAGCCAATAAGCATCAGCAAGGATACCACCCTGTCAAAAACAGCCTTTAAAAACAGACTGAACTTTTTCTCCTGCAAGCTGTCATAATATGGACGAACAGCATCATTTTGCATATTCTGCGGTAACTCTTCCCATTTACAGAGCATCAAATATACTCCTTCACAATCTTGCAGTAGTTTTCAATAATATACTCAACCTCTTCATCTGTTAAGCAGGTATGCAGCGGTAAAGTAATCTCGTTAACAAAACGCTTGTAAGCATTCGGATAATCCTTAATATCAAAGCCCAAATTCTTATAAGCAGTCATCATCGGCAGCGGCTTGTAATGCACGTTGGTAGCAATACCTGCTTCCGCCATCTTGATAATGATTTCCTGACGCTCCTTCAGCCCTGCACCCGGAATACGCGTAATATACAAATGACCGGAGGATTGATGCTCGTCGTTATAGTGATCAAGCACTTCAATACCCATCGGCTTAAACGCTGCATCATATCTTGCAATAATCTCTTTACGTCTTGCCAGCATTGCAGGATAGCGTTTCATCTGCGCCAAACCAATACCAGCCATAATATCCGTCATATTGCATTTGAACCAAGGGCCAACAATATCATATTCCCATGCGCCCAGCTTAGTCTTTGCCAAAGCATCCTTAGATTGTCCGTGCAGGGAAAGTAATTGCAGCTTATGATAAATGTCCTCATCATCAATACCAGGAATAGTTCTCCAAGTCAATGCGCCGCCTTCAGCAGTAGTAAAGTTCTTTACTGCATGGAAGCTAAAGGAGCTGAAATCAGCAATAGAACCGCACATCTTGCCATGCCAGCTTGCGCCAAAGGCATGCGCAGTATCTGCACAAACTGCAACTCTGCCAATAGCCTTCTGAATTTCATTTTTAGGCTGGAATAAAGCCTTTTTCTTTTCCACAATTGCAAAAATCTTGTCATAATCGCAGGGAACACCGCCAAGGTCTACAGGAATAATCGCCTTAGTCTTTTCCGTAATAGCTGCTTCCATCTTGTCATAATCCATTTCCAGGCAGCCTTCCTGCACATCTACAAACACAATCTTTGCGCCCACATGGTCGACAATAGACGCAGATGCAGAATAGGTGTAAGCAGGAACAATAACCTCATCACCTGCACCGATTCCCAGCACGCGCAGTGCCATTTCGCCGCAGGCTGTCTGGCTGTTCAGGCAAACGCAGCGATTAACGCCAACATATTTTGCAATCTGTCTTTCCAGCTCTTTGGTTTTCGGACCGGTAGTAATCCAACCGCTTTTAATAGTATCTGCAACCTCTTGGATTT
>OLOS01000903.1_pt1 | contig 27698 bp, 21 predicted proteins | sample 1672631 | NCBI WGS metagenome assembly OLOS01 (sample SAMEA3136707, study PRJEB25190) | human gut metagenome | biome: human gut; feature: human-associated habitat; material: faeces | place: Austria | collected 2013 | reverse complement strand
TACTGCGGCGAACGTCTGGACAGACAGCAGCTCCTGACGGAGCCTGCCGCGGAGGAAACGCTGCCGGAGGATACCAGGTTACGGCTGAGCACCGACTCGTTCTCAATGACCGTATTCCAGTCCAGTCCCGTGTTCTTGGCTTTAAACACCCAGTTCGGGTACTGCTGGTGCAGCTGTCTGAGCCCGTTCTTATAACTCTCCGGAAATCCCTGGGAATTCAGATATGCCTCGAAATTAGAATCTGTTGTGTAAGAAACAGGGAGCCGCACATAAACGGATGACACATACCCCGTGTTCACCGCCCCGTTGGTTCCCGTGTATTGAATCTGATACCATGTATTGCCATCCGTCCCACGCTGCTCCCCAATAACAGTAATGGCAGCTCCTGCTGCCAGCCTTCCCACGGAGGAATATCCGGTGCCTGCGCCGCTGCGGACATTCAGTGATGTGGCTTTTACCGTGGCGGACCCTGTATATGCATAGGAATTAAGCATTGTAAAAGGCGTGGCCACGGATGCCGGAAGATTTGCTGCCATCATCACCCCAAGCATAAGGGCCAGACCCCTTTTTAATTTCTTTGCCTTCATTATGTATATATCTCCTGTATTTTCATTCATAACCAATAAAATCATGAATTTCTATTTTATGACATTAATCCTATTATAATGACAAAAGGCTTCATATGTCAACAAAAACGCAGGAAACTTCACATAATACAAAGATTCGTAAGAAAAGATTAAATAATGTGGTAAGTCTTTCCAAAATCCATGAAAATTCCCAGTATATGCCAAACAACCCGGGAAAATGTCATCTTATCCACCCCTCTGTCAGCATAGACAGGATACTGCCTGATGACCGTTCCATTCAGGCTGTAATCAATGGTCCCAATCTTCTGTCCTTCCCTTACAGGGGCCTGGAGCACGGCAGGTATTTTCTTTGTCACCTGCACCTCTTCATCCTCCCCCAGCAGCAGGGGCAGGTGCATCTCCTCCTCCTTCAGGTGAAGGCTTGTGCCTGTGGATTCCTGGCATGTTCCCTCCTCTTCCCAGCACAATCCCCCTGTAACCGGAATATCCGGCAGGACTTCCTCCCTGAACACGTCTTTTAACTGAAAATGCTCCATCCCATATGTATACAGCTTCCTGGCATCCGCCCATTTATATGTCTTGTGCGGCGGCCAGCCACATCCTAACAGTGCGATGATATAGGTCCTTCCGTCATTTTCCATGGCGCCCACATAGGAATATCCCGCCCCGCCCGTAAACCCTGTCTTGCCTGACAGCACGCCCTCCATCATATTCAGGAACGCATTGTGGTTGAAACAGCTGTAGGAACGTCTGCCGCTGCTGTCTGTAAAGGTGTGGTTCTGGGTCCTGGTAATACTCAGGAACTCCTCCTTTTTGGGGGATTCCATGACGCAGTAACGCATGATGGCCGCCAGGTCGGCGGCTGTGGTGGAATGGATGTGTTCCACGCCGTCTTTGTCCTTCTTTACCCCGTCCAGTCCATTGGGCGTGATGAAATAGGTGTCCCTGCATCCCAGTTCCTCTGCCTTTTGGTTCATAAGGGCGGCAAAGTCCTCCACGCTCCCCCCGATGTTTTCAGCAATCATCACAGCCGCGTCATTATAGGACTCCAGCATCAGGGCGTACAGCAGGTCCTCCAGCCTGTATTCTTCCCCGGAGCGCACCCCCAGATGGACCTTGGGCTGGGACGCGGCATAGGAGGAAGCCGTCACCTTATCGTCCAGGTTACCAAGCTCCAGCGCCAGGATGCAGGTCATGATTTTTGTGGTGCTGGCCATGGGACGTATGATATCCTGTCCTTTTCCATACAGGATGCGGCCGCTGCTCCCGTCCATCAGGACAGCTGACTGGGCGTACAGTTTCAGGAAATCCGCATTTTCCGTCTGGCTGGCCTGCGCCTGCACTGCCCGGCCCTGCACTTCCTGTACCTGCACTGCCCGGCTCTGCACTTCCTGTACCTGCACTGCCCGGCCCTGCACTTCCTGTGTCTGCACTGCCTGCTCCTGCCCTGCCAGCTCCTTTCGTATGCTATATTCCCCTCCTGCCGCCTCCAGATGCCCGCAGACAAGGGATATCGATAACGCAGCCGTAAATATCCATTGCTTCATGATTTGCCGCCTCTTTGCCTTTATTTTATCGTATTCACAGGCAGTGTGATTTATTCTGTGGTGTGATATAATAGCTTCATGAATAGGAGGGACTGGCTGTGCTGAAAAATTTCTGCTGTATTGAATACCGGGAAGGAAGCAAAGAAGAAATACTGCCTGACTTCATGCCTGATTTTCCTTATATCAGTTCCTATATGGAGTTTGACATCCAGAAAGCCGGACGTTTTGTGCCCTGGCACTGGCATAAGGAAGTGGAACTGTTTTATGTTGAGTCCGGCGTGGTTGAATATTATATACCCAAAGGAAAGGTGGTTTTCCCCGCAGGCTCCGGGGGGATGGTTAATTCCAATGTGCTCCACATGACAAAATCCAAGGACAGGGCCGCCAATACAATCCAGCTGAACCATATTTTTGACGTTTCCCTCATCGGCGGGTCTCAGGGGAGCCGGATTGAAAAGAAATTTATACTGCCCCTTACGACCGCATCCCATGTTGGGATCATCAGCCTGGATCCAAACCAGCAGGAGCAGGATGCCATCCTTAAGGATATCAGGAAATCCTTTCAGATATCCTCCGGTGAATATGCCTATGAGATAAAGCTGCGCTCTGCCCTGTCTGATATATGGGCCAGGATATTCGCCCTGTCCTCCCCCCTGTTAAAAGAAGGCAGGGATAAGGATAAGACGGATGACAAGCTGAAATTGATGATCATATACATACAGGAACATTTCTGGGATAAGGTTTCGGTCAAGGATATTGCCTCTGCTGCTTTTATCAGTGAGCGTGAATGCTACCGTACCTTTAGTGAATGCCTGCACACCACGCCCTTAGGATATCTGAGGAACTACAGGCTCCAGCAGGCCTGCCGCATGTTGACACAGGGCCAGGACGCAGTCACGGCGGTCAGTCATGCCTGCGGACTTGGAAGCAGCAGCTACTTTGGCAGTGTATTCAAGGAGTACTTCGGGTGCTCTCCCATGGAGTATAGGAAAAGATGGCAGAATCATGATATTACAGGGCAGATATGATATATAAACCGCATGGATCCTGCACTATAATGATATTAGCAAAGATGACAGGCGGCAAAAAGGAGGTTCTGTTATGATTAAGCTGGGTATCATTAACGTGGAAGAATTCCTGCGTACGGTAAATGCCTGTGAGGGCGCTGTCTATATGATCCATCCAGATGGCAGGAGGACCGATATAGGCAGACAGTATGGTATTCAGGATGACCTGCGCAGGCAGCATTCTGACAACAAGGGGTATCTGAAGCTGATGCTGGATATTCCGGCTCCTTCGGATTATATGAGCATCATCAGCTATTATGCCGGGGATGTATAGGAACACGGCGTCATTGCGGCGCAAGAGGACTCCACCCTCGCAGGCCAAGCCCGGGAAACAATTTCCCGGGCTTCTGCCTTATCTTCTGCTTTTTCTTATGTTTTTCCTTACGCGTTCCCTGTAAAAACCATGATGATGAATCAGGGCGTATCTGCCTGCCATGAAACGGATTGACAAGATGCCCGGTTAACCTTAAACTATAATGTAGGAAGGGAATATATGTTCTGTTTTCCTGATCCAGGTTTTCAGACGGGGACAGGGACGGCATGTTTCTTTATACATGTGGACCGGAAGGACAAAAAGGACGGTGGTATCAATGGGGAATGCCCAGGATAAAAGAGGATCAGGAAAAGGTATGGAACACGGGGACAGGGAGCGGCTTATCTTTCATATTGACGTTAACTCTGCATTTTTAAGCTGGGAGTGTGTCTACCGGTTAAGCCATAATCCGGATGCGCTGGATCTGCGCACCATACCTTCTGCTGTCGGCGGGGACGCCAGCATGAGGCACGGGATTGTACTGGCCAAATCCCCCCTGGCCAGGAAGTACGGGGTCACCACCGGGGAGCCCCTGGCCCAGGCCAGGCGCAAGTGTCCCAACCTGACCGTTGTCCCCTCACGCTTTGACTTCTATATTAAGTGTTCCAGGCGCATGATGGAACTTCTGGAGGAATACACACCTGACCATGAGAAATTCAGCATTGATGAGATATTCCTGGACATGACGGAAACCATCCACCTCTTCGGGGATCCGCTGGCCACTGCCAGCCAGATACGGGAGCGGATCAAGAATGAACTTGGCTTTACCGTGAACATCGGTATTTCCAGCAATAAACTGCTGGCCAAGATGGCATCTGACTTTGAAAAGCCTGACCGCTGCCATACCCTGTTTCCCCATGAGGTTCCCGGGAAAATGTGGCCGCTGCCCATACGCGAGCTTTTCTTCGTGGGCAGCGCTGCCCAGAAAAAGATGGAGGCCCTTGGCCTTCATACCATCGGACAGCTGGCTGCCTGCGACCTGGAACTGCTGAAAGCCCATCTGGGCAGAAGTTACGCAGTCCTGATACACCAGTACGCCAATGGCGTGGATGAGGACCCGGTTGAGGAACGGGACCCTGTCAATAAAGCCTATGGCAACAGTATTACCCTGTCCAGGGACATCTCTGATCATGACAATGCATGCCAGGTGCTGCTGTCCCTCTGTGAAACCGTGGGGGCCAGGCTGCGGGCGGACCATGTTCTGTGCAGCAGCGTATGTGTGGAACTGCGGGACTGGGAGTTTAAGAACCAGTCCCACCAGATGACCCTTGCAGAGCCAACGGATTCCACTTCCGTGCTCTATGAATGTTCCTGCCGGCTGCTTAAGGATTTCTGGGACATGACCCCCCTTCGGCTCATGGGCGTCAGGGCGGGCAAGATTGCAGATGATTCATTTTCCCAAATCAGCCTTTTTGACGACCCCGGACTGTTAAAGAAAAAAGAATTCGAAAAAACAGTGGATAAAATACGAAATAAATACGGCATTGACAGCATCAAGCGCGCCAGCTTCCTCCAGAAAGACTCCATTGTGGACCATGCGGCCAGCAAGAAAAAGCATCTGAACCGCCAGGAGGACATGGACAGGTAATTACCTGGAAAGTGACTATAGATACCGATAACAGGAGATTCCATGATTAAGAAATGCATCGAATACACAATCACAGAACCATATACCGGCTGTACCGTGGAAGAATTCCTGAAAAGCCGGGGCTATTCCCACCGCCTGGTGGTATATCTGCGCAATACGGAGGGCAGCCTTACCGTAAAGGGACAGCCGGTTTATACCATACACAGGCTGCAGCCCGGCGAGGTCCTAAAAGTAGTTCTTACAGAAGACAATCCATCCCGGTCCATTGTACCGGTTAACCTTCCCCTCTCCATCGTATATGAGGATGAGGACATACTGGTCATCAACAAGGAGGCCGGAGTCCCCATCCATCCGTCCCAGGGCCATCATGACAATACCCTGGCCAATGCCGTGGCCTGGTATTACAGCCAGAAAGGTGAACCCTTCACCTACCGGGCCATCAACCGCCTGGACCGGGATACCACCGGCCTGCTCATCCTTGCCAGGCACATGCTCAGCGCCTGCGTCCTTTCCAATGATATGCTAAACCGCAGGATTAAACGTGAGTACAGGGCCATTGTTTGCGGCAGGACAAGGGACATGGGAACCATCGATGCCCCCATCGCCAGGGTGGAAGGCTCCACCATCGAACGGCAGGTGGATTTTGAAAAAGGAGAATCCGCCTGTACCCATTACAGACGGATTGCTTATAATGAACATCTTGATTTATCCTGTGTCAGTCTCTGGCTGGAAACAGGCCGGACCCACCAGATACGGGTCCATATGAAATCCATCGGCCATCCCCTGCCCGGTGATTTCCTCTATCACCCGGATTACCGGTATATCAGCCGCCAGCCCCTGCACTCCTGCCGTTTAAGCTTCACCCATCCCGTGACAGGAGAGCCGATGGAATTCACGGCCGGACTTCCCGAGGACATGAGGCGGCTTCTGGAGTAGCACTACATCCATCTCAGTCCCTTTGGATAATGGTTCTTGACCATCCCTCCTGCCATCTTGCACCAGCCAAGGCTGAAACCGTCTGTCAGTACCAGTCCCCAGCCCTTGCCGCTTCCTTCTGACAGGAGCCCGTCTGCTGATAGTGTCTCCCCTTTCAGGTAACGGATTACCTCCATACCATCGGAAGGCAGTTCAATCCATTGCTTCACATCTTCCTTTTTAAGGGCCAGGGCCAGTCCGTGGGAAGGTTCAAACCGTTTCTTTTTCAGGGTTCCCATGTGAAGCCCTGGGCGCAGGATTTTTAATCCCTTCATATCCGGCATGTCCGGCGGCAGCAGGTATAGCTGGTCACCGAATAATACATATTCTTCCCGCATAAGGTAGTGTTCAGGTCCTGTCAGGCTATCTGTTAAAAATTCCCTGTATTCTTTCAGAAGCTCTTCTTTTTTCCTGCCCTTCAGATAATCCGCTGTTTTCATGCAGGGATACCCTTCATGGACATCCGGCCCTTCCTTTTTAAGGACCGCTATGAAATGCCCCTCTCCCTCCAGGTTCTGGGGCATGATACGGAACGCCCGTTCCAGATGATACCGGTCCACTGCAGGCTCATCCGCCAATCCAGCGCCGCCATATGCGGCCCATCCTGCATTTCCCCTTGAAAATCCTTCATACCCCTCCACTGCCTCCAGGCAGAACCCACTGTGGCGCTTGAGAAAAGCCAGGATGGTGCCTTCATTTTCCTCCGGGGCAAAGGTACAGGTGGAATAGACCATACGGCCGCCCGGTCGGAGCATGGCTGCAGCATTGTCAAGGATCTGTCCCTGGCGCCCTGCGCACATCCTCACATGTTCCTCGCTCCACTGCTCCCTGGCAGCCTCATCCTTGCGGAACATCCCTTCGCCGGAGCAGGGGGCGTCCACCACAATCCTGTCAAAGAATTCCGGGAAATGGGACGCCAGGTTTCCTGAATCCTCATTGGATACCACGCAGTTCCTGACACCCATGCGCTCCATGTTCTGGGACAGGACCTTTGCCCTGGCCGGATGGATTTCATTAGACAGAAGGAATCCCCTGGCTTTCAGCCGTGACGCGATATGGCTGGACTTGCCTCCCGGGGCAGCGCACAGATCCAGGATCCGCTCTCCCGGTCTGGGATCCAGAAGCTCTGTTACCGCCATGGCGCTTGGCTCCTGGATATAGTACAGGCCAGCCTCATGATAGGGATGCTTGCCGGGTCTTTTAGCAGCGTCATAATAAAATCCTTCCTTTACCCACGGAATCTTCCCAAGACAAAGCCCTGCCTGCGCCGCCACCTGTTCAGCCAGCGCGCGGACACCGTCCTCCTCCCAGCCTTCCCTCATTCCTTCTGCTGTCTTAAGGCTGTTCAGGCGCAGTCCCTGGACACGTTCCCTGTCATAGCTGGCTTCAAATGCCTCATATCCCTCTCCCATCAATTCCTTCATCCGCTCTTTAAACCGAACCGGTAAATCCGCCATCTCATATCCATCCTTTATTCTTCATACACACCTTTATCCTTCACACGCATACCTTGCATTCAATGCAAATGAGCTGCCGTATCCCAATGATACAACAGCTCACCTCATCCTTCAATCCCTATTGCCAAGGATTACAGCATAATCTTGAAATCATCGTTTCCTTCGCCATTCACCACATAATAAGCAGCTCCTTCATTGGCAACGATATACAGCTCAATGTTCTTAATCTCAACGCCCTTGTGTGTGCTCTTATATGCCTTAACTGCCTGGTCCAGGACATCCTTTGCAACCAGGTCTTTTCCGTCAAACTGGAAATGTACGGCTGCTGCAGGCTCTGCCTTCTTAGCTGCTGGCTTTTTAGCCGGTGCCGCCTTGGCGGCTACGGTCTTTGCCGGCGCCTTCTTCTCAGTTTCCTTCTTAGCGGTTTCTTTCTTAACAGCCTCTTTCTTGACAGCTTCTTTCTTAACTGTCTCCTTCTTGGCTGCCGCTGTCTTGGCCGGTGCCTTCTTGGCTGCAGGCGCTGCCTTCTTAGCCGGTGCCTTTGCCGCCTTTGCTGCCGGAGCCTCTGCCTTTACTTCTTCCACCGGAGCAGCCGCCACCTCTTCATTCACAACTGGCTTAACTGTTTCTTCGGCTGGCTTTGCTGCTGCCTTGACATCTTTCTTAGCTTCTACCATAGTCCATATCCTCCCTAATTTTGAATAATGGCTTTACAAGTAATCCCCTAGATGCATTAAGGGCATTATAAAATGCTTTCCCTGATTTGTCAATAAATTCACCAGAAAAAGGGCCCCGCACCTCAAAAAAGTCCCTTTTTTCTACATTCTTCCAATCCTAACCCACGCCAGGGCCGCCCTCACCGCTGGGATGGGTTGTCTGAAATGCAGGCCCATACCCCTCCGCCGGATTGGAGGGCTGCGCACCTTCGGTGGATGCGGGTGTGGATTGGCCCACAGGGTCTATGGATACCTGCGGCTGCGTCCCGCCAGACGCCTGGGATGGCGCCGACGGAACAGGCTGGGGCGGTGCAGGCACGGACGGCTGGGGTGTCTGTTCCGGGGCTGCCCCAACTGAAGGTGCGGGCTCTGGCTGGGTCGGAGCGGGAACCGGAGCCTGGGTCGGGACTGGCGCCGGTGTCGGGGCCGGGGCTTTGCCGGATGACGTGCTGGAACGGCTGCTCTCCGTCCCCGGCAGTTCATAGCAGATTACGGGCATGCCTGCGTACACATTCTCAAACAGTTCCTTTGCTGCCGCATATGGCATGTTCACACATCCATGGGAACCGCCTGTTTTATAGATGGAGCCGCCGAAGCTGGAGCGCCAGCTGGCGTCATGGAAACCGATACCGCCGTTAAAAGGCATCCAGAACTTCACCGGGCTTGCATAGCCTTCCCCTTTTAACACGGCATCCCTCTGCTTATAGGTCAGAGCAAATATACCTGGCGGCGTGGTATGTCCCTTGGACACATTCCCGGACACAAAGTCCGACTCCAATATCTTCTGCCCATCCTTATAGAAAAACAGGTGCTGGGCCGTCAGGTTCACCTCCGCGTATGTACCGCCATAATCCGCCCCGTCATGGCTGGCAGCTGTCTGGGAGTAAACCGGTTCCCTGACAACGCTCTCCCCTGCCTCCAATATCCTTACCAGTTCCTCTGTTTCCGCTGCCTGGTTAATCCTCCATCCGTAGAATCCGCTTACCTCCACGGTCTGTCCGTAACTGGTCTTAAAAGGACGCTTCTTATATGCGGTGTTATATCTGGACGCCAGGTTTTTCACGTAATCCCCTGCCATATCCCTGTTAAGGGTCACGCTGTCCCCCTCAGCCAAAAGCCACTGGTGGATGGTGCTGCCATCCAGGACCTCGCTGGTACTGCCAAAGGTATAGGTCACGGTCATGTTCACATACCGGTTCCTTGCATCCCTGGCAGCCACCAGCGAGCTGTTGCCGGAGCGGATGCGGGGCTCCCGGTAGCATCCCAGGGACTCCAGGTCCAGTTCCGGCGTAAGGGTGCGCACGCCTTCCCCTGCAGCTGCCTTGACAAGCTGCAGATCCAGTTCATTGCCTTCTGTCTCCGGGACAACGCTGTATCCCTCCCCGCCCACATAATCGGACAGGTATGCATCAGAGGGCACCACGATATTGGCTGCCTGGAAGCAGTCCAGGGACTTAAGTCCTTTCTCCAGGGCCGTCTCATCGTATGTAATCATGGTCTGTATATCATAGGACGGTCCTTTTAACAGGTATCTTGGCCAGGCATAAGGGTTCTGCTGCCGGATGATTTCCTCCAGGCTTCCGTCGAACACGGTGTGCAGGCCGATATCCGCGCCGTATATGGCTTCCTGTCCACCGCCCCTCAGTTTCAGGACCAGACTGTAATCCTTTACCCCGGACGCCATCATTTCCTTAACCTGCGCAGCGGTCCTGCCGGACACATCCATGCCGTTGATGACCGTGTGCGGCAGGTACGCATCCCGGTAACCCACTGCGTGATAGATATAGCCGCCCACACAGATTGCGGCTGCCAGCGCCAGCAGGGCCGCTGCCGCCTTCCCCAATCCGTGCTTTGGCGTGCCTGGCGCCTCATCCGTCCGGGCCTTGGCCTGCCCGCCGTTTCTCTCCCTGAAGGCAGCCCGGCTCCTGCTTTTTCCCCGCTGTCCGTTTTCCTTCTTCTCCTGTACTGATGTCCCTTCCTTCTTATCCAGTTCTTTGCTCATGCATCAATACCTTTCTGATTCCTCCAGGAGTCTTTCAATCTGGCTCTCCCCATACACCTTAATTCCATGGGACTTCAAAAGTCCTGCACAGACCCCTTCTCCTTCTGTCAGTTTTCCTGTAAATGTTCCGTCATATATCTGCCCGTTTCCACAGGAAGGGCTCCTCTCCTTAAGGACGGCTGCCCTGCAGCCGTAAAGCATGGCAAGCTTCAAGGCTTCCTCCGCCCCTTTTTCATAGGCAGGGGTCACATCTTCCCCATCCCTGGTAATGACACGCCCGCAGGCGCGCTCCGCGGGTGTGCGCGGGGTTGCAAGACCTCCCATGATTTCCGGACACACCGGGATGAGGCAATGTCTGTCCATCAGTGCCTTCACAGCCGGATCCAGCACGCCCTTGCCGTTATACCTGCATTCCACGCCAAGCAGGCAGGCGCTTACCAGTATATTCATATTCCGCTTCCTTCCGATTATGTATGATTTTATTTACAGGCGCCGGTTATCTCCCAGTACCCTGCCGCTTAACAGCAGGAAGGTGCAGGATGACATGACGCATGCAATGATATCCGATATGGGTTCTGCAAAGAATACCTTCTCCACCCCGAACAGCATGGGCAGGAGGAGCATCCCCAGAAAATAAACGAATTTCCTGAACATGGACAGGCTGACAGCCACCTTCGCAATCCCCATTCCAGTAAAACCGTCCACTACCGTATACTGGACCGCCAATGGGATCACGGCCAGCGTATACATACGGATTGCCCACTCCGTAATCCCCACATAGGATGCTTCCCTTGTGAAGATACGCACGAAATATCCGGGCGCTGTCTGGGCAATCACAAACATGACGGCTGTAAATGCCAGGCCCAGGGAAACAATATGCTTCTCAGCCTTCCTGATGCGGTCAGGCCTCCCCGCCCCATAATTATAACCTAAAACAGTCTGGGTTCCACCGGTAATTCCTCCCAGCGGCATGGTGATGAGGAGCATGAAGCTCTGGACAATGGTATTGCAGGTAAGCAGCATGTCCCCGTCTGCCGGGTTGGAGAACTTGCGGATTACCATGTTCATGACAATGATAAGCAGGCTGTCCGACGCAATGATGAGGAAGGGGGAAAGCCCCACCACCAGCACCTGCTTCATGGTATTCCACCGGTACCCGCCAAAGGTAATGCGCACCAGGGGCATTTTCCCGAACAGGAATACCAGCACATAGATGCAGGAGGCCATCTGCGAAAGCACCGTGGCAATGGCCGCTCCCTTAACCCCCATGTTGAGGGCAAAAATAAAAACAGGATCCAGGGCAATATTGCATACGGCCCCTAATACCACGGATTTCATCCCCACCTTGGCAAATCCCTGACAGATGATGAACTGGTTCATTCCTGTTGCCAGAAGCGCGAACACGGTTCCGGACAGGTACCAGCTCATGTACTCGTCGGCATAGGGGAATATGGATGGGCTGGCGCCGAAAAATACCAACAGCGGTTTCCTGAACAGGAAGGTAATGGTCATGATGACAACCGCCATCCCTGTTAAAAGCGCAAAACAGTTTGCCACCATCTGAGTGGCGGCCCTCTCATTCTTCTGTCCCAGGCGGATGCTCATCAGGGGCGCCCCGCCCACTCCGATCCAGCTGGCAAAGGAGGATATAAGTGTCACCACAGGTCCGCAGATTCCCACCCCGGCCAGGGCCAGTGCCCCAATCCCCTCTATATTTCCAATGTACATCCGGTCCACTATGCTGTACAGCACATTCACAAATTGAGCCAGCATGGAGGGAAATGCCAGCCTCCAAACCAGCCCGCGTACTTTATCCGTATCCAGATTATTTTCAACTTTCATCTCACTTAAACCTTCTCCTGCTAATCAAACTTATTCCTTCTTCCGGAAGGTATTCATATCCTTAATCAGGATACCCAGGCTGTCCGTCATTTTGCGGAAAGCCCCATAGTCATACAGACTTACAAAAAACAGGCCGATGGGCACTGCCAGGATCATCCCTGCAATCCCATTTACCTTAAATCCCAGATATAAAAGCAGCAGGGTCAATAGCGGGTTAAGTCCCATGCTGTCCCCCACCAGCTTAGGCTGCACCAGCTGGCGCGTGACCTGGGTCAGGACATAAATCAGCAGAAGCCCGGCCGCAAAGGCATATTCGCCGCCCAGCAGCTTGATTAAGCCCCATGGAATCAGGGCTGTTCCGGTGCCGAACACAGGAAGGAAATCCAGGAACGCGATGAGGAAGGCCCAAAGAGGGGCGTATCCAACCCCAAGCACCAGGAACCCAACCGTAAGAATCAGCCACACCACCACCATGATCTTAAACTGGGCCATGAAATATCCGCCAACAAGCCTGCGGACCTCCCCCTTTAAGTAGCTGGTATACCGCTGGCTCCAGGCAGGCGTATGGGCTTTGACAAAAGCCAGGATATTGTCCCTGTCAACAATGAAGAAGTAGGCGGACAATATGGTGACCACCATATAGACCAGAATGGCAGGAATGCTTCTGGCCACGGATCCGGCCGCCTCAACGGTGGGGGACGCAATGCCCTCCACCACCTTGCCAAGATAAGTTCCCAGATTATTCCCAATCTCCGACCAGGTCTGCTGGATACTGTCCGGCAGGAACTGGAACACATGGTCAATCTGCTCCATGCTCCTGGACACATCCCCCTCAATCCCGGCGTACAGGGCCGGAAGATCTTTTATGAATCCATACAGCAGCGCAAAGCTTCTGGATATGATCAGGTATAAAAGGCCGATGACAAGGGCCAGGGCCGCCACCACGATGACGATGGAACTGTGCTTGCGCACCAGCCTCATCCTCCGCTCCAATAGACGCACCAGGGGATTGGCAATCATGGCAATGATCCAGCCAATGACAAAGGGCATGAAAAACTTTAAGATTTTTGGTCCCAGAAAACACAGGAGAATCCATCCTGTCAGTGGGATCACAATATTAAGCACGAGTCTCAGATAATGTCTCCACCCTGCTTCTTCCATACATATCACCCATCCTGTCTTTTATGAAAAATCCTTCAGATACCGCTCCAGGAATGCAAACAGCTCCTCCATCTCCTCATCCGACCCTATGCTGATACGAAGGCTGTCACACAGCCTCTCCCCGCCGAAATACCGCACGTAAATCTGCTCCTGCTTAAGCGCCTCAAAAAGCTTATATGCAGGCACGCGGGGATGGGACGCGAAAATAAAGTTGGCCCGGGAATCCGGATAGGTGAATCCTAGCCCGCTAAGCCGCTTCTTTGCCCGTTCCCTGGTTGCTATTATCTTGTCCGTTGTCTCCTTAAAATATGCCTTATCCCTTACGGACTCCGTGCCCATCACAATGGAGGGCAGGTTCATGGTATAGGAATTATAGGAGTATTTCACATCATTAAGGGCCTTGATCAGGCGCTGGTTCCCAATGGCAAAGCCGATCCTCATGCCCGCCATGGAACGGGACTTGCTGAAGGTCTGTACTACCAGAAGGTTCTCGTACCGTCCAATCAGTTCCAGCGCGGACCTCCCTGCAAAATCAATGTATGCCTCGTCCACGATCACCACCACGTCCTGGTTGGCCTTTATGATCCCTTCCACCTGTTCAAGAGGCATATAGATACCGGTAGGCGCATTGGGGTTCGGGAAAATGACTCCCCCGTTCTCCTTTTCATAATCCTCCGGGATGATATTAAAATCCCCGTCCAGGGCAGGCGTCTCATATGGAATCCGGTACAGGTCCGCCCACACCTTGTAGAATGAGTAGGTGATGTCAGGAAACAGCACCGGCTTATCCGAATTAAAAAACGTGAGGAAGGACATGGCTATCACGTCATCGGACCCTACCCCCACAAACACCTGGTCCGCCTCCACCCCGTAATATCCGGCCAGGGCCTCCACCAGCATGGAAGCCGCCGGGTCAGGATATTTGCGCAGACGGTCCGTCTCCAGTTCCCTGAGGGCCTTAATGGCTCCCGGGGACGGAGGATACGGATTCTCGTTGGTGTTCAGTTTTATCAGTCTATCACCGCCCGGCTGGTCCCCCGGCACATAAGGCACTACCTGGCGTATATTTGCTTCCCATGGTCTCATACTCTGGATTCCTCCCTTTCCTCTGACCTCATATACTTTACTTCATCAGCCGTTTTTCATCCCTTGCCGGCTGTCCTTATCCTATACCAAACCGTAATCAGCCGCCACTTTCCTGAATGCGGGAAGTGAACGTTCAATCTGCCCATAGGACACGCAGTATGAAATCCTTACATATCCCGGGCATGCAAAGGAACTGCCCGGAACCACCAGCAGGTTATACTTCTTGCAGTTGGCGCAGAACTGCTTTTCATCTGCTTCCGGTGATTTTACGAAGAGGTAGAACGCGCCCTCTGGCTTGATACACTCAAATCCCAGGTCCCTTAAGCCATTGTACAGCAGGTTCCGGTTCCGGTCATATGCTTCCAGGTTCACCTTCTCGTCCACGCACCGTTTGATGACGCGCTGCATCAGTGACGGCGCGTTCACTGCGCCCATGACACGGTTGGCAATGGTTGCGGCGTTAAACACCTCTTCGCTATCCTTAAGGGCGTCCGGTATCACCAGGTATCCGATACGCTCGCCCGGAAGGGACAGGGACTTGCTGTAGGAATAGCAGATGACGGTGTTATCATAAAACCCTGTCACATAAGGCACCTCCACGCCGTCATAAGCCAGCTCGCGGTACGGTTCATCTGAAATCAATACAATATCCGTCCCCAGCTGGGACTGCTTCTCCCTCAGGATATCCGCCATCCTGGACAGGGTCCCTGCGGAATACACGACTCCGGTGGGGTTATTGGGGGTATTGATGATGACCGCCTTTGTCCTTGGAGTAATCTTCTCCCCGAATTCGTCAAGGTTTGGCTGGAAATCCTTTGTGTTAGGGGAAATGACCACCAGATTGCCGTCATAGTTGCGCACATAGCTGCCATATTCCACAAAGTAAGGAGCAAATGCAATGACCTCATCCCCCGGATTCAGAAGGGTCTTGAGGATGATATTCAGTCCGCTGGCAGCGCCCACGGTCATAAGTATATTATTCTGGTGGAAGGATGTGCCGAACCGGCGGTTCAGGGACTGTGCAATGGTATCCCTTACATCCTCATAACCGGCATTGCTCATATATCCATGGACAAAAGTAGACTCCTCTTCTTTCAGGATATCACAGATTGCCTGTCCTACGGAATCCGGCGCAGGCACATTGGGGTTGCCGAGACTAAAGTCATATACGTTCTCCGCGCCGTATAGGGCCGCCAGCTTTTTGCCCTCTTCAAACATGGCCCGGATTGCGGAATTATTATTTACCAATGGTTTCATTTTCTCTGATATCATACTTATGTCCTCTCTTTCTCCCTTGGGGCAGGCGCGTTTTTTGGAGCCTTCCCATCTGTTGATATGATTGTAGCTTTCCATGGATGGATTGTCAATAAAAAGAAACGGAAAGCCATACATGCCCTACATGGGACAGATGGTCCTGTACGGCCAGGACAGGCCTGCGTCCATGAAGACAGATGGGAAACCGAAAACATGGAAACCGAAAAATGCACCGGATCCCATGAAGCAGGCTTCATAAGCACCGGTGCATCTTCCTTCATCCTTAAAGGATATTCTCCAGAGGAAGTCCTTCAAAGATTCCCAGCATCCCAGGCGTCATCCTGTCTAACAGCAGGATGCCCGAAACATGGATATTGCCTTCCAATTCCACATCACAGTAGGAGACAGCCCCTGAAACCTGATGGAACTGGTCCATTGATTGGAATTCATCTTCCATCACAGCCCCCATAAGCTGCGCTATCCCAGCCGGATCCGTAATCACCAGATTCCCTTCTTCTGTATAATAGGGATTCTTCCTCTGTAAATCGGCCAGTTCATCGTCCTGGGGAAGCCCGCTGCCGGAATCCCGATTGTAGAAAAGGGACTGTACATTGATGGTGACCGATCTGGTATTGTCGGCAGCAAAATGTTTTCCCGGCTCAGCGCCCTCTCCTTCCAGGATCTGAAGGGTATGGGTAAAGGATGGGTATACCGGCCAGTACTGGATGAAATCCTCCATACTCACGTCCCAGTAGCCGCCCCTTCCGCCGGAGCGCATCTGCTTCAGGTTCCGGTCCATGTAATCCCGGGCCTCCTTTGACACAAATGAAACGGCGCCCACAGGAGCCTCTTTAATCCGTGTCTGTGTATCCAGGGCCATGAAGTCAGTCTGGTAGGCATCCAGCAGTTTTTCAATCGTCCTGCTGTCCTCTCCGGTATAGGCGGACATCCCCCCTTCCCGGTAGATTACCTTTACCAGATTTCCCGGCGTTTCATGAAACACAGGGTAAAGCCCTTCTTTATAAGCAGCCTCCTTGTACAGCTGTCCGTAAACATCCATCACATCTGAGAGGGCAATCTGATAGGAACGCCTTACACTGCGCCCATTGTCCATCTGATAGCATACTGTCATGCCCGTATGGTACGCCTTGATTCCCGTATCAGACGGGCCGTCTTCCCCTCCGGTCTTTCCCGCTATGAAAATAGAGGTGGGTCCGTCTGCTCCCCCGATATAAGATACATTCCGCACCTGGGTGACTGGTTCGACAATCCCCAGCCGTTCATCCCTGTTAAGAAGGGTGCTGCGTCTTCCCTCTTCCACCAGGGGCATGACCAGGTCCATATCCGTAAGCTTCATATCCTTTTCAATGTTTTCATAGGCCTGTTTATAATCCAGCACATATCCCCCCTGGTCATCCCGGCTTACAAACTGGTTATTCAGCCAGCCGCTGTCTATATCCAGATCCAGGCTGGCAGACACCACCTTATCCGTATCAGGAAGGTAGGAGTCATATCCATACCAGTCATAACGGAAACTCAGGAACACAAGGACGCCGGCCGCAAGGCAGAGCGCCAGCTGCAGCTTACTGCCAAGCAGTTTCTTAAAATCAAAATTATAGATGATTTCCACAATGCAGTGGGTAAGGATTATGAATACAATGGTGCCGAACAGGCCCCAGCGCAGCTTGCTCTGCATGGCCCAGAAAAACAGTCCTCCGGCAAGGCCGCACCCCAGCACAAGAAGGATACGGATGGGCGCCATGGTGCGCTTAAAGGCCATGGCCTTCCCGGCTGCCTCCGAAGGCCTGATGCGGTAGAGCTGCAGGCCCAGGAAGAAAAGCGCCAGGACGCCGAATCCGGAACAGATAAGCTCCGGCACATGCTTTACGATTTCGTCCAGCCGCCAGTCAAGGGCTGTCAGATAGACGCTGAATGGGGACAGGTATTTCATTCCCCACATAAACGGCGAGCCATCGGAGGTCCATGCATTCCTGGCTGTTGTCACGAAAAAGATATCGCAGTACCCTTCCAGCACCAGCATCACTGCGGGAAAGAAGAAAAAGAACACACCGGATGCCAGGATCCCAACCACCATATTACCTGTCATCATCATGGCTATCACCACTGCTGCGTACATCAGCAGGAAAAACAGCATGTTCAATGCCAGGCCTCCGGCCATTGCGCCGGCTATACCTGCGGTGCCCACACCGTAAGAAAGGGCAACCCCGTACATAAGGATCAGGTTTATGAGATAGGAAATGCCTACAATGAGGATGCCTCCCACGTACCGCGCACTGTAAATCAGTTCCCTCCTTACCGGGATACTGTGGTAAAAATCAACCTTTTTCCTGTTATGCAGATAAGAAAAGCTGGATACCCCCATGACAACCGCTGCAGCCATCATAAGGAATACCACCATGCCGTTTCCGAATTCCGCCTGGCTTAAGACCACCTTTGTCTTCAGTTCCAGAAGCTTTTCCTGGTAGACAGCCAGCGGCATGGACGGGTCCTGTACAAAATCCCTGTAGCCGTTATATACATAATACTGTGTATTGGCCGCATCCTCCATGGCAAGGGCCAGGCCTATGGGAAGGATGAAGAAAAAAGCCAAAAAGACCAGGGCAAAGGCCCATGTACGCCGCTTGCAGTCCTCCCTCATAAGCTTAGAGAACAAGTTTCCTGATGTCATAACCAGCCACCTCCGTTTCACTGATAAATATCTCCTCCAGGGACAGAGGAATGCACTCATAGAACACCGGGTCATAGGAGGATAGGATGGCCTCCACCTCCTGCCTGCTGCCGCGGACAGTCACCGTGCACAGCCTTCCGCGCTGCTCAATCCCCACCTTATCAAGGGCCACCAGGTCCTCGGGCTTCATGCCAGGCTGGAGCACGCACTGGACCTTATGGATGTTAAGCTTCATGTCATCCAGGTCTTTTGACAGAAGAATCCCTCCCTTGTGCAGAAGCCCCACATGGTCGCAGATATCCTCCAGTTCCCTCAAGTTATGGGATGCGATGATGGGGGTCAGGTTCCTGTCCTCCATATCCGCTGCAAATATACTCTTCACGGTCTGGCGCATGACGGGGTCCAGGCCGTCAAAGGTCTCGTCGCAGAACAGATAGTCCGTGGACGCACACACGCCGCAGATAACCGATACCTGCTTCTTCATTCCCTTGGAAAATGTATGGATCCTGCGCTTCTCATCCAGCCCGAAGTTCTTCATAAGCTTGTGGAACCGCTCCTCATTAAATCCCTCATATACATGCCTGTAATAATGCATCATCTCCAAAGGCGTTGAGTTGTTGAAAAAATACTGTTCATCTGAGATATAGAAGAACCGCCTTTTCGCAGGCGTATTCTCAAACACCTCATGTCCGTCTATGGTGATACATCCCTCGTCCGGTTTCAGCACACCGCTGGCCAGCCTGAGGAACGTGGATTTGCCGGCCCCATTGGTGCCGATCAGGCCAAAAACACTTCCATCCTTTATGGTGGCGCTTATATGGTCAACCGCCACTATATCATCGAACCGTTTGGTCAGGTTCACTGCCTCAATCATGCCCATCTCCCCTTTCTGTCATATGCCCACGGAATGTCTCTTCCATAAGCCCTGTCATATCCTCTGCCGTAACGCCGATCTTCATGCCCTCTTCCACGGAAGCAGTAAAACGGCCCTTCCACTCCTTCAGCTTCCCGGCCCTCATGCGGCTGCTGTCAGCCACAAAGCTTCCCTTTCCCTTAACTGAGTAAATATATCCCTGACGTTCCAGTTCGCCGTAGGCCCGCTGGATCGTGTTGGGATTAATGGACAGGTCTGTGGCCAGGCTGCGCACGGACGGAAGCTGCGTATCCTGCGGAAGCACTCCGTTAAACATCATCTCCTGCAGGCGCTCCGCCACCTGTTCATATAAAGGTCTCCGGTCCCTGTAATCCAGTACAATCATCCCTTCCTTCCCCCTTTCTGAAATATCATTGTATCGACTGTATTAATTATATTAGTACAGTTGCCCTTGAACATAGATTAGCATACCTCTAGATGAAATACAATAAAAGATTTTCTTAAGATTCCCTGTTCTGCAAATATTTGGTATACTTATACTACATTCAGTAATAAAACAATTCCACCAAGGAGGCCTGCCATGTCCAACACCATGTTTTTCAGCCTGCTTTTAAACATAGGGCTGCTGGTTCTCATCGCCACCATGCTGACCAAGATTCCCGTTGTCCGCAGCATGCTGCTGGGTGAAAACAATCCCATCGGCAGCCGTGCGGCCCTTGCAGTCATCTTCGGACTTGTCAGTATTGTTTCCACCTATACAGGGATGCGGGCCCAGGGCGCCATTGTAAACACACGTGTAATCGGCGTCCTGGCAGCAGGACTGTTAGGCGGACCCTATGTCGGGATGGGGGCTGCCATCATCGGCGGCCTGCACCGCTACCTGTTTGATATCGGGGGCTTCACCGCTGTTTCCTGCGCCATATCCACCTTTGTGGAAGGGCTAATCGGTTCTGCATTTTCCCGGCGCTTTAAAGCAGGCAAGATTGACAACACCGGAATCTTCCTTATCACGGCCCTGGCAGAGGTCTGTCAGATGGTCATCATCCTGTTCATCTCAAAACCATTTCCAGCGGCCCTGGAACTGGTGGGGCTGATTGCATTTCCCATGATAACCATGAACGCCTTGGGCATGGTTGCCTTCATCGGCACCTTCAGCATCGTGTTCATGGAGGAGGACAGCCAGTTTGCGGAGAAGATGCGGCTGGCCCTGGGAATCGTGGAGCAGAGCCTTCCCCATCTGAGGAAAGGGCTTTACAGCACAACGGATATGGAAGCTGCCGCTGAGATCATCTACAATTCCACCTCCTGCGCAGCCGTGATGATAACAGATACCCAGAAGGTACTGGCCATGAAGGGGGAAGCCAGATACAACGATTTAAAAGGCGGGGCCCTCCTAAAGCCCATCCTGGAATCCATCCATGACCGTAAGACCACCACCTTCACCTGTGCAGAGAAGCCGGACCCGCTGTACCACATACTGAAAAACCACATCATCGTGACAGCGCCTCTGATAGAGATGGACAAACCCATCGGCAGCCTGACCATGGTGGTCAGGAAACACTGGGTCACTTCCCAGCCCAACCTGAACTTTGCATCCGAACTGGCCAGGCTTTTCTCCACCCAGCTGGAACTTTCCGACCTGGACTACCAGAAACAGCTGCGCCGCAAGGCGGAGTTCAAAGCCCTGCAGTCCCAGGTCAACCCACATTTCCTTTACAACGCACTAAACACCATATCGTGCGTGTGCAGGGAAAACCCGGACCGGGCCAGGGAACTGATACTCACCCTTTCCGCCTACTACCGCCAGACCCTTGAGAACGACCAGTACATGCTGAACCTGCACACTGAGCTGTACCATGTGTCCAGCTACCTGGAACTGGAACAGGCCCGTTTTGAGGAAAAGTTACAGGTAGACATGGATGTGGAAGACGACTTAAACTGCCTGGTGCCATCCTTCATCCTCCAGCCCCTGGTCGAAAACGCGGTGCGCTACGGCGCTGATGCCAGGGGCATGCGCACGGTTTCCATACAGGCCCGCACCATCGATGATTCCGTGGAAATCTCCGTCTCCGACAAGGGGCCGGGAATCCCCAAGGACATCATCATCCAGATGTATTCCGGCGAGGGCAGGGGCGGTGTGGGCTTAAAGAATGTGCACCGCCGCTTAAAGAGCATATACGGCGAGGATAACGGACTGAAGATAGAGACATCGTCCGCCGGTTCCAGGGTATGGTTCCGTGTGCCGCGCACCACGGGAAAAGACAAGGAAAATTGCTGAATAAGGGGGATTTCCCATAATGAAGATTGCTGTGATTGACGACGAGAGGCCGTCGAGAAAAGAACTGATCCACCAGATCCTGTCCGCCATGCCGGACAGCCATATAGAGGAGGCTGACAGCGGTTCCAATGCCCTGGAGCTTATCAGCAGCCAGCCTTTTGACCTGCTGTTCGTGGATATCAATCTCAATGATATGGAAGGGACCACCCTGGCCGCTGCGGCCAGACGTATCCTGCCGGACGCCCAGATTGTGTTTGCCACCGCCTACTCCCAGTACGCGGTCAAGGCCTTTGAACTGGGTGTCAACAATTACATATTAAAACCCTTTGACCCGGACCGTGTCCGCAGGGTACTGGAAAAATGCTGCCACGATTTAAACCAGTCCAAAGCCAGCCCTGCACCTGTACCCGGACCCGGACCATCCGCCAGCCAGCCTGCAGCCCCTGTCCCGCCCTCCGCCAGGATGGCAATCAATGTGAACCGTACCATCGTAATGCTGGACATACCACAGATTGTCTACATTGAGACCTCCGGCAGAAGCTGCATCATCCATACCGCCACCAGGGACTATACGGAAAACCAGCTGCTGGGGGAATATGAAAAGCGGCTGGCGCCCCACGGTTTTTTCCGCATCCACAAAAGTTACCTTGTAAACCTGGGATATATCACGGAAATGTTTCCCTGGGCCAACAACAGCCTGGCTGTAAAGATGCAGGGCTTTGAAAAAGAAATCCTGCCCGTTGGAAGGGAGAAGGTAAAAAGCCTGCGCCAGCTGTTGGGCATATGATTTCCTGCCAGCCGCCCTATCCTGCGCCCAGGGTGCGTTTGAAAATCACACCCCGTCAGCCGTGGATTCCAGTGCCTGTTAATGAACATTTTCCTACCGTTTGTGCATCCAGTAATGCATTTTACACAAAAACTCTTTCTTTTTAACGGCTTTTTAGTACAATAAGTGCATACAGATGAATTCATTAATACAAAACAGGAGGTAGGTTTATGATTAGTTTCTTTGTATGTCTGGCACTATTAATCGGGGGATTCACAGTGTACAGCAAGATTGCGGAAAAGGTCTTTGGCCCTGACGACAGGAAGACGCCTGCGCTTACCATGACGGATGGAAGTGATTACGTCCCAATGGGCACTCCGCGTATCTTCTTAATCCAGCTGCTCAACATCGCCGGCCTCGGACCCATCTTCGGCGCGCTGGCAGGCGCGTGCTGGGGACCCAGCGTATTCCTGTGGATTACCTTCGGAACCTTACTGGGCGGCGGTGTCCACGATTACATGGTGGGCATGATGTCCATGCGCCACAAAGGGGCCAGTGTTTCCGAGCTTACCGGGACATATCTCGGAAGTGCCATGAAACAGGTCATGCGTGTGTTCTCCGTTGTGCTCCTGGTCCTGGTAGGCGTCAGCTTCTCCACCGGACCAGCCAATCTTCTGGCCATGCTCACCCCCAATGTCCTGGATACCAGGTTCTGGCTGGCCGTTGTACTGATTTACTACTTCATCGCCACCTTTGTCCCCATTGACAAATTAATCGGCAAGGTTTACCCGTTCTTTGGTATATGCCTGATTGTCATGGCCCTTGGAGTCGGCGGAGCCATCCTGTTAGGCGGATACCATATACCTGAAATCACACTGGAAAACCTGCATCCGGCCAATACGCCCATCTGGCCAACCATGTTCATCTCCGTTGCCTGCGGCGCAATATCCGGATTCCACGCAACCCAGTCCCCGCTCATGGCCCGCTGCCTTACCAATGAAAAGGACGGCCGCAGGGTGTTCTACGGAGCCATGGTGGCAGAAGGCATCATCGCCCTTATCTGGGCAGCGGCAGGCGTTGCATTCTATAACGGCACAGGCGGACTTCTGACAGCCCTTGGCAATGGACAGTCCAGCGTTGTATACGAAATCTGCTTCACCCTTTTAGGGCCTGTCGGCGCAGTAATCGCCATGATCGGTGTTATCGCATGTCCCATCTCTTCCGCCGATACCGCATACAGAAGCGCAAGGCTCACCCTGGCAGACTGGTTCAAGTTTGACCAGAAACCCATCAAGAACCGTCTGATGCTCACGGTTCCCCTGCTGGCAGTCGGTTCCGTACTGACCCAGATTGATGTGCAGATAATCTGGAGATACTTCTCCTGGAGCAACCAGACCCTGGCCATGATTGCACTGTGGTCCGCAAGCGTATACCTGTTCCGCAAAAAACGCTTTTACTGGCTTACGGCCCTTCCCGCAACCTTCATGTCAGCCGTATCCTGTACATACATCCTGATTGCCAAGGAAGGCTTCCAGCTCCCCACATCCTTTGCATACCCGGCAGGAATCATATTCGCGGCTGTCTGCCTCGGCACCTTCGTCTTCACCTGTGTCCTGGGCAAAGGCAAAAATGCAGAAGCCGGCACAGCCGAAGAGGCATATTCCGTGTAACCGGCCAATTAAATATAGGATAAAAAGGAGGGCGCAGCTTCTTAAAGGTTATCAGAACCTTTAAAGCTGCGCCCTCCTAGACCATGTGTCCAGGCCGCCATCCGCCCCGCCCCGCTTCCCGGATATATCCCCGCATCCATCCCATGCCCGCCGGGCCGTGTCCTCACGCCTTCTTCCTGCTGTCAAAATACACAAACCGGTCAATTGCATCCAGTATATCCTTAAACTCCTCCCTTGGGGCCATATCAATATATGCTTTCAATATCTCCTGCTCCCTGTCGCGGAAAGGGCCGTAGAACAGGTCATAGAGATTGTGGCCCCTCATATAGGTGAGGATTTCTTCCATATGTGCCTTCATGTCTTCCGGCGAAGTGAAATCCCGTCCCATGACCTCCATAAGCTGCTGGCCGCTGCGGATACGGTAGAGGTATTCATGCCACTTATCATAGAGCGTGTCATAGAATGCGTCCTCGCTATCCACAATGCCCAGCTTTGCCATAATGGACGGATTGAAGAAGTAATTCTCAAAGGAATAATATTTTAATATGAGCACGTTGCGCCTTGTGACCTTGGGCAGACGGTCCGCGTCCTCCAGACTCCGCTCATCATAATACCTGCACAGCTGGGATGCAAGTTCTTCCGGATCCTTGCCGTCCCCATCCCGTATCATCAGGAACTGGTCCCGCAGATAGACCTGGTTCATATACTTTAAATTGGCATATGTCTTGATGTTGGTACAGCTGTTGGTTGTGATGATGGATATCCTGGTCAGGTTGCCTTTAGCATCGTATATCTCGGAATAATACTTTTCCAGAAGCAGGGGCAGGCGGCTTTTGTCCTGCTTTCCTTCCACGATGAACACAAAGCTTACATTTAACAGGTCATTGGCCCCGTACCCAAGGTCATCCAGTATCTGGCCCAGGTCTGCCCTTTCCCGGATAACGGAATACCGTTCCCCGTCCAGCACCACCTGGCGTATCTGGCGGATGCTGAAATTAAACAGCAGGTCCGGGCTGTGTGTCTTAAAGATGACCTGGTTTTTCTTTGACAGACGGTATAATATCTCGCTGCAGGACTTCTGGAGCTGGGGATGCAGGAAAATCTCAGGGTCCTCCACCACGATGATGCTGGGAATGCGGCTCTGTTCGCTGATATAGGTTTCCAGGAGGGAAAGCATGTAGATGCTCCTCATGCCCTTGCCCATAAGCTCCACCGGCTTCACACTGCCCCGCTGCTGGTTGTGGGCCGTCACCTCAACGGAAAACATCTGGTCTATGTCACAGTTTAAAGTGTACTGAATTTCCTCATAGCCTCCGTTCTTGAAGAAATTCTCATTCACCTTCCGGGAGAAGCCGCTGAGGTTCAGCTGGTAGATCTTATGTTCCAGCAGGCGGGCCGTCTCAAATGCAGTCAGCTCCTCCGGCTTTTTCTTATTAATCAGGCCGATACACTGGAAACAGTGGTTGCATGTTTTAGATGCCTCAAAGATACATCTTCCGGACCGCAGACGGCTTAATTCCTCATCCTCCTGGAACATCAGCAGGTCGTTCTGCAGCTGCCTTAATTCCCGGTCCGCCGTAATCCGGTAAATATGGGGCAATACCATGGGAATGTATGGGTTATTCTTCCTGTAGGGATCCTCATAGCGCACCCTGCCGTCCAGGTTCACGTGGAACGTGAAGGACAGCCCTCCATCCTTAAAGGAGGGAAGCCGTTCCCCAAACACGCGCCTCCACACATCAAAACGCCTGTACTGGCTCACAAGCCCCCTGCGGTGGAACAGCCTGAGGTCTTCCTCCTCAATGCAGAACGCAGCGTCAATGCGGATGGCCTGCCGTTTCTCATTAAAGTCCTCTTCCTGGATTTCATAGCAGCCGCACACAGCACATACCGCGTCCAGCACCGATGTTTTCCCTGTGTTGTTTTTCCCAACCAGGATCAGCGCCCTGTCAATATCGCGGATTTCCAGGTCGCGGATGGATTTGAAATTGCGTATATGTAGATAGGTGAGCTGCATATGGTTACCTCCGCCCATGAAAGTCATGTGTTCTTTCTATAGAGTATACGCCAGAAACCCGCCTGTAACAACCCCTGTTTTACAGGATGGTCCACAGGGAAATATTAACCCGGGCCAATGGGCAATCATAAAAGCCCGGCAGCTTTCACACTGCCGGGCATGGCCGGTACCGCCGGGTACAATCCCCCGTGGCGCCGGGTCCGCTGAAACGGATTAATCTTCCTTGATTTTCACAATCACTTTCTTAATAGGCGCCGGCTCCTTGTCAGCTGCCTTTGGCTTATGGGCATCCCATGGATTGAAGATCAGGTACTGGTCAGCCTTTGTCACGATCTGAAGCCCCGGGGTGGTATTCTCAAAAAACACAACATCCTTGTCAGGATTATAAGGGGTCTTCACCGTCATCTCATGGACAGGAGCATAGGTCATGACCTCACTTCCCTCAATCACATACTGGATATCCGTATAATGCTCATGTGCCTCATACTTTGCCTCTTCCCATGGAATGGTGGTATAAGCCGTTACATTGGCATAAACATTCTTGCCGTCAATCTCATACTTGCCCGGCTCCAATGCGCTCAGGTCCGTATTCTGCAGGAAATCCACTGCTTTTGCATACCTGCTGTCCACGCCCAGGTTTCTGTAAAAATCAAGATTTTTTTTCTCATCAAATATCATATCCCATTCTCCTTTGTGTGATTATTTTCCATTACAAGTATACACCTAAAGCCATGGGAAACTCAATCATTTTTTTATCCGGTCCCTGTCCCTCCACTATCGGAAGAATTCATGGCCGTCATGGGCAAAAAGATAGGTAAGGTGCCTGTCAAACCAGGCCGCCGCGCTGCCGGAACCTCTCCGGTTCATGAAATACAGCGCACCGTTGGAATAATCCTCTCCATCCAGGGCGCGGTCCACGCACTCGATTGTCTCGGCCGTGACCTTCACAGAGTTAATGGCGCCGTTGGAAACGGGCTGAAACTGGGATGGCTCGTATACAACTGCCTTTACACTGTTTGGGAATTCCTTTGACAATACACGGTTAATGATCACATCCGCCACAAGTATCTTGCCTCTCTTATCACAGATGCCTGCCTCTGCCTGGACAATACGTAAAAGGACCTGGTAATCCTCATCCGTATAGCGGATCCTTCTGGATGCCCTGCGCTCCTCCTCAGCTTTCTTCCTTGCTTCCTCTTCCTGTTTCTCTTTTAATATCTGTTTCTGAAGTGTCTCAATCTGGGTCTGTGCAGCTGCCTGCTGTCTCTGCTTTTCACGGACATTTGCTTCTAACAGCGCACCAGCCAGTTGTTGGCCTTCGCTGTCAGTATCTAAAAGTCCGAATTGTACTTTTGCTTCCGTAACCAGACCGCTTCCCTCAGGTTCCTCTGTCTGTACCTCCTCCTGACTTTCATCCGCAATGGGCGCTGCCAGGGCATTCTTGCCCCCGCCGCCAAACCCTTCGGCTGAAAATGCAATGATGGCAACAACCATCATGCCGGTCAGCAGGACTGACGAGGATCGGTACATCTGCTTTGTGACTTTCACTGTAAGTGATTTAACAAAGAGGACAACCGACTGAAGGAATGAATGTAATGTAAGCATACATACTCCTCTTTCCTGGACTCCCCTATCTCAACATGCCGGAGCCCAATTCTTGTTTTTGTTCCAGTGGGTCAATCCCCACTTTGTGCATGTTTTTCCGGGATGTATGGCTAATTATATGGGATTTAACTTTTGCCGTCAATGGAGATTTAACATCTTTGTTACATTTTTTATTATATTTGAAATATTTGTAATTATTTTTAT
>OLOS01000901.1_pt1 | contig 27735 bp, 22 predicted proteins | sample 1672631 | NCBI WGS metagenome assembly OLOS01 (sample SAMEA3136707, study PRJEB25190) | human gut metagenome | biome: human gut; feature: human-associated habitat; material: faeces | place: Austria | collected 2013 | reverse complement strand
CGCCGGTCAGCTCATCCATATAGCGGCACTTCATAAACATATCCGAAGATTTCTGCGCTTCAGAGGTGGAAAGGCCAGCCACATTGCGCATTTTCGTGAATAAAAAGAGGTTTTTGAAGGCGTGTGCCTCGTCCACGAACAGCCGGTCAACGCCCAGCTGTTCAAAGGTAATCACGTCATCTTTCCGGTCGGAGGCGAGGAGTTTGTCCAGCCTTGCTTGCAGGCTCTTTCGGGTCTTTTCCATCTGCTTGATGGTGAAGGATTCGCCCCGCATCCGCTTGGCGTCCTCAATGCCCTGTTCAATTTCCTCAATCTGTTCCCGAAGCAAACGCTCCTGCCGTTCTGCGGAGATGGGGATTTTCTCAAACTGGGAGTGCCCGATGATGACCGCATCGTAATTGCCGGTGGCGATACGGGCGCAGAACTTCTTGCGACGTGCGGTCTCAAAATCCCGCTTGGTCGCCACCAGGATTTTTGCGCTGGGATAGAGCCGCAGAAACTCGTTGGCCCATTGCATGGTCAGGTGATTGGGCACGACGAACATGGACTTCTGGCAAAGGCCCAGCCTCTTGGCCTCCATAGCAGATGCCGCCATTTCAAATGTCTTCCCCGCCCCCACTTCGTGGGCCAGCAGGGTGTTGCCGCCGTACAGCACATGGGCGATGGCTCCCCGCTGATGCTCCCGCAGGGTAATATCCGGGTTCATGCCGCCAAACTGAATGTGGCTTCCGTCATATTCCCGGGGTCTCGTGCTGTTGAACAGCTCGTTGTACCGCCGCACCAGCGCTTCCCGCCGGCGGGGGTCTTTCCACACCCAGTCCCGGAATGCGTCCTTGATAGCCTGCTGCTTCTGCTGGGCCAGGGTGGTCTCTTTCTTGTTCAGCACCCGCTTCTGCTTGCCGTCGGCATCCTCCACCGTGTCATAGATTCGCACATCCCGCAGGTTCAGCGTATCCTCCAAAATGCGGTAGGCGTTGGCACGGAGGGTTCCGTAGGTGGTGTAGGCCGCCACATCGTGCGTGTTGGGCATACTTTTTCCCGAAATCTGCCACTCTGCCGTCAGCGGGGAGAACTGCACCTGAATCCGGTGGCGCATATAAAAGGGCGGCTCAAACGTCTGCTCCATAAACTGCTGGATATACTGCGGGTCGATCCAGGTAGCACCCAGCCGCACATCGATCTCCGAAGCATCCAGGTCTTTCGGCTGCGCCCGTTCCAGAGCACTGACATTGACTGCAAAGCTGGGGTCGGGCTCCGCCGCCAAACGGGCTGTCTGCAATTTTGCCCGGACGTTGCCGGAGAGATAGTCATCCGCCGTGTGCCAGCCCTTTGTGACATCTTCTTTGGACATTTCAAGGGGGTCACGAAAAATGACCCCCTTGAGTTCCTGTATCATTGCGTCATATTCTCCCGGCGTCCCCAACAGCTCCGCCATATAGGCCAAGTCCACATGGCCGCGCTGGCCAATGGAGACAGCCAAAGCCTCGCTGGGGGTATCCACCCGGGTGATTTCCCGTTCCGGGCGGATGGTGCGCTTCGTAAACATTTCCGCCTTGGACTCAAGATTTCCATCCTCGTCGATGTTCTCCAGAGAGCACAGGAGGTAGTAGGAGGAATCCTCCGCAAATGCCTTGGCGTTGGCGCGGGAATTGATGGTTCCGTATTTTTCGTAGAACGCATCGTAGGCGGCGTTCAGTTCCGCCTGCTTCTGCCGGATTGCCTCGTCCGGGTAGTCCTCCAGCTGGTAGTCGATCAGCTCGCCGACGATACGGCGCAGCTCTACCATGCCGGACACACGCCCCTTTGCGGAATCGCTCAAGTCCATGTGCCGCATGATGGAGTTTTCGCGGAAGTACACCTCTCCATTTACAACTGCGTAAGAGAAGTTTTTCACGCTGGGGTCTGCCGGGATGGTATCTTTTGCATCCAGAAGCTCATCTGCCGCCAATTCTGCCCGCTCATAGTGTCCGTGGATATGGGAGATTGCCTCTTTCAGCTGTTCACCCAGGTCGGCACCGGGGATGGGCTCCACGGTGGCCTCCTCCCGCCCGTACTGGGTGTTTTCCGTGGAGAGCTGCCCCAGTACCATCTCCGGGTGTTCAAGGAAATAGCTGTTGATGGGGATGTTGTCCGGGGTCAGGCCCAGGTGTACCCATGAAGGCTCAATGTCAATGGGGCGGTCACGTTTTTGTAGGAAAATGATGTCCGATACAACCTCAGTTCCCGCATTTGCCTTAAAGGCATTGTTGGGCAGGCGGATGGCCCCCAGCAGCTCCGCACGCTGGGCCAGATACTGGCGCACGTCCGTGTTCTTTGCGTCCATGGTGTAGCGACTGGTGACAAAGGCCACAATGCCGCCAGGGCGCACCTGATCCAGTGCTTTGGCGAAGAAATAGTTGTGGATGGTGAAGCCCAGCTTGTCGTAGGGCTTATCTGCCACACGGTAGTTTCCGAAAGGAATGTTTCCAACTGCCAGGTCGTAGAAGTCGCGCCGGTCGGTGGTCTCAAAGCCTGCCACTTTGATGTCCGCGTGGGGATAAAGCTTCTGGGCAATCCGCCCGGAGATGGAGTCCAGCTCCACGCCGTAAAGTCGGCTGTCCCGCATAGAATCCGGCAGCATCCCGAAAAAGTTACCCACGCCCATGGCCGGCTCCAGAATATTTCCGCTCTGAAAGCCCATCTGTCCGACGGCCTCATAGATTGCACGGATAACGGTGGGGCTGGTGTAATGGGCGTTCAGGGTGGACGCTCTGGCAGCGGCGTATTCCTCCCCGGTGAGCAAGCTCTTGAGGGTCGCGTACTCCTGCGCCCAACTTCCCTTGTCCGGGTCAAAAGTATCTGCCAGACCGCCCCAGCCCACATAGCGGGAGAGCACCTCCTGCTGTTCTGCCGTGGCCGGCAAGTCACGTTCTTCCAGCTCTTTGAGCAGTCGAACGGCTGCAATATTAGCCTGAAATTTGGCTTTGGGGCCGCCTTCGCCCAGGTGATCGTCCGTGATGTGGAAATTCTCAGCGTTGCGGCGCAAATTGGCCTTGTATTCCTCAAAAGAGGCTTCTTCGGCAGCTTTGACATTGGGGAAGGTCTGCCACTCGCCGTTGACCTGAATGGAAATGGGATGTTCGTCCAGCACTTCATCCAGGGTTTTCTCCGACTCGGCGGCAGGTGCAGGCGGCTCCGGCTCCTCCACGTGCAGACGCTCCACAACAATGTCATAAGGCAAACCGTTTTTCTCACCGGGGTAAACTGTCTCCGCTTCCGCGCGGAATTGGGCGGGAGGTTCTGTTGGCGCTTCCGGCTCCTCCTGGGCAATGCCGTCCAAGCTCTGCTGGTGCATCCCGCGCAGGATGGGCGCAATCTCATCCCAGCGGAAAAACAGCATGGCCAGCCGCTTCTCATCCGCATCCAATACCTCCAGCTCGATGCCCTCGGCCATGGTGCGGTAGCCGGCGGTGTCGCCAGTTTCCAGCTCCATGGTCTCGATGATGTTGGGATAGGCCGCGCTCAGCCACTGGGCAATTTCTCCGTTGCCCTTGCCAGAAGACAGCAGCTTGGCAATCTCCGCCCGGTCTGATGGACCGATCAGGCCATGCACCAGCACATCCCGCAAATCCTGATCTGCTTTGTTCGGGTCATCTGCCAGAAAGTCCACGAATGCTTCATTGCGGGAATCCTGGCGCAGAAGCCGTTCAAACCGTTCCCGGCTCTCGGCACGGTAGACGGGATAAACCATGCCGGGAGGAAGAAGCTGCACGGTATTCTTCCGAAGTTCCGTGATTTGGTAGGCATCGCCGTCCAAATAAACAGTATCGCCCACAGAATAAGCAGGGACGGCCGGATCGGCGGGTGGCTGTTCCCGAATGGCATCACGGCTCTGGGCCAGTTGCGCATGGGCCTCTTCGTCCGGGTAATTCCCATAGATACGAAGATATTGCCGGGCTGCAAGGTCATAGACCGCAGCGCCGTCATAGGCAAATCCATCCGGTTCCAAAGTGCCATCCACATAGCCCTTGGCCGCTTTCTCCGCTTCTTCCAGCGAAGAATACTCCATTTTTTCATCAAAGCCGTTCTCGAAATGGTGATAGACCACCACTTGATAGGGGCGGGGCTCCTGCGCGGCAATATCTTCCGGGGAGTGAGGACGCAGAAGCTCGTGGAGTTTGGGATAGGTTTCCTCGATGGCCCGCCCCTGAAGGGCAGTTTCAGGAACATTTGCCGAAAACGCCTGCTGGACATCCATCGCATCCGCTTCGGCCAGCGCCTTTTCTTCCTGGATTTTGTCGTACTCAGCCTGCTCCTGCTCAGTCAGATACCGGCCTGCCTGAATCAGTCCGGCGATCCGCCTCGCAACTTTTTCCCAGGTAAGATGCACATCCGGGCAGTCCTGCTTTTTATAGTGCAGCCCTTTGCCATCATGGTCTTCGCCGCTGTGGGTTGCGCCTGACAGCGCATGGGAGCGTCCGCCAGTTCCATATTCCTGCCGGAGAAAGGCCGTTTTCTCTTTGTCGGTATGGTGCTCCTGGAAAAACGTATAGATACGGCCCTTTCCGCCGGCAACACCGCTGCCGCTGGTTATGGCGGCGTCAATCTCATCCTCGGTAATGAACAGACTGGCCGCAGGTACTTCCGCCATTTCCGTAGAAAACGTCCTGCGGGGGCGGTCAAGGTCATGCAGGCTTTCCCAAATCTCTCCCGGTTTGTGATATCGGAAACGAAGCACCGGTTCCCCAGCATGGTAGGCATTCAAAAATTCCTGCAAGTCTCTGGCAAGCAGGGAGCGAAAGCCGGTGTCCGTCAAGAGGTTCGCCAGATGTTCGGTTTGCTCCTGAAATCCGCCGTCTTTTACATCCTGCATCACAGACAAAAGATTTCTGTCTTTTGCATCATCGGTCAAATCGTGATACAGATTCCAGAGCTGTTCGGCCAAGCGGGTGCGCTCATAGCCCGCCGCCTCGGCCAGCTCCACGTTGGACGCAAACCGGCCCTCCTCCAATAGCTGCCCAATACGCTCAGCGGCACTCTCCCAGGAGATGACCTGAGCGGACTGGTCATAGCGGGCGGACTTCCCGTGGGAAAGGTGGATGCCGTCCGCATCATACCATGCGGTGACGCCGCCGATCCCGTTGCCGCCGTGATAGAGCGTTTGCAAATAAGCCGCAATTTCCTGGATGGGCTTCTGCTCCTCAAAGGCCGCAACGATGCGTTCCCGCTGCCGGTCCGTATTGCCACCGAGGCGCAGCACATGGTCAATGTCCGCCTGGGCAAAAGAAAAAGCAGAGGATGCTTTCACACTCTCTGCTTCGTCTATGGCTTGAATCTGCTCTGCTTCCGTTGGAAACAGCAGATCCAAGGTCAGCTGTTGATAAGTTCCGTCAGAATCACTTCCTCGGCCTGTGCCCTCAGTGCGTTCATGTGCCGCACCCAGTCGAGCTGCCGGGTTTTCTTGTCCGGTGCGGGGTTCGCTTTCAGCAGTGCGTCCATGATCTGCTCCATCCGGTTCTCCGCTGCGGTCTGAATCTCCAGCAGGTGCGGGAACAGCTTCCCGGTGAGAATCAAGTGATTGTACAGCAGTGTATTGTTCTCCTGAAGATAAGCCCGGCGCATCCTGCCGTACTTGCCCAGCGGCGTCTGTGCGGTCTCTCCCAGGGAGATGTTCGGAATCTGGTAATCCCCGCTGGTTCTGTAAGTCAGTTCTGTCATCATTTTGGCTCCTTTCTGCGGCTTTGCCACGCTCATAGGTTCGGATTGCTCTCTCAATCTCCCGGAACACCCGGCCGGAGACTTCGCTGACCGCCGTGCCCAGCACATTGGCGGCCGCCTGGGTACTGAAGTCGAACACATCCATGAAATCTTCCGGCTCGAAGTAATTCCCCACGTCCTCCACACAGCGGGTCAGGAGCATATAGCGGATGCTCGTTTCCGCCGCTCTTCGGAAGGAGACGCTTACGTTGAGTTCATCATACCCGTAGAGGAAAGAATCGTCAACGATGTCGAGAATCTGCTCCCGGTGGTCATCCCAATATTCTGCCACCATGCGTTTGGCAACCGCCTCAATGACATCGGAAAGCTCCGTGCCCTCATCATCGCCAATGTCAAAGGCACGGCTCAGGCGCTCTGTTACAGCAGGGATATACTCGTCCCGCATCGTCCAGAGATTGACGGGACGAGAGTTGCGCCGTGCCCCGGTATCCGACACATCGAACACATAGCGCAGGCGGATCGTATCGCCGCTGGTATCCAGCAGGGCGATGCCTTTGGAGCCGCGCTTCACATACCGGCGCATGGTATCGTTCCACAAGTCATACTCAGCGCAGGCCGTGGCGTCCGGGCGCTGCTTGTAGATCATGAGTTGTTCATTGAATGGATATTTGTAGAGCCGGGCGGCAGTGGTAAGGAAGGCTGTCCACTGCTCCCGGCTCCCGGTAATCTGCTTTGCGGCTTCTTCGGCCAAAGCCACATAATAAGCTGTTTTTTCTGTCATCTAAGCCTCCTGGTCTCTTAAATTTCCGGGTAAAGCTCCAGAGCGTCAAATTCCTGGTCGCTGATGGCGGACAGCTTCTCCAGCGTCCGGTCAATCAGCTTCCGAAGTTTCCTTTCACCGGGGGTGAGACAGCTTCTCACGCCCTGAAGCTCCCCAATCAGGCCGGTGCGTGTGCCGGGGTTGTAGAGCATCATCAGGAATCGTTCCTCCCGATTAAATCGCGTCATCGTTCGTCCCTCTCTGTCGTTTTTTTCACGGGAGCTTCCAGCCGGTGGGGCGGAGAGGGCTGTTTCAGCTGCTCCAGAATGGAGGGGCGCTCCGGTTCCTGCCTATCCCCGTTGTTGATGATGCCGTCAAGCATTCCGAAATCATCTTCCAGCGCCATTTCTGCGTTTTTCAGGTAATTTTCTCTGGAAATGAAATCAGGCAATTCCGCAAAGCCGATGGAATCCACGTAATGAGAGGATACCACGCCGCCAACCTGCAACGCCACGATGTCGCTGACAGAAAGGCTGTGGCCTCTGAAATCCTCGGGCCGGTCAATATTGAATTTGACATACAGCCCCTCCAGCACGTCCATCTGGTCGCCCTTCTGGGGCAGTTCTCCCACATAAACCACCTCGTAATGGTCAATGTCAGGTTCTTTACCCATATGCTCCAGCATTTTCATAGAGGCAAACCGTTCATAGAGGGTTTCGTCGCAGCGGCGGAGCTGAAGGATCGCATAACTGTCGGTGGCGCTGTCCAGGAACGCCTCCATGCGCTTGCTGCCGTCGTCCGTCCCGTTTACCTCGTCCCATTTTTTAATCTCGCTCATAGGCCCTCCTTATCGTTCTGGTTCCGCGCGTTTCGTGGAAGTGGGTGCGGGAGCCGGGCTTTCTGCGGCTTGCCGCAGTTTATCCAGAACAGATTCCCGCTTCAGCGCAACGCCCTTTTCTGGATGGGCGATTTCGGTGGCATTGACCGCTGCCGCATTTTCCATGACATCCTCATAGAACATCGCCCGCAATTCCCTCTGTGCAAGGCCGCAGGCCGTCAGAATATCTTGTCTGGCTTCAATCATGCTCATATCCGAATTGTCCAACTGTCCGCCGTCAATCTCCCGGTACTTGCCGTCGAGCAGCGTGTAGTTGTAGCCGCTGTCATTTTCCTGCACCGCCAGTATCCTGTCCTGGCCCACCCGCCAGGCCGCCACATCGCCCATGATTTCCGGCTCCGGCATATAATGCGCGCCAACCCGCTCCATGACTTCCGCAAACTGACAGATGTGATACACCCCGAATCCAATCTGGGTGTGATACTCGTCGATGAACTTGCATGGTTTGACTACCGTTTCATCCGGGTAATGAATCTGGATGCAGCCGCCGTCCGGGATGCGGAACAGCTCATGGTATCTGCTGTCGATAAACCGGATGTCCCGCTGGGGGAGTGACTCAGGCTCCCGCAAGCTGCGCCGGCGCACCTCCGAATCCCGGAAGTCCTTGAGCATATTCAGGGAGACAGCGGCAACTTTCGTGCCTTCAATTCCCGCTTCATCAAATACCCGCAACCGGAACGCCGCCAGGGTGCTTCTCATGGCGGAGTCCTCAATCTCTGTCCACGGAATGATGCCGCCTCCGATTTTGCTTCTGGTCTCGGTTCCAAAAACGGCAAACCGGCACCCTTCCTGACTCTCTTTCAAATGCACCAGGAAGCAGTCATCCACTTTGTAGAGCGCTTCGCCATAGCGATTTTCGTTCATACGCATATACCTCCAGCCAGATTACTGCACACGCCCCGTATTGGGGCGCTCTTTTTTCTTGCTTTCAAACGCCAGGGAAAATCTCGCCTGCCCATCATCGCCGGTGGACAGCACCAGCGTGGCGTCAAAACTCTTGCCGGTTTTGGCAGACTTGCAGCCTTTCAGCTTTACCTGCCCAGTGGTTATGAGTTTCTCAGCCATTGAGGCGGTCAGCTTCTTGCCGATGCTGTCAAAATAGCGGTTGTTTTTCCAGAGCGCAAACCGGCAATCTCCGTTGGAACAGAAATATCCTTTCTGCCGCTCCAGCACATCGGCACCGCAGGCAGGGCAGGTACCCATCACCGTACCATTGGCGGGCAAGATAATCTCCGCACCATCTATGCACGGATAATTGCGCACCAAATCCTGAATCATATCCGCAATCTCCGCCATGAAACGGCTCGGGTCATACTCGCCACGCTCGATACGGAGCAGCTTTTCCTCCCATTCCGCCGTCATGGAGGGGGATTGAATCGCTTCGGGCACCACTGTCACCAGTGCTTCGCCTTTGCGGGTGGGGACAAGAATCTTGGCTTTTCGGTCACCCTGGCGCTCCACAAATCCCTTTTGCACCAGTTTTTCAATTATGCTGGCACGGGTAGCAGGCGTCCCGATGCCCCTGCGTTCTGCCTCCTTCGGAATCTCATCCGCCCCAGCTGTTTCCATGGCGGAAAGAAGCAGATCTTCGGTAAAGTGCTTGGGCGGAGAAGTCTTTCCCTCCTTCAGCTCCACAGAAGCAAGCGGCAGCGTCATTTTTTCCTCCAAAACCGGAAGCTCTACGGCTGACCCGTCCTTTTCCTCCTGCTTTCCAGCGTAGCTCTTCCAACCGGGGGCGATGATCGATTTTCCCTTGGTTTTGAACGTGTGACCGGCGCACTCCAGCTCCATCACGCTCTCCACATACCGGCAAGGCTCTCCAACAGCGCACACAAGCCGGCGGGCAATCATCGTGAGCACGGACTGCTCGCCCTTGGGGAGTGACTGAAGATCGGCCCCCGCAAGGGTTTTCGTGGGGATGATAGCGTGGTGGTCAGACACCTTTTTGCCGTTGATGACCTGCATGGCATTCACCGGGGCGGGGTGTCCTGGGGCGATAGCGCATTTCTCTTGAGCCGCAGCTACCAATTCCGGCAGCGCCCCGGCCATATCGCCGGTCAAATAACGGCTGTCCGTGCGGGGATAAGTGACCAGCTTTTTCTCATACAGCGACTGCACATAGTCCAATGTCTGCTGGGCTGTAAATCCAAACTGGCGGTTGGCATCCCGCTGCAAGCTGGTCAGGTCATAGAGGGCGGGAGGTTTCTCGGCTTTTTCTTTCCGCTCCACTTTTGTGACCGTTGCCATTCCCGCACTGCGGCAGGCATTTACGATTTGCGTTGCTGCCTCTTTTTCTTTCATACGTTCTCCAGATGCCTGAAAACCGTCCGGGCAAATCTGCACCGTGTAAAAAGGTTCCGGCACAAAGCCCCGGATTGCCATTTCCCGCATGACAACCATAGCCAGGGTAGGTGTCATAACCCGGCCCACGTTCAGTGTCTGCCCATACAGGCAGGAAAAAAGCCGGGTGGCGTTGATTCCGACAATCCAGTCGGCCCGCTCCCGGCACAGCGCCGCCTCATATAAGGCATCATAATCTGCACCCGGTCTGAGGGACGCAAATCCCTCCCGGATGGCGGCATCCTCCATGGAAGACAGCCACAGACGTTCCACGGGCTTCTGGCATCCGCACTGATGGTAAACCAGACGGAAAATCAATTCCCCCTCACGCCCGGCATCGCAGCAGTTCACAACGCTCTGTACGTCTTCCCGGGCCATCTGCTTTTTCAGGACATCAAACTGCTTTTCCGTCGCTGACGAGACCTGGTACTGCCAGCACTCCGGCAGGATGGGCAGGTCATCCCGATTCCACTTTTCATACCGGACATCATAGGCTTGCGGCTCTGCCAGCTCCACCAAATGGCCAATGCACCAGCTCACCACATAGCCGCCGCCCTCCAGATAGCCATTACAGCGTTTCGACGCACCCAGCACACGGGCGTAAGCCTGTCCAACTGACGGTTTTTCCGTGATAATCAGCTTCATGTTCTCGCTCCTCTCTCTGCAAAGATTTCGCAACACCACTATAAAAAGGTGCCGCTATGTAAAGGGCGGGAAGTCCCGCCCCGGGCAGAGAGTGACCGGTTATACCGGCTCGTTGTCCTCTGCGTCGTACATGGTGCTGTCGTCCTCCTCATCCTCAAAATCGTCAGGAAGGTCAAAATCCATTTCTTCTTCACCGTCCAGATAGTCCGCATCCGGGTCAGGCTTTTCCTGTTCCTGTGCTTTCTGCTTGCCCTTGAGCTTCGTATAGGCAAAGAAGCCACCGCCGCCAATCGCTGCCAGCAGCAGAATAACAATCGGAAGCATATTCGCACCGGATTCCGGCTCCGGTTCCTCCACAGGCTCCTCGGGTTCCACCGGCTCCACAGGCTCGGTCTCCACCGGTTCCTCCGGTTCAGCAGGTTCCGTGTACTGGCCGGCTTCCTCCTCGTCCATCAGGGCCAACAGGTCAGCCTCGTCCACCAGATTCATAAAATGAACATTCTCATTGCCGTCCTCATCCCGGTCGATCACCAAATAGAAGTAGTTTCCATCCTTGGTGGTCACAGTGATGAACTGCTTGCCGGAGCCATCCTCATTACGCTCAGAATAATCATCTACCAGCGTCAGATTACCGTCCGGGGTCAGAGCGGCGGAGCCTTTATTGACATCGTGCATCTGGCTGTTGCTATCGGATTGCTCCGTCACAACGACATAGTCCTTGTGGACATAGCCGGTCCGCTCCTTCACAACCACCTCGTACCAGTCGCCGTTTTCACTGACAATCTCCACGTCATCCCCTGCAAACAGGTGGCCAATCACATCATAGCTCATGCCAGAGCCGGAGCGCAGATTCAGATAGCTGCTGTCGGACACGTTAACTGTGCCAATGGTTGCCGTCTCGGTTGCATCCCCGATCTCGTTCTGGTCGAGCGCCGAGTGCTGCTCGATGCTTCCGGAAATCGCAGCTGCGTTTTCCACTTTCTCCGAAACAGTGGGAGTATTATCATCGGACTCCGGTTCTACTTCTCCGGCGCTCGGCGCAGGCTCGTAAACAGCGCTGGTTTCCGTGACACCCGCAGAATTCTGGATGCCCGGCTCCGCAGCATAGCTCACGGTGGCCAGATTCGCCGCCATCATGACACCGGCCAGAATTCCAGCCGTCAGTCTCTTAATCCTCATATTCGTTATCCTCCTCCATAATCGGCTCATTTTCTGCCGTGCTTTCCGGCACGGTGTTCTCCGACATCACTGCCGGAGAGGGCAATGCGCCAGCTTTCAGCGCGTTCAACACCTCCGCCAGCTGGTCGGGCGTCAGGTTGGCTGCATGAACCAGGTCGTGAATTTCGGTGTTTTCCACTTCCTTATATTTGCGCTCCAGCTCCTTGGCTCTGTTCGCCCATTCCTCCGCTTTTTTCAAGGCACGTTTCCAATCTGTGCCGATTTTGTCCAGTCTTGCGCTCATAATCGCTCCTTTCTCAGCCACGGATGCGCCCGTAGCAGTAAAAATGTTGCTGCCAGTACGAGGACTCGACGCTGGCATAGGAGATGGGGTTTCCGCAGTGGATCATCATCCCGCCGCCCACATAGATGCCCACATGACTGGCTCCAGACGTGTTGTAGGTGCCCTGGAAGAAAATCAGGTCCCCTGGCTGCGCCGCCGAAGCGGGGATGATGTCGCATACACCCATCAGCCCATTTGCCGTCAGGCGGCCCACGCTCCAGCCGTTGCCGCAGTTGTTGATGACCCAAGACACGAAACCGGAACAGTCGAAGCTCGTGCTCGGGCTGGAGCCGCCCCAGACATACGGATACCCCAGATATTTCTCCGCCTCCCGGATCATGTTGGCAAATTTGGTGTCTGTCAGGGCTTCGCCGGGAATGTCGTAATCCGTGTACTCGCCGGGAATGGCAAAGGATACATCGCCAAACAGGTCGTCCCGATTGCCCCGGGTTTCCATCAGCACGTCATACCGCTGGAGCTGGTCATCCGTCAGGCCGGAAGAACGCACCACTGCGCCGATGCCCCGGTTCGTCAGCGTCACATTTAGGATATAATAGTCGTACTCTACTTCAACTTCATACTCGTATTCCTCCTCAACTGTCTCGCCGGTTTCCGGGTCCGTGTAGCTTGTGGTGCCGGTTCTCGTCTCTGTCCTTGTCCGCACCTCTACTTCTTCCGTCAGTGTCAGGGCGTATTGCGCGGAGAAGATGTCTTGCAGCGTGCTCTGTACCTCTGCACGGGTGTAATCTTCAAAGAGGACGGTCAAATAGGAGGCCAGCTCATAGGGGTTATGGCCGATCTCCGCCAGGGTGTAACGGTATTCGTCATAGCCGGTGTGTGTGGACTCAATATTTGCAATCTGATTTCGCAGGTCTGTCTCCAGGGCGGTGTAGTCGCTCTCCACACCAGTCAGGTCAGCATCCTCCGCCGTGTAGGACGTGCCCAAAACCACCTGCCCACTGCCGCTCATAAAAACAGAGCAAGAGGAAAAGACGGAGCTAATGAACATCACAAAGAACCCCAGAAGCAGGACAATCAGAATGCCTTTCGGATGCTCCTTGACGAAATCCACTGCCTTTCCGCCAAGCGATTTTGTCTCCTTGGCCGCTCCGGAAGTTTTTTTCGCTGTGCCCGCAGCACCGGCACCGGAGGACGCCGTTTTTCCTGCACGCTTCGCCGCCGCATACTCTTTCTTGATGGCCTGCTTCTGCCGCCAGCGGGAGATAGGGTTGGATAGCGCATCCGGGTCAGAACGGACAGCCTTCTGATAGAGCGCCTCCACATTGGCCTTGTCCGATTTTTCCAACAGGTGTTCTGCCTTTTCGTAGGTTTTGAGTTTTCGTGAATACTGGACGTTGCTCACAGCAGCGCTGGTGAAGTCGGCAGTGCCTTTTCCAGTATCCAGCGCCTGTGCGCCGGCATTGCCATCATCTTCAGTATCAATAGAACTTTTCACGCCATCCAGAGCGCCCACAACAGCGCCATGGGATAGGTTGCGTACAGCCTGCACACCGGCTTTCGGTTTGCCAACATCGGTCTCCACCCGCTCCACACGGAGCTTCCCCCGCACTGCGGACTGGGCCTGGGCGGTGGGCTGGAGCTTGCTGCCGGGGGATTTCTCCCCGGCAGCCTCCCGAATGATGCGGTACTTTGTTTTCTTCGGGAGTTTCGACTGGGCCTGCTCCGCCCGGTCGGCGGCACGCTCCGCTTTGGCGGCGGCACGGCGCACCTTTTCATCTGTCAACTCGTTTTTCGTAAACCGGAGGCGGGTCACTTTTTTCTGCGCCATATCACGCCTCCTTCGCCGGTGTCACCTCAGACAGCTTCGTGGTCAGGTAGCTGTACAGCTCCAAATCCTTGGGGAAACGGTCAACGAAGGGCAAAATCACATTTCCGTAGAACAGCAGCCCCTCGCCCTCGCCGGAGTGGGTCACATAGGACAGCTGATGAGGCGAGATATTCAGCTGCTTGGCCAGAATCGCCCGGTCGCCGGCAGCCTGGTTGAGCATATAAATGAAGTCGCTGTTCTCGAAAATATTCTCCACCTCGCGGGACGAGAGCAGGTCTTTCACGTTCTGGGTGATACCGGTGGGGATGCCGCCCCATTTGCGGAACCGCTTCCAGATCTCCACGGAATATGCCGCCGTCTGCTCCTCTTTGAGAAGCAGATGGAATTCATCCATATAATACCGGGTGGATTTGCCGGTGCTGCGGTTCTCCGTCACACGGTTCCAGACCGCATCCTGCACCACCAGCATCCCGATTTTCTTCATCTGCTTGCCCAGCTCCTTGATGTCGTAGCACACCAGGCGGTTGGCGATATCCACATTGGTGCGGTGATTGAACAGGTTCAGAGAGCCGGTCACATAGATTTCCAGTGCGGTGGCCACATGGTGGGCCTCCTTCTCCTCCTGACGGAGCAGCGCTTCGTACAAGTCCTGCAAAATCGGCATATTTTCCGGCACCGGATTTTCAAAATAACGCTGATAAATCTGATGGACACAGCGGTCAATGACCGTCTTTTCTACGGGCTGCAAGCCCTCCTTGCCGCCCACGACCAGCTCACATAAGGACAAAATGAAGTCCGCCTTCAGGGCGATGGGGTTATCTTCCTCCGAGTAATTCAGGTTGATGTCCATGGGGTTGATATACTGGGTGCTGGAGGGCGAAATCTTAATGACCTGCCCGTTGAGCCGCATCACCAGCGCCGTATATTCCGCTTCGGGATCGCAGATGATGATGTCATCGTTGGAAACCAGGAACGCATTGGCAATCTCGCGCTTGGCGGAAAAGGACTTGCCTGAACCGGGCGTGCCTAAAATCAGCCCATTGGGGTTCTTCAGCGCTTTTCGGTCTACCATGATAAGATTGTTGGAGAGGGCGTTCAGTCCATAGTAGAGTGCTTCCGGCCTGTCCTGGTACAGCTCCTGTGTGGTGAAGGGAATGAAAATGGCCGTGGAACTGGTGGTCAGCCCCCGCTGAATTTCAATCAGGTTCTGGGCCAGGGGCAGGCTGCTCATCAGGGCGTTCTCCTGCTGGAAATCCAGACGGCGCAGATTGCAGTTGTGCTTCTGGGCGATACTCTGGGCCTGGAACACGTTGTTTTCCAGCTCCTGCTCCGTGCGGCCGGTGTTCAGCACCAGGAATGTGACCATGAACATACGCTCATTCTGGCTCTGCAATTCTTTCAGCAGGGCTTTCGCGTCCTTACCGTAGGTGGCAAGGTCGGAGGGGATGATGTCCATGTCGTATCCGGCGCGGACGGCCTTTTTCTGCTCCTCGATTTTGGAGCGGTCAAGCTCCGTAATGGTGCGCTTGACTGTCTTAATGGCCTTGTTCTGGTCAACGGACTGGATGTGCATGGTCACAATCTGACTGGACTCCATGTCCAGGAAGTCCGCCAGCATCCGGTCGCTCAGGTCAGAGGCGGTGATAGCCAGATAGGACATGGCCCCAAAGATACTCCCCATCTGGAAAGTTCGGCTCCCCTTGAACGCAAACGCAGAGGGTGCAATAAAGTCCTTGACGGACAGGCCGCTGGGAGCAAGCCACTTCCAGTCAAACTGGAACCGGTCATGCTCGCCCAGATGGAACATATCGTGCATCAGGCGCAGCCGCTCTTTTCCGTTCAGCACCCATGCAAGACAGCCGATGCGGCGGAAATTGTTGAGCAAATCGCTCTCCACATGGTCAAGCCGGGGCTTTGCCTGGCGCATGGAGCTGGCCTGGATACCGAAGGTCAGATACTTTGTCTTGGTCAGGCCGTTGTTACCACGGGAGAGCTGCTGCCGGAGCATCTGGGTGTATTCGATGCGGATGGAATCAAAGCCGTCGTTCTGAAGCGGAATGCGGATGGTTTTTTCAAAGCTCTCCGCATCCGTCGCAAGATTCATAAAGGACAGCTCAAAGTGGATGGAGCTGTCGAAAAAGTTCAGGAAGCTGCACCATTCCTCAAAGATGGCGGCTTTGTCCTCCTGCTGGGCCAGCTGATAGTTAATATCGGAAAACTGGATGGTCTTGGTGTAGTAGTTGGGGGAGACGCGGCAGATGCCATCTGCAAACATTCGCTCAAAGGGAATCGACTGCTGGGCCGTCCGGGGCGTCCCATCGTTTCTGCGCGCCGTCTCCACAATGGCCTTAATCTGCTGCTGTTCTCTTTTTGACAGGTTTGCGGGCAGCTTTACCGGCTCCGGTCTTGTGCTGCCTTTTTTCAGCTTTCTGAACAATGGCATCTACCTCCTGTTCCGCATCGTACTGCCGCACCAGGGCAGTGTAGAAATTGTTGGTTTGATAGGGTCGGATTTTCGGGCGGATGAATTTACTCTGGATAAAGTGCCGGGCAATGACCTCCAGCGGCTGACCGTCTTTCTCATACATGGCGAGGAAGAACAGCGGGAGCATGATGATAATCATTCCCATGGCCGCAAGGCTCAGGTTGCCAGTGCTTCGGAGCAGGAAAAAGGACGGGATACCAATCAGCGCCGCCGCCCCGAAGCAGATGAGCTGCCGTTTTGTCAGGCCAAAGAATACCTTTGTCTTTACTCGGGTCAGGTCTCGTGGTACGGAAATATACGAAGCCATGTGCTTAACCTCCTTCCCGGCGGCATGGTCTCTGCCGCCGTAAATTCTGCTATCCGCGCAGACTCAGTGGGCGGATAGGACACTCTTGGCGATACTGCCTGTTTTGAACAGGGTGAATACCAGCAGGACAGTGTAGCCCATTACGCCCCAGATGCTGGCGATGATGTCATCCGTGAAGGCGATGGACTGCACCAGCACAGCATAGATACCCACACAGATGACAATAAGAAAGCCCTGGAATCCCAGAGCGAACAGGCTCCTCAGATAGTTCTGGCCGACTTGGCTCTGCTCCCGGTTCCCAAAGGTGGACAGTGGGATCGGTGCGAGGCTGGTCATCAAATAAATCTCAATCATGCGGCCATATACAATTACGAAAATGACTACCGAGAGAGCCAGCATGGTCACCTGCACCACAAAACTTTGCAGGTACAGGCCGATGAGCGGCCCCAAGTCCCAGGTCAGCAGTTCTGCCTCCATATCCAACAGCGTCGATGCGTCTACCGCCGTAGAGTCGGTGATGATGCCGGCGCTGGCGTTGATGACATTCTGCGTCACATCGAACACGGCCATGACAATGTTAAAGCAATTCGTAATCAGCATGACGGCCACAAAGGTCTTGAAAATCCACTTGAAGAAAATCCAGGTCTCAAAATTTGCCAGATTGTTGTGGTCGATAATGAGCTGGATCAATTCGTAACAGACAATAAATGTGAGGATAATGCCCGCCACAGGCACAATCACTGATTCAGAGACGTTGCGGATCATGGCAAAGACGCCCGGCGAGAAGTTTGCCGGGGTCATGCCAACGTCCGTTGCAATCTCGCCAACCTGCTGGTTGACAGATTCGAACATCCCAGAAAGATTTCCCATGATGCCGCCGACGAGCATTTCCCGCAGCCAGTCTGTAATCTGGTCGAGAATGCTTTGCATGGGCAGTTACCTCCTTGTCCGGGCTTAACCGAACAAACCAGACAGCAGGGGAACCAGTGTAATGCCGATGAGTGCGACCCCACCGCCGGCCATGAGCTGTTTCATGCCCTGGCTTTTGGCACCGGGGTTGTCGTTTCCGTAACCTTCCAGCAGGTTGATGGCACCCCAGATGCCCAGGCCAGCGCCCAGGGCCACCACGAGAGTCTGAAGAACGGTAATTGCAGAGTTGAAAAATTCCATAGGTTTCCTCCATTTCTGAACTCGGTTGTTGTCGTGTGGTAATGCCCTAGATGCCTGAACAGCGAGAAAAAAGGGTTCTGCTAACCGCAGCGGCTTCCCGGTCTGGGCAACTTTGGGCATAAAAATACCGCCCTTGCGGATGGCGGTTGCTTTGTCTGGCCAGACAAAAAGGCGGCTCTATGCGTGATGCACAAAGCCGCCTATGTACCTGCGATATTCAGTTGTGGAGGAAAACGCAGTCGTATTGCGTCTACCACTGACTCTCTATGTCCTCATCGTCAAATTCCAGATCATCTTCATTGTAGTCCAGCATCTTTTCACGCCCTCTGTCCAAACGGTCATAAGCTTCCATCAGCTCTTCATAGGAAGCGTGTGGTTCCAGACCAAGCTCCGCCCATGTAATTCCATAGGGTGCACCGCCGTCTGTATAGCCAGCGATAAAGGCGAAGTAGTCATCGGAGAAGTCATTGAGAAACGGTTGCTGCTCCTGCTTTTTCAAGTGCTTCTGCCGAATGCGTTCCTCCTCGCTCTTTTTGACCGCAGCCAGATATTCATCCGTAAACTCCACACCGATGGCTTTTAAATCGGAAATAGCTGTTGTGATGTCCACATGGAATCTTTTGCGGTAATTTCTCGCCATGTGCTTCGGCGTACCATTATAAGTCAGTATCCACTGACGGGCCTTTCTCAGCCTGATTTCTTTGGGCTGAGTGCCTTTGTGTTGATTTCTTTTCCTCTTTCCCATGCCTGTGCAACACCTCGATAAATTGTAATTCGCAGAAATTAGTTCATGTTAGTCTGAACATCTTGATACAAACTGTTATTTGATAACTCGCCGCCCTTTGTAAATGCCCTACCGGCTTCTTGGTCGCCTTGCAGATAATACATAAACCAGGCAATCATATAACCATCAAATTGTTTGTAGGAATCCCCATGATCTGTGTCTTTTTTCCTCGCCATGACTTTATCTATCGTATCTGGCAGTGAAGCATAATTTTCTTGCAAAGACCACAGTGGACAAATACCTTGCACCACACCGTCTTCTTCATCGTTGGCTTGTTCTTTTGTCGTTGCAGTTCCCGCATCCCAATGGCCGGTTCCCGCTGTCAAAAATGTTGGTATCGTTATCTTAGTAACATCATATTCCCACTGATCGGCCATACTACTGGTATGATAGGATGAAGTTGCGCTTGCCGCGTAGAGGGCTTTCACCATAAAGCCGTGCTCTTGATTTGTCACCATGTTGAATACCGCGACACCACCTTGGGAATGACCTCCAATGCCGATGTTATCTAAGTCGATTTTATGGTAGAAGATGCTACTCTTATCTTCGTTTACCTGCATCATAAATTGAAGTGTGGACTCTAACGAAGCACCAGTCCGGGTGTTTTTATCATCATTTCCAATAGCGATAAATCCCCACGAAGATAAATGCTCCATAAATGATTTATACGTAGCGGATGTGCTTCCGGTTCCATTGGCAAAAATCACAACGGGGTACTTTTCCTCCTTGTCCACCAGTTCACTGGGGTACCACACAGCATATTTTCCAATGACATCATTGATGGCGTTAAATTCCAAATAGGACACGTTCATGCCGCCTAAAGCTGCGTATTCCGTTTCAATTGCACCGGCAGTCTGCGTATAGTTATAGTAATTCGCTTCTCTATGCTCTGCAATCTTAAGAAAGGCAAAAACGGCAAGCACAATCAGAGCAATGACAATCAGAAATATTTTCAGCAATAGTTTCACAACCCTTTTCATATGTCCACCTACAAGTCATGTTTAATTTAACTACTGAAACGTTGTAAAGCTAATTACGTTGAAACTCTTTTTCTATTAGCTACCGATCTGGCTGCATTCTGTCTTAAAGCCGATATATCTTTTTCCTGCAAATGGTTCGCAGTCTTTGGGATAAAATTGTGAGCAAGAAATTCATCTGTCAAACCATTAAATTTTTCGGGTAAGATTTCTGAAGCAATTTCCTCAAGCGCTTTCAGAACTTTTCCTTGGCTCCAATCATGCCGCATATTATAAGGGCAGGCATCCTGACAGTTATCACAACCACATACCCACTCCTCATATTGCTCATCGGTAACTCCCTCCGGTGTATCGCAATTACCAAACGTGGTTAGAAAAGAGACGCATTTGAAAGGATTCATTGTATTCGGAGCCTCTAAAGCTTTTGTCTTACACGCCCGTCTGCATAAATCACACTTATCAGAGCATAATGGAATATTGCACTTGTGAATGAGTTCGCATTCCTGGTCAATCACATAAGCAAACAAGTTATTATAGGAACCAGTTTCGGTATAAAAGAAATTATTTTTCCTTATGATTCCCAGGCCGGCTTTCATCGCCATGTACCTAAGTGGCCCCACACTGAGGGCTCCAAACTGTTTTCCACCTTCTGCTCTAATGCCATTTTTAGCAAACCAATCTTCAAGTCTATTCAAATCAAATTGATCCACACTCTTTTTTTCGGGCTCCAAGAAAAACGCTTTGCCATACTTTCCTTGTAACTCTTCGGGGAACCGGAACTTTCCATATTCGTAGACAAGTATCACTATCGACCTGCCCCAAGGAAATCTCTCTCTAGTACCATTAAGACTCCCAACGCCCATATAAAAATACCGACTCATAGGAACATTTTCGAGTCTCCTTTGATATAATCCATCAAATCCATCCATCTCAGAAATCGGGATGATTCCACATCTATCAAATCCGCAGTCCAACGCCTGCTCATATATTATTTTTGATAAGCTACTCATATTTTTGTTTGATTGTAACTCCCCTTATAAAATAAACGAACTATAATCAAGTGGCACCCTGTGATGACCTCTGACTTTTCGTTTTCAGCCTAAATCATATCATATCCACATACCCAACTCAATCAGAAATATGTACAGGCGGCAATGCTGCCGCCCGGCTCTATGGTTTCAGGCCATCAGAGCTTCGGCCCTTTTAGCCGAACAGGCCAGAGAGCAAAGGCACCAGGGTGATACCGATGAGGGCAACGCCACCGCCGGCCATAAGCTGCTTCATGCCCTGGCTCTTGGCACCAGGGTTATCGTTACCGTAACCTTCCAGCAGGTTGATAGCGCCCCAGATGCCCAGGCCAGCGCCCAGAGCCACCACGAGAGTCTGAAGAACGGTAATTGCAGAGTTGAAAAATTCCATAGGTTTTCCTCCTTGGCTATCGTTGAAGATGGTTTGTAGATATTGAAAAAGGACGCTCTCATTCGACACCGCAGGATGTCTGTTGAATGCCAGTCCGAATCTTTTGCCAACTGCTTCATTCCAGGCAAGCCGCTCCGCATCCGAGAAAACGCCCTTGGAAACAGGAAAGAGGCTCCCGCGTTGCCTGAATGTCAGGCAGGGAGCCTCTGCTTTAATCCATCTGGATGACGTCGTACACGTCACTCTTTTTAAGCCGCATCTTGTGGTTCAGGAACGCTTCAATATCGAACGTGTTCTTTTTGTCGTAGTCAGCGGTCAGTGGGAAGAGGGGATGTTTCGTAAGGTCATACTTGTCCGACAGAAACGGCCGGACGCCCCGAAGTTGCAAGATGCATTTTCCACCGTCAAGAACGGCAAGCTCATCCACCGAAGCGAGTTCGTGACCGGTCTTTTGATAATTTAGACTGTGGGATTCCTGACTGCCACGGCTCTCACCGGTGTTGAACATATCTATGGTTTCTTTCCCCAGGGCGGCGCTCAACTCCTTGAGTGTGGTCGGTTCCGAGCCGCCGAGGAAGAGCCGCGCATCCATGTTGCCGATAATCGTGTCGGCATTGTCCTTGTAGATCGCCTTGAGCTGACTCTGAGCCTGGAGGACGAGACAGGCGGAGATTTCCCGGCTGCGGATGGTCGCCACCAGCTTTTCCAGATTGGGAATCTGCCCGATGTTGGCGCACTCGTCAATCAGGCAGCGCACATGGACGGGGAGCCGTCCGCCGTACACATCGTCGGCCTTCTCGCACAGCAGATTGAACAGCTGGGTGTAGACCATGGAAATGAGGAAATTGAACGTGCTGTCCGTGTCGCTCATAATCAGGAACAGCGCTGTCCGCTTATCCCCCAGAGTATCCAGCTGCAATTCGTCATAGGCGGTAATATCCCGCAGCTCCTGAATATCAAAGGGAGCCAATCTGGCACCGCAGGAAATCAAAATCGACTTCGCGGTTTTGCCCGCTGCCAACTTGTAAAGCCGATATTGCCGGACAGCGAAGTGGTTGGGGCTCTTTTTCTCCAGCGCCTTAAACATCTGATCCACCGGATTCTCAAAGGTCTCGTCATCTTCTCGCACCTCCATAGCGTTCAACATGGTAATGAGGGTGCCGAAGTTTTGCTCCTCTTTAGGGGCAACGTAGTGGATATAGGCAATCAGCGCCGTATAGAGCAGCTTCTCCGCCTTCTCCCAGAACTGATCTCCGCCCTTGCCCTCACCCTGGGTATTTGCCATCAGCGTCGTAACCAGCTTCAAAATATCCTTCTCGCCGTGGATGTAGGCGAAGGGGTTGTAGTGCATGGATTTTTTGAAGTTGATCGTGTTGAACACCTTGATTCTGTACCCATTTTTCAAAAGGGCGTTTCCACATTCGACCAAGATGCTGCCTTTGGGGTCTGTGACAACGAATGAGGTCGGATAGGTTTTGGACGTACACTGAAGCAGATTGGGCTTGAGCCAGAAGCGGGTCTTACCGCTGCCAGAGCCGCCGACAATCAGCACGTTTTTGTTGCGGGCGGTCTTGGGGTCCTTGGGTCGGTTGTTCATGGTCAGTGATTCCGTCCGGGTCAAAATCACATTGTTTTCAAATACCGGGTCGGCAAACGGCTCGATATCTTTGGCAGTGCCCCAACGGGCTGACCCGTACTCCTCATTGTGGCGATATTTCTTTGCGTTTTTACTCCTGACATAGACCACCAGGCGGAGGATGCCGCCGATCCCGATGCCAATACACAGGTCAAAAGGGTGGATGCTGGGCAGCGGATTGGAGAAGGCAGCGCCCAGCATGGAGAAAAAGCTCAGAATCTTTTCTCCAATCTCTGCACCCCCGGCCATCCGCCAAGCCTGTCCTACGTTGGTGCAGATCAGGCCAATCACCACATAGGGAATATTCAAGATCAGGAGCTTTTTTGTCTTTTGGTTCATCGCTCACGCTCCTGTCTCTTCTCATGAACCTTGCCGGGGATGTCTTTGACCAAATCCCGCAGTTTGGCCAGCGCCTTGAGCACACTGGGTCGCTTCTCCTTATTTTGCAGCTCGGCGGAATACTCCTTGAATGCCGCCGTCAGCACATCCGCATCTTTGGCCTTGAAAAAAACCATATAGCGGGGCGGCACCTGCGTTGCGTCTTTCCGCAGCGCATAGTCAACGCCATAGGTGTTCAGGATGCGCTCAAAGTCCCGGATACCCGTCTTGGCAATATCCAGCTGCTGAGCACCCTGCCCCTGTCCCACAAGTTCCTCCACCGTCATCCTGCCGTGAGGTGTATCCGCCACTTTCCGGGCTTTCGCCTTGGCCCGGTGCTGCATATACATTTGAAATGCCCGAACCAGTGTCCGTCCGGTCAGCTTGGTACTGCTGATGGCAAGATTTACTGTTTTGTTTTCCACTTCCTCCTGCATGAATCATCACCTCCCGTCCAGCAGAATGAATGTTATCGCGCCGTGTCCCGATGCTCGTAGTAGAGATTGCCCTTGGCAACCACAGCATGGCTGACAATCCTGATGTTACCGGCTTTCTGCTCCTCCAGCGCCCGGTTATAACCTTTCTCGCTGAGGTACAGCCTGGTGCGCTTTCCTTTTTCGCCCACAGCGGCCTCGTGGGTCAGCACATCAAAGATAATCATGTGGCGTGTATTCTCATCGAAGCGCATCAGGTCGAAATAGGTGTGCCCGTCGTACTCACGGGCACCTTCCATCTTTCGGCGGCGCTCCATCAGCTCTCCAATGGTTGAATTTCTCTCCATATCGTCACCTCACAGCCGGAAAGCCGGCAGGTCTGCACCGTCTGCGCAGAGGGTCACGGTATGGCCGGTAAAATAGACGATAGCGGCCATGACCTCCTCCGCATCCAGGGAGATGCTGTCGCCGTTTTCATCACTGGCATAGACGATGACCGGCCCAATGAGATAGCTCTCGCTGCCCACAGGCAGAACTGTTCGGGGGTCGTAGGCAGCTTTCAGCCCATAGGCGCAAATATCCGGAGCATCCATGGTCAGAGCGGAACAGAAACTGCCGTGGCGCTCCACAGCGTCATAGCACTCGCTCTCGGTCATAATCTTCGGTGGCTGACCGGGGTACATAACCATGACAATGGAATCAATGTCCTGATCAGCGGCTCCGTTGTCAAAATCACCGTATTCCTCTGCGGCGTCGTGCAAGTAATCCTCCAGACTGTTTACCAGCGCCTGATAACCGCCGCTCTCGGTGATGTCCTCCGAAAAGGCATAATCCATGCAGGGTCTCTCCAAAGACTTCATCAACTTGCAGGTCGAGGCAGGGGTCACATGGATGTGAAGATCACCGTAAACGTGGGTGGTAATCGTGTTCATAGAAATCACGTCTCCTTTACATTGCAAAATTACATGAAAAAAAGCACCTTGCGGTGCGTCATCTAGTCTGGTCACGTTCCCTGCGGCGCTGGTACTGCTCCAGCAGTCGCAGGATGGTATCGCTCATCTGTTTCGGGGTATAAGACTTCGGGAAAAAGCGCTTGATTTCACTGGTCTTAAACGCAATCTGTCCAAGGTCGTCCTTTTTTACCTCGTCCATTACATCGCACATGGCATCCAGCGAACACCCGCCCTCCTGACTGAGTTTCTTCATCCGCTGAGCCTGGGACAAGGACGGAGCCGCCTGGGCATAGTCCATAGCGTCCAGAAAATCCTTTTGTTCCTGGGGCTTGAGATAGGACAGCTCCACCGCAGGGTTGAAAGCAATTTTCTTTTCATCCACCATATCCAAAACTTCGGGAATCAGGTTGGTCAAGCGCACATAACGGCGGACGGTATCCCCGCTAACGCCCACGCTTTTTCCCACTTCATCATCTGCTCGGAACTTCGCCGCAACTTGCGGCGAGGTTAAATCCGTGCGCTGTCCCTGATGACGGATGGCGTCCATTTTCATCTTGTAGGCATAGGCACGCTCGCTGGGAAGGATGTGCTCCCGCTGCAAATTGCTGTCCACCATCATAATGACGGCGGTATCGTCATCCATTTCCCGGACGATGCAGGGGACAGCCTCTATGCCGGAGATTTCCGCTGCGTGGTGCCGGCGATGGCCGGAGATAATCTCATAACCCCCATTGGGGTCTGGCCGCACCAGCAGAGGGGTAGTTATGCCATATTCCCGAATGCTCTCCGCCGTTTTCTCCATTTCCTCATCGTCCCGCACCTGAAAAGGATGTCCCTCAAATTCATGCAACTTCCCGATGGGAATCCGCTGCACTTGCTCCACCACTTCATTTGCCACTATTCAAACAACACCTCCTTTACCAACTCCTGTTTGGCCGTCCCAATGGCCGTCCTGCGGTCGTGACCGGCAATATGCACCGGCGTACACATCTCCAGCAGTCGGCTGAATATCCGGGCATGGGCTACGTCCGTTGCATTGCGAATTTCGTGAATGGTCAGATTGGTTGTCACCAGCAGGGGGAGACCGGACTTGTACCGCTCGTCTACAACACCATAGACCTGCTCCAGCGCATATTCTGTTCCTCGCTCTATACCCAGATCGTCAATGACCAGCAGGGGAAACTGGGAAAAGGATGCGATATACCGGTATCGTTCCTCTGAGTACATTCCTCCCATCTGATTCAGGATTTTGGAGAAGTTCGTCATCAGAACAGGAACGCCCCGCTCGATCAGGGCGTTGGCGATGCAGGCAGCCAGAAATGATTTTCCGGTTCCCACATCACCCCAGAGCAGCAGCCCCAGGTTTTGCTCTTTGACCTGCCGCCAGCGCCCCACATAATTTTTCGCCATGCGGACATAGCGTGTGTCCTGGGCCTGGTCAAACGTCCAGTCCAACAGATGCCGTTCCTGGATTCCGTTTGCCCGAAGACGCTGGATGCGGATGAGACGTTCCGCCTCCTCCGCCCGGCGTTTTGCGGCCTCCAGCTCTTCCTTCTGACAGTTGCAGATGCACGGGAAGATGTGTTCCCGACCGGCGACTGTCACTTTACACTGCCGGGGTGTGTGGCACTTGGCACAGTACAGCAAACCATCCTCACCGGCATATTCGTCCTGGCCCGGTTCCCGGCGTGGAGTAAAACGCTCCAGAAAATCGTCCATAGCATCTTTCATAGGCTGTCTCCCTCCTTAAACCGGTAGTTCTCATGCCGGTAGACCTGTTTTTTCGGTTCGGCGGCGTCTTTCTTCGCCCAGCTGCGGATCGTGGCCAGATGGTTCCGATAGGACTTGCCGGTGGAGGCCATATACTCGGAAAGCCGCTCCAAGCGGCTTTGCCAGTCAGCAGGAAACTCCTGCCGGAGCTTTTCCATGTCCCCATCCGAGAGAAAAACGTTTTGATATTGCCCATACCGGTGGCGGGAGGGCTTTTTCCCATCCCCCTCAGTAATTGATTCTTCTGTACTTGATTCATTAGTTATTATTTGTGCCTTATTCTCCGGCCACGGTTCTCCCGCAGCTGGGTCAGCCGTAACCGGATTGTCCGTGTCCGGGTTTTCCGTACACGGTTGGGGCTTTTCGTAAATCCAATACTCGATGCCGCCCAGCGTACCGTCCGGCAAGCGTCGCTGTTTCCGAATCAAATAGCCGTGCTGTTCCAGCTCCCGCAGGGCGGCGTTGATGCTGTCCCGGCCCTCCAGGCAGATTTCCGACAGCCCTTTTACGCTGTACCGCCACTGATCCGGCAGACTCAAAAGCATGGACTGGAGACCCTTTCCTTTTAGGCTCAGCGTCTTGTCTCTTAGGTGATAGTTGCTCATGGTGGTATAGTTGGCGTTCTTCACAACCCGAAAGACCGGCATGATGACCACCTCCCTTCCGAACGCCGACGCATTACTCTGCTTCCCAGAGAATCGCCGGGACTTTGCTCATGAAGTACGCCTTGCCGATGGCCGTGAACAAGGTGTACTGTCCATACTCGGCGCTGTTACGCTTGTGGAAATCCCGGATAATGAAGAAGCCCTTGTTGTAATATTGGGCGTAGGGCATCAGCTTACCGGAAGGGGCGCGGTACAGATAGCGGTGGCGAAGCAGGTACTTGGTGAACCTCTTTTCAGGCACACCCAGCTCCTTCGCCGTGGCCCGGATGTTGGTACACTCCATGGGATTGACGAAGGTGTCGTAATACTGCGCCTTGGGCAGAGCCTCATGAAGTTCCAGCTTGAGCCGCTCATTCTCCAGCGCCTCCTGGACATACTCCATGACCAGCAGATGGGCTTGGGCCGGGTCTGCCAGCAACCTGCCCAGCGTGTCATCCGTGAAGTAGGCCCCGTGCTGCCGGATGGCGGGAATGACGTCATGAGTGACCCAGCGCTTGAACTGCTTGGCCGTGGGGAGCTTGCTGGAGAGGATGAGGGCATACAAGCCGGACTCGTTGATGATGGTAAAGTCCTGTGCCCCTCCAAGGGTGTCACATTTCGTAACCCCCTTGTCCTCAGCGTCCACATGGTCGGCCAGGGCTTTGCGGGGATTGCTGTACCCCAGAGCCAGCGCCACATCCCTGCCGACAAACCAGGGCTTGCCGTCACGGACAACGGAGCGGATGGTGCCGAACTGCTCATTGGTAAATTTCTGAATCTCGCTGTGCATTTTTGACCTCCTGTTTTTTTTATAGGTGGAAAAGAAAAAGGCGTGTACCAAGCCCCGGAGAAAGGGACAGATACGCGCCTATGTATTTACAGAGAAACAGGAAAAGACGTCCATTGACAAGATGGAGTCAACGAACGCCTTTTTTAGATTGTATGCAGTTTTCCTCCTTTGCCGTCAGAGTAGCATTTTGCCGGATAAGTCCAAAAAATGCCCGATAAACGAAAAAATAGGACTAAAGCGACGCCCGTTTTGTCGGGTTTTGCTTTAGTCCTATTATATCAGTGGCATCTGCGAAGATCCCGGCCATGGTCCACTCCCGGTTGGTCATGATCTTGTCGGTGTAGTATTCCTTTTGCAC
>OLOS01000887.1_pt1 | contig 28007 bp, 23 predicted proteins | sample 1672631 | NCBI WGS metagenome assembly OLOS01 (sample SAMEA3136707, study PRJEB25190) | human gut metagenome | biome: human gut; feature: human-associated habitat; material: faeces | place: Austria | collected 2013 | reverse complement strand
CAGCTTCTCGACCGAAGCCTTGATGGCCTCGATGTCGTTACCCTCGAGCGCGCTCTTCGCCTCGGCGATAGCGGACTCGGCAGCTGCCTTCGCGTCGGCCGGCGCCTTGTCGCCCAGCTCATCGAGGGTCTGCTGCGTGGCGTTCACCAAAGAGTCGGCGTTGTTGCGCGTCTCGACTTCTTCCTTGCGCTGAGCGTCCTCGGCGGCGTGCGTCTCAGCGTCCTTAACCATGCGATCGACTTCGTCGTCGGAAAGCGCGGTGGAGCCGGAGATGGTGATCTGCTCCTGCTTGCCCGTGCCCAGATCCTTAGCGGAAACGTTCACGATGCCGTTCGCGTCGATGTCGAAGGTGACTTCGATTTGCGGGACGCCGCGACGAGCAGCCGGAATGCCGGAGAGCTGGAAGCGGCCGAGCGTCTTGTTGTCCTTGGCCATCTGGCGCTCGCCCTGCAGGACGTGAATTTCCACAGACGTCTGGTTGTCGGCGGCAGTGGAGTACACCTCGGTCTTGCGAGTCGGGATGGTGGTGTTGCGGTCGATCATCTTGGTCATGATGCCGCCCATGGTCTCAACGCCCAAGGACAGCGGGGTCACATCGAGAAGCAGGATGCCCTCGACGTCGCCAGCGAGCACGCCGCCCTGAACAGCCGCGCCCATAGCGACGACCTCGTCGGGGTTCACCGACATGTTCGGCTGCTTGCCCGTCATGGTCTTCACGAGTTCCTGAACGGCCGGCATACGAGTGGAGCCGCCGACGAGGATGACCTCATCGATGTCGCCCTGGGACATGCTCGCGTCGCGAAGCGCCTGCTCAACAGGCTTGCGGCAACGATCGAGCAGATCTTTGGTGATGCGCTCGAACTCCGCGCGGGTGAGCGTGTAGTCCAAGTGCTTCGGGCCGGTGGCGTCAGCCGTGATGAAGGGCAGGTTGACGTTCGCCTGCGTGGTGGAGGAAAGCTCCATCTTCGCCTTCTCGGCAGCTTCCTTCAAGCGCTGCAGCGCCATCTTGTCCTTGCGCAGGTCGATGCCGCCGTTGTCAGCCGCGAACTTGTCGGCCAGCCAATCGATGACGCGGTGATCCCAGTCGTCGCCGCCGAGCTGGTTGTCGCCAGCGGTCGCGGCAACCTCGAAGACGCCGTCGCCGAGCTCGAGGATGGACACGTCGAAGGTGCCGCCGCCGAGGTCGAACACGAGGATCTTCTCGTCCTTATTGGTCTTATCGAGGCCGTAGGCCAAAGCAGCTGCCGTCGGCTCGTTGATGATGCGGAGCACTTCGAGGCCGGCGATCTTGCCAGCGTCCTTCGTCGCCTGGCGCTGCGCGTCGTTGAAGTACGCAGGCACGGTGATGACGGCCTGGGTGATGGGGCTGCCGACCTGCTTTTCCGCGTCAGTCTTCAGCTTCTGGAGCACCATTGCCGAGATTTCCTCGGGAGTGTAGGTCTTGCCCTCGATGTCGATGACCGTGCGGCCGTCCTTGCCCGCCTCGACCTTGTAGCTCACCTTGGCCTGCTCAGCCTTCGTCTCGTTGAAGGAGCGGCCGATGAAACGCTTGACGGAAGAAACCGTGTTCTCCGGGTTGGTGACCGCCTGGTTCTTCGCGGCCTTGCCGACGACGCGCTCGCCGTCCTTGCGGAAGCCCTCGACCGACGGAGTGGTGCGATCGCCTTCGGCGTTCACAAGGATTTCAGGCTCGCTGCCTTCCATGACCGCCATTGCAGAGTTCGTGGTGCCCAAGTCAATACCGAGAATCTTAGACATTATGTTTCCTCTCCTTTTAGAGATAGTTACCGTGGTTTCGAGGGGGAGGCTTTCAGAAGAACCGCTCCGAGTTTTCGCGGCTGTCCCATCGACCTACCCGTTCGATATTGCGTACTATAAAATCTAAGTGCGATGCTGTCAAGTTTGCTTCTGAATTTCGCTAAGGTTTTTTGCAAAACTAATGCTCAGACGATTGACCTGCAATAACGCAAATTATGGTATGCAGGAATTGTGAAGAAGAGGCATATGAAATCTAAGTCAGGAAGACTCAAGGAGGCCAATCGAAGCGGGGGAAGAGCGCTTTAAGCCGAGGCGCTGCGACGAAAAGGGGCTCGCATTACCACGGCGAAGATGAAGCCCCCCTCGTACCCCGCGGCGTGCGAGCTTCCCCAAGCCCGCGGCAAACGAGGATCCCGCCCCGCGCGGCGCTACGGCAAGACGAGTTCCTCGATGTTGAGGCTCTCGCAGTTGAGCGCAAAGACCGACTCCCCCGATTGAGCGCCCGACCAGGCAAGAGGGCCTCTCCCCAGGAAGGCAAGCTGCACGCCCGCCGCCTGCAGTGCCCCCACAGCGCGGTCTTGCGTGCCTTTGCGCACGCGCATCGAGAAGTAAAGTCCCCGGTCGAGCCCTTCGAACGCGACTTCCTGCGCAAGAGAGCTCTCGCGCACGCGGCCCACCAGTCCGTCCTGCAGCCGCTTCACATGGGTACGCAGGCGGTTCACATGCCGCTCGTAATGTCCCTGCTCGATGAAGCGGGCGAGGGCAAGCTGCTCGAGTGGGCTGACCGTGTTCGAGTAAAAACCCAGTTTGAGCTCGAATTGCGCTGCGAGGTCCTCGGGGAGGGCCATATAAGCGATGCGGAATGCCGCACCGAGGCTTTTCGTGAACGAGTTCAAATAGATGACGCGCCCCGCCACATCGACGCTCGCGAGCGGCGCGATCGGGCGCCCCGACATGCGGAATTCCGCATCGTAGTCGTCTTCGATGATGAAGCGGCCGCGCGGCCCGTCGGAGGAAAACGCCCGCGCCGCATCCATTCGCGACCAGTTGAGCAAATCGCGTCGGTGGGCGGCGGACATGACGACCCCCGTCGGGAATTGGTGAGCGGGCATCACATGCGCCACGCTCGCGCCGCTTTCCCTCAATGCAGCGACGTCGATGCCTCCCGCCGCAAGCGGGACGCTCGCGCAGCGCGCGCCCTGGGCATCGTACATGCGCTCGAGCAGCGGATACCCCGGGGATTCTATCGCGAAAGCGCGATCGCGCCCCAGCAGCTGGATTATCAGCTGATAGAGCGTCTGCGATCCCGCTGCGACGACGATGCGCTCGGCGGGGACATCCATGCCGCGGTATTCGCGCAGGTAAGCGGCAATTGCCCGACGCAAGCGCGGAGACCCAGCGCCGAGAGCGGCTTGCGCGAGCGTTGCGGAAGACTCCTCCGCAAGCGTCCGGCGCATCACGCGGGCCCAAGTTTGATAGGGGAAAAGCGCCGTTGCCGCCGACTCTGACGAAGGTGCGGGGGTCGCCGGGCCGCCCTCCGAGGCGAAGGCCGGAACGCCCTCGACCATCCGCGGCGAAGTGCCTGGGAGCGCGAGCCTTCGCTCGGGGGAAAGAGCGGGAAACTGCGTCAAGCCCGCAGAGGCGGGAGAGGGCCGCCGAATCGCGTTTTCGGGGATGCTGTCAGACGCTGCAATCCCGCGCAGGTGGTCTCCGCCGCGCTGCCCGTCACGTTTCCCGCCGCATTGCCCCCCGCATTGCCAGCCGCGCGCAACGGGAGAAAGCTCGCACGCGAAGTAGCCCCTGCGCTCTTCGGCACGCACATAGCCTTCCGCGATGAGCTGAGCGTAGGCCGCTTCGACCGTAATGACGCTCACGCCGAGATTGCGCGCGAGCGCCCGCTTGGAGGGAAGCTTCTCGTCGGGCAGGATGTTCCCATGGGCGATATCGTGGCGAATACGCCGATAGAGGTAGTCATAGCGGCTCGCGTTTCCTCGCTTGCCCATATCGTAGGACAGCATTTCCCGTCATCACACCAATCTGGTCTTATTAATTACTCGCAATTTGACCATATTAACAGGTTCAAATCGGAAGTATGATGCCAAACTATCAAATGCCGATAGAAGGAGTAGGAAATGTCAGAACCGCAAACCGCAACCGAACGTGTTGCGCTGAATCGCCAGCTCGCCCAGATGCTCAAGGGCGGCGTCATCATGGACGTCACCACACCCGAGCAGGCGCACATCGCCGAAGAGGCCGGAGCCTGCGCCGTCATGGCGCTCGAGCGCATCCCCGCCGACATCCGCGCAGCGGGCGGCGTGTCCCGCATGAGCGACCCGAAGATGATCAAAGGAATCCAAGAGGCCGTGTCCATCCCCGTCATGGCGAAGTGCCGCATCGGGCATTTCGTGGAAGCGCAGGTGCTGCAGGCCATCGACATCGACTACATCGACGAATCCGAGGTGCTCTCCCCCGCCGACGACACCTTCCATATCGATAAAACCCAGTTCAACGTCCCGTTCGTGTGCGGGGCGCGCGATTTAGGCGAAGCGCTGCGCCGCATTGCCGAGGGCGCCACGATGATCCGCACGAAAGGCGAGCCGGGCACGGGCGACGTCGTTCAGGCCGTGCGCCACATGCGCATGATGAACGCCGAGATCCGCCGCGTCCAGAACTTGCGCGCAGACGAGCTGTTCGAGGCCGCCAAGCAGTTGCAGGTGCCCGTCGACCTCGTGAAGTACGTGCACGAGAACGGCAAGCTGCCAGTCGTGAACTTCGCCGCCGGCGGCGTGGCGACTCCGGCAGACGCCGCGCTCATGATGCAGCTCGGCGCTGAGGGCGTGTTCGTGGGCTCAGGTATCTTCAAGTCCGGCAACCCCGCCAAGCGCGCGCAGGCGATCGTGAAGGCCGTGGCGAACTATACCGACGCCAAGCTCATCGCCGAACTGTCCGAGGACCTTGGCGAGGCGATGGTCGGCATCAACGAGAACGAGATCGCCCTTCTCATGGCCGAGCGCGGTAAGTAGGCCGCCACGGACGCCGATATCGCCTGAAAGGTCTTCATATGGGAAAGAAAATAGCCGTCCTGGCTGTTCAGGGGGCGTTTGTCGAGCATGAGCGCGCGCTTTCGAAGCTGGGATGCGAATGCGTGGAACTGCGACAAGGGCCCGACGTTCGTCAGCCTTTCGACGCACTTGTGCTGCCGGGCGGCGAGAGCACGGTGCAGGCGAAGCTCCTGCGCGAGCTCGGCATGATCGACGAGCTGCACCGCCGCATTGCGGACGGCATACCCGTTATGGGCACTTGCGCGGGGCTCATCCTCCTCGCGAAACCCGTCGAGGAAGGCGTTCCCGCCGCAGGTGACCCCACCGCAGAAGTGGTCGGGGGAGCCGTCGCGCCAGGAGCTTTCGGCACGCTGCCCGTGACCGTGAGGAGAAATGCCTACGGCCGGCAGCTGGGCAGCTTCCACGCGAAAGCACCGTTTTCGGGCATCGAGGGCGACGTTCCCATGACGTTTATCCGGGCGCCCTATATCGTCGATGCCCACGAGGGTGCGACCCCGCTCGCCACGGTCGATGGACGCATTGTCGCCGTGAGAGCCGGCAACCAGCTCGGCGTAGCCTTCCATCCCGAGCTCGACGACGACCTGCGGATTCACAAGCTGTTCGTGAGCCTTATCGGGTAGGCGGAGCGCCCCGCAAACAGAAAGGCCGGCTGTCCAATCGAACAGCCGGCCTTTCTCGCTTTGTCTGTGAGGTTTATTCCTCGACAACCTCGGGGATAGCGCCCATCGGGCACTCCTCGACGCAATCACCGCATGCGATGCAGTTGTCCTCGTTCACGGGAGCCGCAACGCCGTTGACGACCTCGAGAACCTCCTGCGGGCAGGCGTCAACGCAAATGCCGCAGCCGATGCACTCATCTGCATCAATAACCGGGTGAGCCATGTCAAACTCCTTCTCGTCTCATTCAGATGAAAGCGAATCCCGGCGCCCTCTCGCAACTGACCGCCGCGCGCTCGGGAAACTACTGCCCGAAAAGATACCATTGCAGCCGTTAAATGCAAGAGAAATCGAGCGTTTTTCAGGGTACGGCGCGAATTGATACCGAGACGTCAAGATGCGCCGAGCAAAGTCGGACACGCCTCGCGGCGCGTCCGATGATTATTCCCCATTTTGGGATGAAGCGCTCCATCCCGCTGCTTGAGAATCGCCGGAGGACGAGTTCGCGGCAGAGGCTCTCGCTCGCAAGGGCTCAGAAGAAGCGGCCCGCTAGCAAGGGTCGCTGGAGGGCAGGCTCACTAACGGGGATTCCCCCGGCGAGGACTCGCAGCTGGGGCTCGCTAGCGGGGAGTCTGCCAGCAAGGGCCTACTAACAGATACGCGGGAGCTGCTCGCCCACCAGCATGTCGAGGATGCGCTTGCCGCCGAAAGCCGTGCGCAGGTAAACCTTCGGCCCGCGCTCGGGCTGCATCTCGCCCACTTCGCCGATGATGGCCGCATCGACGCCGTACTTGTTCGCTCGCATGGCGCCAAGCGCGGCATCCGCCTCGTCAGCGGGGACGACGCAAACCATCTTGCCTTCGTTCGCCACTTGGAGCACATCGTAGCCGAGCATCTCGCAGGCGCCGCGCACCGCGTCCTTCACGGGCACGGAGTCCTCTTCGATGGTGATGTCGACCTGCGCCTGATCAGCGAACTCGTTGAGCGTCGACGCCAAGCCGCCGCGCGTCGGATCGCGAAAGCAGCGCGTATTGGGCGCGGCTGCGAGAACCTCAGCGATCAGGTGGTTCAGCGGAGCCGCATCGCTTTGCAGGTCGGCCGAGAAGCTTAAGCCCTCTCGGCAGCTCATGACGGTGATGCCGTGGTCTCCCAAAGTGCCGCTGACGAGCACCTTATCGCCCGGCTTGCACAGCTCACCGCCCAGGCTCACCCCCTCGGGAACAACGCCCACACCCGCGGTGTTGATAAACACGCCATCGCCGTGACCGCGGTTCACAACCTTCGTATCGCCCGTGACCAAACGCACGCCCGCCTCGTGCGCCGTTTCTGCCATCGTGGAGCAAATACGCTTCAAATCAGCCATGGGATAGCCCTCTTCAAGGATGAAACCGCAGCTCAGATAAAGCGGGCGAGCGCCTGAAGTGGCCACATCGTTCACCGTGCCGCAAATCGCGAGCCGCCCGATGTTGCCACCGGGGAAGAACTGAGGGGTCACGACGAAGCTGTCGGTGGAGAAGGCCAGCCGCTCGCCAGGTTTGGGCGCCGGCAGAACCGCCGCGTCGTTCCCCTGCAGAAGCTCGTCGTTTCCGTAGGCCTCGTAGAAAACCTCATCGATGATGCGCTTCATCATCGATCCGCCGCTGCCGTGCCCGAGCATCACTTTCTCGTCCATGAGGACTCTCCCTTGCCTTCGCCGCCCGCAACGCGCTTATCGCGCGCGGGGAAATCGTTCGTTTGCCCCATCATACGCCAGAACGCGCGGCGGGGCACGGCCCACCGACGGGTTGGCAGGCAAACAGCAGATGCAGGGACGCAGGACGGCGCTACCGTTCCGACAAGCTCCTCAACCCCTTCTGGACAAAATAAGAGCGCACGGCCCGATAAGCCACATGACGATTCACTCGCAAGCCCACATGAGAAGAGCGCGAAGCCTACGCGCGCTCGATGCGCACGCGAACGAGACCCCCGTGGCGCGCCGTCGCACCGCTCGCACGTTCCCATTCAGGCGGGACGATCTCGTTGTTGTTGCCTCCTCGCGAAATACCCTGCTCAAAGTCGCGCGAGGCAACATGCCCATACGCCCAATGTCCTTGCCCATAGCACTTCACAACCACGCCTGGAAGCGCACCGTCCCATGCCTTTGCGCGCACGACAATCGAGCCCTCGGGCGACGACACGCGCACCAAGTCACCCGGCCGAAGGCCAAGGCGCTCCATATCGATCGGGTTGATTTTCACCACGTCGTCCCCTGGCTCATCCCCTGGGTCAAGCCTCTTCAGCTTGTGATACAGCGGGGCGTTCGCCGAACGGCCCTCCAAGTTCGCAATCGAACGGTGTTGGGAGAAAATGAAGGGGAATTCACGCTCATCTCCCTCTCGAACAGGCGGTTCGTAATGCGGCACAAGGCTTTTGCGCCCGCGCGCCTCGTACCCGAGCAATGCCGACGCATCGGTTGGGTCCACCCCGTAGCGAAGCGCATGGTCCTCGAAGGCACGGCGGAGCGCACCGCTTTCGAGCTCAAAGCGCCCCGATGGCGTGGGAAGAGGAGAAGGGGTCTCGCCCACGCGCCTGCCTTGAACGGGGCCTGTCTCCCAGATGCCCTTCGCGAGAAAGTCCCCCCAGGCGCTTTCCGAAACGCCCGCACCACCCGCGTCGCCAGATTGCCAGAGCGGCGCAGTCATCGCTTTAAGCACGTATTCGGCTAGCTCGTCTCCCGACGTCGGCGGGACGCCCGTACAAGGATCGGCACATTCGCGCTGATAGTAAGCGAGCACGTTGGGGAACCCGCGGCGAGCAAGCTTCTCCGCCAGGGCAAAGGCAACGCCTGCCTCGTCATTGCGCGATTCGCCGAAAGCCTCGACGCAAGGCTGCTCGAGCACAATCGACGAGCGCTTGTTCTGCCGGCAGCGCGCGAACCCCCACGTCTCGAAAAGATGATGGCGCGCAGGCAGCACGATGTCTGCAAACTGGGACATCTCCGAGACATGGGTTGTCACATGCACGAGAAACGGAAGCTTCTCGAGCGCGCGTTCCCACCGCGAGGCGCCCGTGCACGAAAACGGGTAATTGCACCAGTAGGCAACGAGCATATCGACGCGCCCACCCTCTATCGCCTCGGGGATAAGGTTTGTCACCGGTGCGCGATGCGCCCGGCCTGCTTTAGCGCACAGGAAGTCCGCCCGCTGGGGGATATCGACGCGAGGCGACGAGCATGCGCGACGAGCCGCGTCATCGCGATATGGTTCGGTGCTGGGAAGCTTCTTGACAGGAAGCGAGGGGAAGGCAAGCACGCCGCCTTCCGCCCCGATGGACCCGACAAGGCCGTTGAGCGCATAGCAGGCCATCCCCGAGTAAAGACCGCGGGCCGACATGGCGACGCCCGGAGAAATCCACGACACCGAGCGCTGACCCGCCCTCGCGAACGTGCGCGCCATCCGCACGATGAGCGATGCGGGGACACCAGTTTCCGCCTCGGCCCATTCGGGCGTCTTGTCGAAAAGCTCCTCGTTCCACCATGCGCAGACGCCATGCGTAAACCTCTCCTGGAAGAAAACCTCATCGACTGCGCCTTTGATCTGGGCAGCCTCAGCGAAAAGGTTCTCACCATCCTTGAAATCCCCGACGTAATCGCGGTTCCAGAGCCCCTCGACGAGAATCACGCGGGCGATGGCAGACGCAAGGGCGCCGTCAGTTCCGGGAACGACAGGAACCCAGCATCCCGCGTCGGAGGGCTCCGCCGCGGGAAAGGCGCGCAAGCCCGAAACGCAGGCTGCCGAATCGCACGGGCTCAAGTCGCACAGCCCCGAGCCGCCTGCGTCCAACGCCGTCAAGCCGTTCGAGTCTCCAGCGCTCGCGCTGCCCTTGCGACGAGCCTCCCTCTCGACGAGCTCGGCCGTCATCGACCGGCGAGGGTCGACGACGAACACCGGCACTCCGCGACGAAGCGCCTCGGGAAGAGCGCGCCTCGCGTACGCCTTCTGGCGGTTCGACGCAATAGGGTCGGCGCCCCACAGAATGGCGCACTCCAGATGCTCCCAATCGTAATCGTGGTAGTCGTAGACCCCATCCATCGCCCCCGTCGCCAACTTCTCGGCGTCAGCGCAGATGGAATCATGGTTGAAGCTGTTCGGCGTGCCGTATATCTCGGGGAGGACGCGCGTCAACACCTCGTTGATGCCGGTCGAGCGCCCCTTTGCGAGAGCAAGGCGCTCCGGATGCCCCGTCTCGCGCAGCGCCATCATTCGATCGGCTATCTCGTCGAGGGCCTCATCCCACGTCACAGGCTCGAACTGGGGGTCAACGCCACGGCCTTTTCGAGGGTTGCGGCGCCGCAGCGGCATCGCCACGCGATCGGGGTCGTATTCCTGTTCAAGGGTTATCGCGAGAGCGGGACACACGCCCCCACCCGTTGCCGCGCTCGCCGCGTTACCGCGAACCCTCACCGCGCGTTCGTCTTCAATCGTCACCTGCACGGGGCAGTTCGACAGGCACCCCTGGCAGGCTGATGCCACTACTCTGCGCATGGCACGACCTCGATCGCCGGGCAGCCGTCGAACGCGTCGGGCGCGATGTAGTCGAGCGCGCAAGCCGAGTGGACCGTCCGCAAGCTCACGCATCCCGCGAATACTTGGGACTCGAGCGAGCGCACTCCCGCAGGAAGCGTTATCTCCTCAAGCGAGGTGCAATCCTTGAAGCATCTCTCGCCGATCCAGTTCACGGTTGATGGCAGATCGATCGACCGAAGCTCGCCGCATTTGCGAAACGCCTCGTTTTCAATCACCTCAAGCCCCTCGGACAAGACGATTTCCCCCAGATGGAAGCAGCGGAGAAACACCTGCTCGGGAAGCGTTGCAAGCCTTTGGGGAAGACGCATTTCGCGCAGGTCGCGGCACCCGCGAAACGCAGCAGCCCCTATCATCTCGAGCGATTCGGGCAACGAAACGCGCTGCAAGTTCACGCACGACGCGAACGCCTGGCTTGCCACCTCGACAACGCCCTCGGGCAGCACGACATCGCGCACGGCATCGTTGTTGGCGAACGCACGATGAGCAATAACCGTCACCCCTTCGGGCACGACGACGCTTTCCCCATCGCCTGAATAATGCGTCAATGTCAGTTCGAATGATTCCATGCGGCCATCTTACCCGAAAAGCCACTCGCCTAGCGATGCACGATGAAACGCTTGCGCAGCTGCGTGGCGATGATTTCCAACGTGACGGAAACGGCGAGGCAGAGATAGATGATGAGCCCCATCTCATGCCAGTTGAACATATAGTTCGCAACGATGTAGAGATAGTAGCCGATGCCGCCCGAGCCCGCGATGGCGCCGACAGTGACTGCTCCGACGAAGTTGTTCTCGAAGCGGATGAAGATCCACGACAGTATCTCGTTGAGCTTGTCGGGGAACACGCCGCGCGCAATCTGCTGCCACCACGTCGCGCCCGTCGCCTTGAGGGCCTCGAGAGAGCCCTGGTCGACCTCCTCGAACGCCTCGGAGAACGCCTTCGTCAGGAAGGAGACGGTGTGGAACATCATGCCAATCACGGCGGCTTCGGAGCCGAGTCCGATGGCAACGGTGAACACCAGAACCCAAATAATCGTAGGAACCGAACGGATGATAGCCATCACGGTCTTGATGATGTTGCTTACAAGCTTGTTCGACAGGTTGCTCGCCGCAAGGAGCGACAGCACGAGCGCAATGAGCGCACCGCCCGCCGTCGCCAGCACCGCGATGCAGAGGGTGACAGCAAGCCCCTCGAACATGTCGGCCCAGGTGTAGTTCGAAAGATAGGGGGACAAGAACATGAGTTTGAAGTACTCGACCAGATCGGATGCCGCCTGAAACGTGTCGGCAGAGCCGTAGCCCATGTTCACCATCGTGTAAGTCGTCGCGATGGCGAGGAAGGCGACAAGCACGGCGAGCACGGTGCCCGACGTCGTGCGCACGCGCACCTTAATCTTCCCGTGCGAAGCGCGCATCTCGCCCGAATGACCGTCGGGAGCGCCGATGCGGCGGCGCACGTAGTTGGAAACCGCCTCGACGACGATCACGGCCACAGCAATGCAGATGATGACGAGCCCCGCCGTGGGATACTTGAACGTGCGGTAATACCAGTTGAACACAAACCCGATTCCCGTGCCCGTGAGCATGCCGACGAGCGTCGCGTCCCGGAAGTTCGTCTCGATCATGTAGAGAACCCAGCTCACCACCTGCGTCAGGCTTAATGGGAAGACACCATGCACGATGATCTGGAGCTTCGACGCCCCCGTTGCCTTGAGCGCCTCGATCGACCCGGCATCCGCCTCGTCGATCGTCTCGATGAAGGCGCGCGTCAGGAAACCGAGGCTTTTGAAGAACAGCGCCAGAAAGCCGGTGAATTCCGCCTGCTTGAAGGAGAAGAGAAGGATGAAGCCCCACGCGACAGTCGGGATATTGCGGAGCACCGTCGCAAACGCGCGGATGACCATCTGGACAGGGCCGCCGACCCCCGATACGCGCGAGGCGATGACAGCCAGAATGAACGCGATGACCGCGGCGAGCGTGCCTGCGGCGATGGCATCCAAGATAGTCATAGCGAGCGCAGAGGCTATCTTTCCCATCTGATCGAACGCTTTGGCGTTCGGCATGAACTGCTCGACGAACCACACGAAGCCGCCAGGGAAATCCTTGGCAGCATCAAGGAAGCCGAAGTCGATATGCTCGCCTGCAACGAACGTCACCGCGATGAAGGCGATGAGGATGCCCGCATAGGACGCGTGTCGTTTCGGGAAGAACAGCGGGTCGGGCGACGCCTTCCCCTCGCCTGCGAGCGGTTCGCCAGCCGGCTGGCAACCAGCGCATCCGCGCTTTTTGAGAAGAGCCATCAGCAGCACTCCGCAGTCGAGCTCGAGGGATCCTCCTCGCCATAAACCGACGCGATGATGCTTGGGGTCAGATCATCCGGCGCACCGTCGAAAACGAGCTTTCCGCCCGACACCGCAATGATACGGTCGGAGAACTCGAGCGCGTATTCCACCTGATGAAGGCTTACCAAGCAGGCGATCCCCCTCTCATCTGCGGCCCAGCGCAAATGTTCCATCACCGTTCTCGAAGATTTCGGATCGAGGCTCGCGATGGGCTCGTCGGCCAAGATGAGCAGCGGGTCTTGCACCAGTGCGCGGGCGATGCCGACGCGCTGCTTCTGGCCACCCGAAAGCTGGTCGGCACGCATATACGCGCAGCACCCGAGCCCCACGCGATCAAGCGCATCGAAAGCCGCACGCTTCTCCTCTTCCGTGAAGATGCTGAGAGCGCCCATGAGGGAATTCTTGTAGCCAAGACGGCCTTGAAGTACGTTCTCTATAGCCGTCGAACGATAGACCAGGTTGTATCCCTGGAACACCATCGCCATGCGGCGGCGGATCTCGCGCAGCGCACGGCCGCGAGCCGACGACGTTTCCCGACCATCGAACACGACGGAGCCGCAAGTCGGGTCGATCAGGCGATTGATGCAGCGCAGGAGCGTGGATTTACCCGCCCCCGAGCTGCCGATAAGGGAGACGAACTCCCCGCGATTCATGGAGAAGGAGACGCCTTCGAGTGCCTTCGAGGAGCCATCGTAGCTTTTCGTCAGCCCCTCGACCTGGAGCAGTGTCTCAGTCGCACCCACAGGCGCCTCCCTTCCCTTTCAGTCATGCCACCAAGTATGCGGCATGGAACGCTATTCCTCGCCGATGAGCTTGCGGAAGTCGTCGTAATAGGGGTCGTCGGCAGGGGTGAAGGTGACCTTGCCCGTGGTCTGCTTCCACTTGGTCACGGTGTCCTTGTCGCTCGGGTCCTTGAACAGCTCCTTGTTGCCGGAAACCGCATCGGAGCACATGTAGTCGATGACCTTCTTGTTCATGTCCTCGGGAACGTAATCGGTGTTCACGACGAAGGGAACCGCGGGAACGGGCAGGGACGACACGCAGCGAAGCTTCACGCCGGCGTACTTGTCGAGCGGCGCCTCGAGGCCGGACTTAATCTCGTAGAGCGCACCAAGCTCGCCGTTTTCGCCCTCGATGACGTTGTAGTTGTTCGCCGCACCGGTGTCGTCGCACGCGCAGAAGTCGGCGTCGCCAGTGAGCACGTTGTAGATGGAGTTCACATGGCTGCCGCCGAAGAGCACCGTGTTGAAGAACTTACCCGACTCGCCGAGCTCTTCAGAGTCGGAGATGCCGAACTCGGTCGCGAGCGCGATCGAGGGAATGACGTAGCCCGAAGTCGAGGAAAGCTCGACCCAGGACATGTTCTTTCCCTTCATGGCATCCTGGGTGAGCTCGTAGGAATCGCCCTTCTTGTACTTGTCGGCGTTCTCGTCGAGCACGAGAATCTGAGAATGGTAGGAAACCTGGTTCAGCTTGCCTTCCCCGTCGGAGAGGACCCAGGCGACCTCGACTGCGGGGTTCTTCTTGTGGAGCTCAACGTATTCCTTGGCGCCAAGCGAGGCGTAATGGGCCTTGCCCGAGTTCACGGCTTCGATGCACACATTGTAGTCGGTGGTGGTCATCGGCTCGCACGGCACGCCCGCGCCCTCGGCCATCGCTTCGGCGATGAGGTCGCGCATGCTCTCGTACTTGCCCTCCGACGCGCCCGGCTCCCACGCGAACACGAGCTTTTCGGGGGCTTCGACCTTCTTGTCGTCGGTCTTGGCGTCGGTCTTGGCGTCGGTCTTGGAATCGTTCGAGGAGCACCCGGCCAAACCGGCCATAGCGCCCATCGCAGCAACGGTTCCAGCCGCGACGAACTGGCGGCGATTAAGGTTGAGTTCCATTTTCGTCCTTCCTTACTTTCCCTAAACATGCAGCGCGGGTGCACATCAACTGCGCACCCGCATTGTTAACGCCATTTTACTACATTTATTGAAAGTAATAGACTTAATCTAATGCTATGCATTGTCTTTTATCTGCGCGAAACCATGCATAACGAGCTCTTTGCGGGCGACCGTCCGCAGGTCGCTTATCAACAGCTCGACGAGGAGGATTCGCCGCCGTCGCCGCAGCAACTCTCACCCTCGCCCTGTTCAGCACGATTCTCCGCGTCCTTTTTGCGCTTGCCAGCAAAGAACCCGGCAAGGTTCTCGGGCAGCTCGTAGGGCTTGTCGGCACCGGGCTCGGCCGTGCGGCCCTGAAGCACGACTTCCATGATGCCGCGCACGAGCAAATCCGTCGGCGGCACCTCGTAGTACGTACCGTTGAACGGGAACAGGCGACATTTGACATCGTAGTCAGCGATGTCGCTGCAGCAGTCGCAGTCGTTCTCCTCAATGGAGGGGCAGATGTCGACGTTGTTTACGCGAACGGTTGGCGAGCTGTAGAAGCCGTACTGCTCGGCAAGCCATTCGCTGTCAACGTTTACCGAGTTCAGCGTAATATCGTAGCCGCACGCAGCAAGCACTGGGCGACACAGCTCGACCGCACGCTCGACGCGCTTGTCAGCACCCTGGCAACGCTCGCATACCGTTAGGTCGAGATACAAAAAGTCGACGACAACTGTTTTCTTACGCCCGGCGTAGGCATCGTCGGAGCAGCTGTAAGACGCATCCGAGCTATAGGGCGGAAGCGTTGCCGATTCCGCGGCGGGCACAGGAGAGGGCTGCCACCGGTCGAACGCGACGATCGCTCGCTCGGTGGACTGGCCGCACGAGCACTCGCCAGCCGACGCCTTACCCTTTCGCGCGCGCTTCGCCGCTTGGGCGAGTTTTCCCAGCTTCTGTTTCTTTTCCTTCTTGGACATAAATCCCCCTTCGTGGATGAAGCGATTTCTTGGTTTGCCCCATGATACGCCAGAACGCGCAACGGAGACGCAATCGCGCTCGGACAGAAGGCAAACAGCAGAAACGGGGCGATCGGCCAGCACGGCAGAGGCAAGAGCGACGCAGTATCACGCCAGCTTGAATACCAATCCATGCTCGTTTATATAGGGAACTGCCTCATTAATGCATACCCATTCGATAGCGTTTCCTCAGCTCATCCACTACCTATGCAAGATAAATAGTGACGTTTTAAATTATTGTCATGTGTCTAATGCTGGCTTATGTGCTATATGTGAATCATGTCTTTATAGGTGACATCCCAACAAGCCAAGGAGGAACCGCATGGCCCAGCTCACCGACAAACTCTCCCGCCGCACCTTCATCAAGGGCGCGGCAGCCGCAGGAGCACTCGCCGGCATCGCCGCTCTCGGCGGATGTGCAAGCGAGCAGAAAACCGAGGACAAGTCCGAGGCGAAAACCGACGCCCCCGAAAGCAAGTACGACAACACGATTTCGGCCGACACCGAAGACCTCAACATCGTGCTTCTGGGCAAAGACTCGAAGATTGCCGCCATCATCTTGGCCCTCAAGAAGGGCTACTACGAGGAAGAGAAGCTCAACGTCGCCACGCAGACCGTGTCGGGCGGTTTCCCCGAGGCAATGCCTGCGCTCTCCAACGGCACCGCCGACGTGCTCCCCTTCGGTTCCATCCCTTCCTGCACCTATATCGGACAGGGCGATGACCTGGTCATCTTCGGCGGCACCGTCGCCGATGGCTCCGAGTGCGTCACGCTCATCGAGAACAAGGATGCCTATAAGAAGCCCGAGGATTTCAAGGGGAAGAAGATCGGCTGTTTCCGCATGGAGACCGGCCACATGATCACCAAGAGCTGGCTGCGCCAAAACGGCATCGAGGACGGCAAGGACGTGGAATTCATCCTGCTGGAAAGCTCCGCTGCCGAAGTTGCCGCAGTTGAAAACGGCGAGATTGACATGTGCTTCGTGAACAGCGGCTACGGCTACGTCGCCACGCAGGGTGGCAAATGCGCCGTGGCGTTTCGCCCCAACGAGCTGACGGGCAAGGAGTTCCCTTGCTGCCGCCAGACCACGAATCGCAAGGCGTTCGAGGAGAAGCGCTCGGCGCTCATCAAGTTCGAAATCGCCAACCTGCGCGCCCTCTACGACATCGAGAGCGACCACGCGGGAACCATCGCGACCATCGTTGAGTACTCCGGCCAACCCGAGGAGTACATCGAGAACATCACGTACGGCAAGGGCGACTACGTTGCCGCGATGAAGTTCGAGATGGACCCCTACACCGACGACGTGAAGGCGTTCTACGGCGACATGATCGACAACGGCGACATCGACGACACCAACAAGGAGCTCATCGTCGAGCACATGGACTCGACCATCTACAAGGCAGCGCTCGATGCGCTTATCGAGCGCGGCGAGAACAAGGACTTCTACGAGAAGCTCGCTGCCGAGTATACGAAGCACAACACGCTCGGCATCTAACTACCTTCCCCAGCGCGCCCGCAGCCTGGCTCGCGGGCGCGCGTCTTTTCCATCCGATATCGCGAGGACTCCATGCCTGCCATCTCATTCAAAAACGTGAGCTACTCCTACGTCGACGACAATGAATCGTTTCTGGCGCTCGAGGACATCGACCTTGAAATCGCCGACGGCGAGTTCGTATGCCTCATCGGCCATTCAGGATGCGGCAAGTCGACGCTGTTGTCCCTGCTCGCAGGCTTGTCGATGCCAACTTCGGGAGAAATCCTTATCAACAGCATCCCCGTTTCGGGACCAGGACCCGACCGGTCGATCGTGTTTCAAAGCTACTCTTTGTTCCCCTGGCAGACCGCCCTTAAGAACGTCATGTTCTCGATCCGCCAGACGAACAAGGACATCTCCAAGGAACAGGCGAAGGTGCGCGCGATGGAGCTGCTTGCCCAGGTGGGCATGGAAGACGCAGCGAACCGCTATCCCTTCCAGCTCTCGGGCGGCATGCGTCAGCGGGTGGCAATCGCACGCGCGCTGGGAATCGATGCGCCCACGATGCTGCTCGACGAACCCTTCGGGGCTCTCGACCCGCTCATCCGCGGCAAACTGCAAGAGCTTTTGCTGCGCCTGTGGAACGAGGGCGAAGGCTGCTGCAAGACGGCGGTCTTCGTGACGCACGACATCGACGAGGCGCTTATCCTTGCCGACCGCATCGTCTTCATGGAACCCCGCCACATCACGCGCGAATTCGTCCTGCCGAAAGACCGAGCTCGCAGTGCCGATGCCATCGTGGAAGATGTGCGGCTGCGCGACGTCAAACGCGAGGTCATGGAGCTGTTCGACGCCACCGCAACGGGAAAGGAGGACCGCTGATGACGTTCGAGAGAAAACCCGTCGCGGACGATCCCCGCCTCGCCGAAAGCGCAAGCGGGGACAACGCCGCAGCGGCGACTGCTCAGACAAAAAGCCTTGCTCGTAAGGCGCTCACCGTGTCGTTTGTCCTGGCGAACGTGTTGTTCCTGGCGCTTCTCGCAGCAATCGCGATCCCCGGCAAGGTCCACCCGAAGACGAGCGTCCCCTTCTACGTCGCCGCGGCGATCATCGAGGCGCTGTTCTTGTGGCGCTATTTTGCGGGCGGGCGGAAGCGTTCGACGTGTCACATCGTGATCGTCGTGTTTTTGCTGCTCATCGTTTGGGAAACCGTCTCGACCGACCTAAAGCTCACGCACCCGGTGCTCATCCCCAACCCCGAGAACGTGTTCGCTGTGTTCCCCGCGCGATGGGAGGAGCTCCTCGAGAACGTGACGTCATCGATGATCCTGCTCGCAGAGGGCTTCATCACCTCGCTTATCGCCGGCAACATCATCGGGCTGTTCGTGGGCTGGATGCCCAAGGTGCGCGAAGCGGTCTACCCCATCGCGCACGTGCTCGCACCCGTCCCGGCCATCGTGTTCGCGCCATATCTCGTGATGCTTCTGCCCTCGTTCAAAGCCGCGGCTGTCGCCGTCATCTTCCTCGGCATCTTCTGGCCAACGCTTTTGAACACCATCCTGCGCGTGGAGTCCTTAGACAAGCACATCCTCGACTCGGCGCGCATGATGGGGCTTTCCACGCCCACGATGATCTTCCGGGTTCTTCTGCCGTATCTGTACCCCACGGTTGCGACCGGGCTGAAAACGCAGCTGCCGACCGCCATGTTGATGCTGGTCATGGCCGAGATGTACGGCGCCACAAGCGGGCTTGGGTACTTCGTCATCAACTACACGAACTACGCGAACTACACGAACGTCGTCGCGGGCATTATCATGGTCGGGATCGTTGTCACCATTTTGGACTTCCTGGTGGGGCTTCTCGTTCGCAAGACAGTGAAGTGGAGCTAGCCTGGTAAAGGCAAGAGAGAGGGGATTTATGTCAGCAGGAAAGGGAATTTGCCTGGTATGCGGGGAGCCGCTTGCCTACTTTAAGGAGGCGCAAGACGTCACCTGCCAGATCTGTGGCAAGAAGGAGACGGGGCATTCCGTCTGCGTCGAGGGCCACTACGTGTGCGACGCATGCCATCGCGCGGGCGGGGTCAAGCATATCATGGCCGTATGCCGTGAAACCGACTCGAAGAATCCCATCCGCATCGCGCAGAAGATCATGAGCGACAAGTCGATCTACCCGAACGGGCCCGAGCACCACACCCTCATCGGAGCTTCGCTCATGGCCGCTTACAAGAACGCCGGCGGCGACATCGACTTGGAGAAGGCGCTCGCCGAGCTACAGAAGCGCTCACTTCTCGTGCCAGGCGGCACCTGCGGGTTCTGGGGCACATGCGGCGCCGCGACGAGCGCCGGGCAGTGGTGGTCGATCGTTTCCGGGTCGACGCCCATGACGCGCGACCCCTGGGCGCAAACACAGCGCTTGACCTCACGTATCTTGGGGAAGCTCGCCGATTTGGGAGGCCCGCGCTGCTGCAAGCGCACGGGATTCACGGCGATTCTCAAGAGCGTCGCCTTCGCCAAGGAGATGCACGGCGTGGAAATGGAGACTCCTGAAAAGGTGACCTGTGCGTTTTACGGGAGAAACGCCGAGTGCCTCAAGGAAGGCTGCCCGTACTTCCCGAGCAAGGAGTAGCGCGAACAAGACGAAGCGCCCAGGCTGCGACCGAACAGGCCGCCCACCTGGGCGCTTCTCGCGTCTTTTCCTTTATGAGAGCTCCTTGCGGGAACCCTCTGCAAAGTCCTCGACGAAACTCTTTGAGAGAATCCTTTGCGGCGCCCTTCGCGGAAACTTCGTAGGAACCCTCCGCAGGGCCCTTCGCGAAAGCCCCTTTTACAATCCTTCGCCCGCGGTGGTGAGGACCAGTCGCCCGTTCTTCACGCCCTTCGTGCCAAGGATCAGGTTCGCGATGGTCTGCACGAGCCCGGTCTCGCCACGCAGGATCACCACTTCCAAGCAATGATGCTGGTCGAGATGCACATGGAGCGTGGACACGATGTTGCCGAAATAGTCGTGCTGAATGTTGTGCAGCTTCTCCTGCACATCCGACGCATGATGGTCGAACACGATCGTCAGCGTGCCCATCACCTCCACGCCAGGAGTCGCGCACTCGTCCTCGACGAGCGCATCGCGCACCAGGTCGCGCACCACTTCGCTGCGGTTCTTCGCTAAACCACGGCGAGCGACCAGCTGGTCGAAGCGCATCAAAAGCTCCTCGGGCATCGCCACCGAGAAGCGCATGAGGTCATTGCTCATGATGCGCGCCGCTTACACGAGGTTGACGGTGACACCAGGAGCGTTTTCCGCGTCGTCCTCGAGCGCGTCTTTCGCCTCGTCGAGCATGGCGCGCACGTCGTCGAGCAGCGCCTGCACGTTGTGGAGCTTCTCGTTCGTCTGCGCAAAGCCGGCATCGCCCGCCTGGTGGGCAAGCATGTGGGCCCAGCGGCGCTCCAGCTTGATGTGATCGTCGATCTGGTCGATCATCTGGGAGAATTGACCCGTGTTAATACCGTTCGTGCACATAAACAGCCTCCTTCATCGCGCCGAGCGGATAGGCGCACCTCGCGCATAATCGCAAACCCAGCACTTTGTTTCTTGCTATCATGGGTTCAGGTATACCCCTTCAAGCCACCCAACGGGGGATTGATGTGAAAGAATCCACAAAAAGTAACATTTACGAGGCGAACGGCAGCCTTGTTTGGGACCTGTACGCTGACTATGTGTCGGGATCGCACTCGACGCTCGCCTGCGCAATCGGCTCCCGCAAGGCAAGCGAGGCGGCACGGCATGCCCTTGAAAGCTCGATGGCTGCCCTCGGCTACGGCGGAGCGCTGGCCTTCGTGACCCTCGACGTCGACGATATCCCGCTCGGCGATGTCGACCTGTTCACCCTTGTGGAAGGAATCGATCCGCTTGCGATCGTGGCGACGGATGCCGCCGCAGCGGCCCGGCTCGCACGTGCTTATCGGCAAAACATCCCTGTCGACGAGGCCTGCCGCATCTTCTGCCGCAACGGCGTGGCGTTTCGGGATTTGGAGGGCATGCTTGAGACCCCCGAGGGAAAGCAACGCGCCTGGGCGCTGTTCAAGAAGCTTCCCCGCCTGGGGAAATAGAGGAAGATCAATCGGCGCGCGAGGCTGCGCGCCTGCCTGCCTCGTACATCCCCCACCCGCCTGCCACGGCGCACCCACCGCGCGCATCCCGCGTCCGCGGGCATTCCAGCCCTCGCGACTTGTCTGTCACTCGCACCCTCACCGCGCACGTGCGCAAATCATCCCCAGAAACGAGAAAAGGCCGCGGGGGAGGCGGCCTTGTTCTCGGACGAGTGGAGTGAGGAGAAATCTTTGGAACGATTAGAAGAATAGCCCTTCAATTATTCCACGTCAAGGATATATTTATCCTCGATAAGATATAGAACACATCAGACCGAAACGTTCCGCAAATCGCAGAACGCTTCGGCCCTCGAAGCCCGTTAACCTTACAGAGAGGTCGATGAGAATCCCGAAGGTTCCTTACGAGAAGAACGTGGCGTTCAACCACGGGCCGTATTCGCCTGTCCACATGGAACCGAGCTGATCGAAGACGACCGCCCAATCGATGGTCTGCCCGAAGAACAGCTCCAGGTAGTTATGACTGTCGATCACGCGCTCGGGCGCTGCGGACAGATTCTCCTGCGCGATGGTGTACGTGCAGGTGGGGCACATGGTGACAAGCGTGTTCGCGCCCGTCGAATGAGCTTCGTCCACCACGCGCATGACGCGGCGCTTCGTGATGTCGGGGTCGTAGCCTGCAACGGCGCCACCTGCCCCGCAGCACAGCGTCTGTTTGCGGCGCTCGTCCATCTCGCGAATCTCGACCTGCGGCATATAGCGGCGCAGCACGCCACGAATCGCCCGGCCATGGCGCCCGTCGTGGCGGTCGTGGCATGAGTCGAACACGGTGACGGAAGGCACGTTCGAAGGAGAAAGCCCCGCCGCACGAACCGCCGCGTCAACATCTTCCGGCATGCCGTCGGCGCGCAGTGCGACCCCCGCCGCGCCCTCCATTTCGCGACCGCGCTCCAAGATGAGCTCGGGCAGCGGGATGATGTCGATATCGTCGGCCATAAGCTCGGCGAATTCCTCACCGCAACCAGGGCAAACGGTTACCATGCGCGTGATGCCCGCGGCTTTTATCTGCTCGAAGATCTTCTCGCGATGCGCCGCAGCGCGATCGAAGAAGCCTGCGCTCATGAGCGGACTTCCGCAGCAGTCGTCGGACATGCACCATTTGAATCCCGCGGCGGTGAGCCATTCGCCCACGCGACGGGTCAGATCGGGTGCGTAGCTCACCAGCGAGCACCCGGGGAAGAACACCGTGTCGAACGTTCCCGGCTCGTACGCCGCCGCATCGCGCAGTGCGACGATTTCGGGATACCCTATGCCGAAGATAGCGCGGTAGGCGCTGAAGATGTGCCATTCGTTGTCGACCATCGTGAGCTTTTCGGGCTGGTAGAGCCCCGATTGCATGAACAGCTCGCGCCAGTCGCGCATACGGTCGGGAGCGAGCATGTGAACCGCGCAGTCCGCCGTGCAGTAACCGCAGAAGCAGCAGCGGCGAAGCGCATGGTACATGTCGTAGTTCGACTGCATGAGCTCGGCCACCGCGGCGGGGCGCTCGTCAGCGGGAAGGGACATGACGCGGTCGTACGCTTCCTGAATCGTGCCCACATCGAGGCCAGGTTCCTTGAGCACCTCGCAGCGAAGTGTGCAGCGCCTGCAATGCGCGCACTGCATCTTCTTGTTTGCCCAGCGTGAAAGCATGCTGAGCGCAGGAGAGTCCGCCTGGTCGATCTCGGCCAGCTCGTCTGCGGTCAATTTCCGCACCCTCGTTTGTTTGAATTGCCCCGTTTTCATGAGGAACAGTGTAGCGCACAAGAAACCCGAAGCATACGAAGAAACGCCGCGAGAGCAGAGCAATCTCGCGAAAGGATAGGAAGCGAACCCGAATGCGACTCCAGAAGCGAATGCGAGCACCTTTTTTATCGCGCACGATTGCGCGCAGAGAAATCACGCGGCGGTAAGGGGCACGAGAGTTTGATACCATGCAGCCATGAATAGACTCACGAACAAGGCAATCGTTCTCGCATGCTGCCTGGCGGTTGCAAGCGGTGAGCTTTCGGGAGAATGCAAAGATACCACCGAGATCGCAAGAGGAACCCGCGAGCTGGCACTTTCCCTCGCCGTCGAGCATCGCAAGGAGCGCACATAGCATGAACAAAGCAGGCGTCATCCAAGACGCGATTCCGCAAGAAGACTTCCTCGAAACGAGCGGCCCCAACGAGGCGGGCATGGTTGCACAGCGCTTCTTCGCGTTCAACACCGCGATCACGCTGCAGGCGTTCGCAGGCGAGCGCGACTGTCTCGCCGCGTTCGGGCGCGTGCGCAAGGAGGCCCGCAGGCTCGAGCAGCTCTTCTCAAGAACGCTTCCCCATTCCGATATTTCGCGCCTAAACAGGGCGGGAGGTACCCCTGTCGAGATTTCGCGAGACACGGCCGACCTTTTGGAGTGCGCGCTTTCCTACTGCGCCGACAGCGACGGGCGCTTCGACATCACGATGGGCGCAGCCGTGCAGCTGTGGGACTTGCGCCGCGCGATCATTCCCTCGCAGGATGCACTTCGCGAAGCTGTCGCCCATGTCGACTGGCGCGGCGTCCGCATACGGGAAGAGAGCGGGCGCTATTTCGCCCAACTTGCCGACCCGCAAGCGGCAGTCGACGTCGGAGGAATTGCCAAGGGGTGGATCGCCGACAAATTCACGAGCATGCTTCTCAAAGAGGGCTTGGAGGACTTCCTCATCAACCTCGGAGGCAACGTGGTGGCGCACGGGAAAAAGCCCGGCGGCATAGCGTGGAACATCGGAATCCGCGACCCCCGCGACGATAGTTCCATCGTGGGAGCGGTGCCGCTTTGCGACGCATCTGCGGTGACGAGCGGCATTTACGAGCGCTGCTGCGAGGTCAACGGGAAGTTCTACCACCATATCCTCTCGCCCGAAACGGGAATGCCCGTGCAGACCGACGTCGCAGGAGCAACCGTCATCGCCGATCGGTCGATCGACGCCGAGGGATATTCCACCACCTTGCTCGCACTTGGCACCGCGCGGGGGCTCGCCTTCGCCCGCGAGCACCCCGCCATCCGCAAGGCGATCTTCGTCACGCGCAACGGGGACGTGCTCGAATCGTAGCGGAGCCTGCCGACGCTGAATTTAACCCTCTCGCGTTTCACTCGAGAAGAGTGCGTTTGGATCGCGACGAGAGCGGAAAAGCCGGAAATACAAAAGACCCCGCCGAAGCGGGGCCTTGAGTTTATGGTGGTCAGAGGGGGACTTGAACCCTCGGCACGCGGATTTTCAGTCCGCTGCTCTACCAACTGAGCTACCTGACCATATGTGCTTGCCTTTCACGGAGAATCCGTTCGAGCAAACGCAAGATAGTATTCTATGGCAAATGGCAAAGCGCGTCAATAGCTTTTTTCAAAGTAACGAAGCTATTACGACACCCACAAGAATCGCCGGGGCAAACGGGAACGTCTGGGAGCCGATTCCCTTCCCACCTTCGCGAACACGCGAGACCACCTGCATCACAAGGATGACGAGACACGCCGCGAACAGGCACCACAGCCCCCGTTCCCAGCCCAGGAACAGTCCGACCACCGCAAGCAGCTTGACGTCCCCGCCTCCCATGGAGGGGCGTTTGACAAGACGCTCGAACGCAATCGAGGCCGCAAGCGAACCGCCCCCGAGCACAAGCGCCCCCACAAGCCCGTCGCCAAGCGTCAGGCCGAAGGGGGACACTCTCATCGTCGCGACGGATGCAGCCGACGCCGCATTCCCTATTTGTGCGTCCACGCCGAAGCCGGCGGCGCAACAGGCGGCCGCCATCGCGGCAAGCAGAACGCGCACGGCAAGCCAGAGCACCGCCATCGCTGCCACTAGCTTGTTGGGAATCCGCCTCTCGCGCAGGTCGATTGTGCTCGCCCAGGCTAGCAACACCAAAAAGAGCGCGAACGACGCCCCACCCGCATACGCGGGAGCGTTGCTAAGGACGACCGATACGCTCATCGGGCTCTCTTTCTGTAGGAGTACCGCGACTTGATGGACAACTGGAAGAGCTATGCGACGTTATTCAGACCTTGTTTACCGCGATCGCGCCAAACAAAAGCAAAACCCCAGGAAAAGGCGAACGCCGGCGCACTTTTCCCGGGATTCCACCTCGCAAACCAGTGCGCAACTCGCTCAGTTGACCACCAACAACCGGTTATGCTCCACGCGGCCGCTCGAATCGACGCTAGCAGCCGAACAGAAGCTCCTTCTCCTCGCCCGGAAGCGCCGCGCGCGCCTGATCGCGCAGGTTGTTCACGCCGATGAAGAACTGGCGCATCATGACCACCATGAGATAGCGGCCCTTCGGCGTCAGCGTGATTTCCTCGTCGTTGTTGGTGGCAAACGCTCCCGCCGCGGTCATGAACGCCATCTCAGCGGGAAGGCCGGCCTCGATCGAGCAGCCGAAATCCTCCTTGAACTGCTTCTTGTCCAGGCGAAGGCCGAACAGCTGCATCATGAAGCGGTAGCGCATACGGTCGTGCTTGGAGAAGTGCGTTTTGCCCATGATGGACATGCGACCGCTTTCGATCTTCTCGTTGTACTGGCTGACGGAGAAGGTGTTCACGTACATGTTCTCGCCCAAATACGTGATGCCGCCCGAGCCGATCGCCGGGTACTCCTCGTAATCGACCACGTACTCGTCGATCATCGCGTCCTCGCCCGCAGCACCCGTGCCCAGGCGGTTGAACGTCCATGCGCTGCCGTTCTCGAACAGCGGCTTGTCGCCGCCGATCAGAAGCTCGCAGATGATTTCGTAGAAACGCTGCTCGCGCTTGTAGTCGACCTTGCCCACCGTGCGCGCAAGCGAGCGCTGCACGCTCGGCGACGCCATGAGCGGGTAGAACGTGGTTTGGCTCGCGCCGCTTTCGATTACGCGCTCGATGTCGTTGATCAGGATGTCCTCGGTTTGCGCCGGGAAGTTGAAAATCATGTCGGCGTTCATGGACACGAAATACGGGCTTGCCTCCTGGATGCGCTCCATGATTTCCTGACCGCAGCCGTACTTTTCGTAGCGATCCATCTGCTTGAGCAGCCCGTCGTCGAAGCTCTGCACGCCGACGGAAAGGCGATCGACGCGACCTTTCAGCTTCTCGAGATAGCTCGGAATAAGATGGTTCGGATTGGTCTCCGACGACACTTCCTTGATGGAGAAGTTCTCGCGCGCCATGTCGATCGTCTCGCACAGCTCATCGATCATGATGGTGGGCGTGCCTCCGCCGATGTAGACGCTCTCGAAATCGTAGCCCAAGTCCTTGAGCATCATCATCTCTTTGCGCATGTTGGCGAAATAGGGTTTCGCGCGCTCCTCCTTGAACGGGAAGCGGTTGAACGAGCAGTACGGGCACAGGCGCTCGCAGAACGGGACGTGCATATAGAGCATGTAGCGCTGCCCGGGCTTCGGCGGAACGACCTTCGCGTCGTCGGTCGGCGTGAGCTTCAAATATTGGTTCGAGCACGCGCGAACCACCGTGCTCAGCATTCGTTCAGAAAGCATATTCTAACTTCTTCCCTGCTATTTCGCCTTCGGTCCCTTCGCGCTCGCAAAGGAGCCGAAACCAGACTCCGACCCTTGCACCACGCGCAGTTCCGCACGAGCGCGAACAGCCCAGTGGGCCGCTCGCGCAAGTCGGAACCGCCCGAGCATGGCGAAAGCGTCGGAGCCCAAGTACGTAACGTTCTTATTCCCAGGCGGAACGGCCGCGCGCGGCCTTCGCGCCGATGTCGGTGCGGAACTGCTTGCCCTCGAAGCTGATGAGGTCGCAGGCGGCGTAAGCACGCTCGCGGGCCTCCTCAAAGGTCTTGCCGAGTGCCACCACGTTGAGCACGCGCCCGCCTGCCGTGACGAGCTCGCCGTCGGCATTGTGGCTGGTACCCGCATGGAAGACCGACACGCCGTCGAGCGCCTCGGCCTCGTCGATCCCCAGGATGACCTTGCCCTTTTCGTAGGCGCCCGGATACCCGGCGCTCGCAAGGACGACGCACACCGCCCATTCGTCGGCCCATTCGAGCGACAAATCGTCGACGCGGCCCTCGGCCACGGCACACATCACATCGACCAGGTCGGTCTTCAGGCGAGGAAGGATCACCTGCGTCTCGGGGTCGCCGAAGCGCACGTTGAACTCCACGATCTTCGGCCCCGCGGGGGTCAGCATGAAGCCGCCGTAGAGCACGCCGCGATAATCGCGCACGCCGTCGGTTGCCGCCGTGGCAGCTGCGGCCTTGTCCATGATGGCCACCATGGATGCCATCTCCTCGTCGGTCACGATGGGCACGGGCGAGTAGACGCCCATGCCGCCCGTGTTCGGGCCCTCGTCGCCATCGAACGCACGCTTGTGGTCCTGAGCAGGAGCCATGGGAAACGCCTTGCCGTTTGCCACGAAGGCGAGCAGCGAGCATTCCGGCCCCGTCATGCACTCCTCGATAAGGACGGTCTTACCAGCATCGCCGAACTTGCCGTCGAAGCACTCGCGAACGGCGTCCTCGGCTTCTTCTACCGTCGAAGCGACGACGACGCCCTTGCCGGCCGCCAGGCCGTCGGCCTTCACCACGATGGGAGCGCCCTGCTCGCGAATGTAGGCGATCGCGGGATCGCACGAATCGAAGGTGGCGTACGCCGCCGTGGGGATGTCGTTCTTCTCCATGAACGCCTTGCTGTGCGCCTTGCTTCCCTCGAGCAGCGCGCCTGCGGCGTCGGGGCCGAAGACCGAGATGCCCGCGTCGCGCAGCTCGTCGGCAACGCCCGCGACGAGCGGAGCCTCAGGGCCCACGACCACAAGGTCGACACCGTGCTCGCGCACGAACGAGAGCACGGACGAGCCGCTCATCATATCGACGTCGTTGACGTTGGTCGCAACCGCAGCCGTGCCACCGTTACCAGGGGCAACGAACAGCTCGTCGCATTGAGGCGATTTGGAAAGCGCCCATGCGATCGCATGCTCGCGACCGCCACTGCCAAGCACCAAAATGTTCACAACAAACCCTTTCTCTCAGGTTCGCAAATAACAAGCAAGGGGAAGCCCGCGAGCCGAACCGCAAAGCCGCGGGCCAACCACATGCGCAGGCCAAACAGCCAAAACCCGCAGGTTAAGCAAAAGCCAGCGAGCGCGGCTCGTTGCGCGGGCCGCA
>OLOS01000884.1_pt1 | contig 28051 bp, 24 predicted proteins | sample 1672631 | NCBI WGS metagenome assembly OLOS01 (sample SAMEA3136707, study PRJEB25190) | human gut metagenome | biome: human gut; feature: human-associated habitat; material: faeces | place: Austria | collected 2013 | reverse complement strand
TCAATCCTATATCTATAAGATACGGCAAAGACAATTTATCAGAATCCACTTGAGAAATTAGTTTTAATCGTGCATATTTACCATTCAGTGCTTTGTCATGTTCTTCCCTAATGTGCCAAAACTCCGTATCATCTTGTATCTGCAAATAACTTAATGACTCTTTTATAACAACTGCTTTATACATAACTCTCATATACGGACGTGTACAATAAATATACACTTCATCACCAATTTGATAGTTTGCTCTTTGTCTCCAATCAATAAATCCCCATTTTTGAAATGCTGCAGCATGATCATACATTTTACCATTTGCAGAAATCATCCATTTCATAAAAATACCTCCACCTCTCTCTAGAATTTTTATTTTTTCTTATCTCACAGATAAATAACCATTTATTTTATTATAACACAATCCCCAAAAAACTATAAACTTCTCTCCTTTATTTTCAACTCTATTTTTGGCAATATCATGCCATACTTGGGTATGATATTTACTTAGATACCATCATGTCACTGATTTCTACTATCAGAAGGCTTAGTATTTCTTTGCTGTAGATAGTGCGGATTTCCTTGTTGGGAATACCGAGCCTACACAACTGCACTCTTCAAAAAGCTCATTCCCTTCTTTTTTACGCAAAAAACTTGAACAAAATTAACTCAATAAACTAAAATAAGGACTAGAATTCGAGTATTTTCTCCAATTCTAGTCCTTTTGCTTTTGTGTTATTTTCTGCATTAGTCCATTACTTGTGGTTGGGTCAACCTAGTCCAATTTTTGTGTCCGATTAAGACCTGGTACATTTTGTGGTTTCGCTAGTACATTCTTGTGCTCAAGCTAGTCCAAATCTGCGGGTCAAGCTAGTACACCTTTTGTGATCGCAGGCAAAAATTCCCTGTTCAACAAAAAATAATGGCTTGTACAGATTAAAACTTCTGCACAAGCCACATCTAAACAAATAAATCCTCCTTCGTTAAAATAGTAATGCCTATATTACTAAAACGAAGGAGGATTTTTATCTATGCGTCAGTTTATCACAAATATGCTTAACATTCAAGAGAATAAGATTGAGGAACTACAAACCATTGCGCAGTCCGACGGCTCAATCATTATTAATCTTAAGCTAAAGGTTACCTCTAAGATCTGTCCGTTCTGTTCCGGACCTGTAAAAATTCATGGATACTACCCACGAACTCTCACACACTCTACATTGGTCAACCGTAAATGTAGCATTGTTTATCGCCAAAGAAGATTCCGTTGTCCCAAGTGTTCTTATTCTTTTAACGAACTTAATCCCTTTACTAAAGCCAATGACGGACTAACTCACGAAACCAAAATTAATATTTTGAAAGATTTAAAGCATCCCGAAGACACTTATACCAGTGTTGCTGAACGATACCATGTTTCCAAAGCTACTGTTCTAAGATTATTTGACAAACACGTAGATATTATGCGTAAGCCTTTACCAATTGTATTATCCATGGATGAGCACTATTTCCCTGAATCTGATATGGATTCTCTTTACTGCTGCCTGCTCATGAATTTTATCACGGGTGAAGTAATAGATGTACTTCCTACTCGCAGAAAGCATTACCTTATTGACTATTTTGCCTCTATCCGTGGAGATATACAGAATTACACTCTCAAACGCAGCGAACTCAATAACGTAAAGTATATATCTATGGATCTGTATGACAATTTTAGGGATGTTGCACAGATATGTTTCCCGTATGCCATTGTTTGTGCAGACAGCTTTCATGTAACCAAACATCTTACAGATGACTTTAATAAGATTAGGCTAAGATGTGCACGAAATACTGAAAACCATACCTATGAGTATCTTCTAAGAAAATTTAATTTTGTATTTAACCATACTACGGACTTAGATAATGAACCAAAATACAACAAAGCCTTAGGCCGTTATGTCAATTTAAGAGATATCCGAGACTTACTGTTTGCTCAATTTTCAGAGTTGGAAATTGCTTATAACTTAAAAGAATTGTATCTGAAATTTAATCAGAGTGGAGAATATTACAAAGCTTCCGGCAGTCTCGAAGAAAACTATGATATACTTAAGAACCGATTTGGTGACTCCGGAATACCTGAATACAATGAATTTTATGGCCTTCTAGTTAATTGGAAACAAGAAATACTAAACTCATTTACAACGATTAATGGCAGGCGCATAAATAACAGTTACATTGAATCGAAGAACAGAATTCTGAAGAAACTTATTATAAATGCCAACGGCTTTAGAAATTTTAAACGAACCAGTAACCGAATCCTTTATTGTCTCAACAAATACGATAACTTCACTCTTTAACGAAAATGGCTGGAGCAATACGCTCCAGCCATTGAAACCCAATAACATGGACTAGGTCGACCACAAAATTTGTACTAGCACGACCCACATATTGTAATAGGTCTACCCACAACTACGGACTAGGTCCACCCACACTCATGTAACAGCCCAACCCCAAAATTTGGACCAATGCCTTTTTCTGTTGCACAATATTCAACTACAGAAACCAGAGTGAATATTATTCTTCAACTTTAGAAACAAAGTCTATTAACTGCTTTATCCTTTCACAGAGTTCATCATAAGTAATTATAATAATATTATTAAGGCTTCCTCTAAAATTTTCAAAGGCAGCAAGTTTGTTATTTTCATTTCTTATGTCATTGATTTTACCAATAATAATGACAGCTCTAGGCATAAATGCTCTGAAATTACTTCCGCCATAAGATAATGAAAAATAAGATTTCAATAGAGAATCTCTATAATTGAGCACTTGGCAAACCGCCCCTGATAATTCAGAGCTTATATTATAGGTATGTCTATAGGGTTTGCCAATAAGATCAGTACAAGGTGTTTTTATTTCCACCAATGCAATATTATCCGTTAACTTGTTTTTATAAATGAAATCGCAGACATTGCCATTACTGTTATCTAAACACTTTCCACCTACATAAGCCTTATCCTGATATATTGTGTATGGGCACGAAAATATTTGAGAAATTATATATTGATATTCCTTTAATATATTTGATTGCCAAAATTCCTCTTTGTCATTATCAAGATTTTCGTGAATTGTTGAGTATATTTTTTTTAACCTAGCTAAATTAACAGACATGTTTAATTCTGATAATTGGTTATTTTCTAATCGATTTAATACTTTTCTTAAAGAATCACGAGAAATCTTATCAGTTACAGCAGTTAAGACTGACGATACTATTTCAATACCTTCTCTATCATTTAAAATTTGTTGATTATCACGAAACATAGACAATAATCTTCTAGTTGCAATATCTGTTTTGGTATAAGTGCTTTCTCCTACTTGAATACCACCCATATCTTCGTATAACTTGTATAACTCTTTAAGTCCATTGAACAATTTAAAAGTCTCACTAGTATCTAAATTTAACCCAATGCCTTCCCCTGTTTTAATTTCACGTCTTCCTATTATATTTACTGGTGAATTATCATTACCTTTATATTTTATATACAATAATTTCCCTTTGACAGAGCAGATGCTATCTTTCGTATTATTTACCAGTTCAGGTATAAATTAAGACTAAATCTATCCGTTCTCTTAAGTATGACAGGTTCTGTTTTTGCTGTTTTTAACGATGTAGACTTTACATTTATTGTGTTCTCCAAGGTCATTCCATTTCTCCTTTCTATATTTACAACCATTCATATTTTATTTACTATTATTTCTTCCATAGCTTCCTTAAACGCTTTTCCTTCACCATTAAAGACTATTCTAAAAATAGACATTAGATGCATTGCGGTTAAACTTTGTACATTATCTACATCATATTCATCAGAAAACCTTTTCCCAAGTATTTGCATATCAATTTTGAAAAACCAATTGTCTATTTTCATGTATAGCTTCATTAAATCACCTAATAGTTCAGCATCCCTAGTATCTAACCCATCAGCTAAAACTTTAAGTAATTCATGAACTATACTATTTCTACGTTTTCTAATCTCAAGTAACCGATTTATATCTCCCTCTTTAACGACTTCCCTGTCCTTCAGCCAAATCAGCTGTGAATAGAATTCATCTCTACTGAATTTGCCATTGGCTTTTTTATACTTTTTTGACGACACATCTATTCTATACTCTTTAGAGATTCTGCAAATTAATTTGCCATCCACTATTTCTTCAGTTTGATAAAAGAATTTTACACAACTATCAACCATATCTTTGAAAGCCTCAAACAATAAGATATAATACGCAGCTCCGTCAATATTGATACGTAGGTTATCTTCATTATATATGTTCAATAACTGCTTGTACTTATCATTCATAACATACATCTCCTTTATCACATATTTTTTCTTAATTGTATCACCCAATTACAATTATCGTCAAAATTCACTCACCAACAACAAGCACCGCCATGCACGCTATACGCGCTCGCTTGGCGGTGTTCTGCTTAATTTATGTATAGTACATTCTACTATCTTGTCTTTGCTTGCTTCATCATCAGGAAATTTGTTCCAATTCAATGCTTTACATATCCTTTATACTTATCCAATCTAATTGAACCACCTGATTCATATCTACTCCACGTCTTTGAGCCAACTCCAGCACGAAGAGCAGCCTCTTCTATTGTTAAATAGAGTTCATTGCGTCTAAATTTAATCTTTTTAGCCAAACCATCGTTTCCTTGGATACATTTATTTGCCATTGCTGCACCTCCTATATAATGACATATACGGTCATTATGTCACAACATAGCAGTTTTGTCAGGTATGCCTGACTCTTGCTAGCATATAATTAGCAATGAAGTAAATTTTTGAATGTAAAGATATATTGATATTTATTTTGTATTTAAGGGAAATGACTTTAACAACTTATTCAAATCTAGTTCAAATTCTATGCAATAAGCATTGTTTAAGATAATATTGCTCTCTTTTTTTCGTTATAACACTCTCAGCATCTCAATTTACCTCAAAAAAAGTATACTCATTTCTGTCATATTGTAGCTGTTTATCTGAGTAAATTATGAGCTCAATGATTTCCATACATCTTCTCATAATAATTATGGTACTCGCCATTAATGATATCCTTCCACCACTTTTGGTTTTCCAAATACCATTTAATGGTCTTTTTGATGCCATCGGCAAATTTTGTTTCCGGCAGCCAGCCAAGCTCATTATGAATCTTAGTCGGATCAATTGCATAACGCATATCATGACCTTTGCGGTCAGTTACATGCGTAATCAGGTTCTCAGGTTTGCCAAGCTCCTTGCAAATCAGCTTTACGATGTCAATATTGCGCATCTCATTATGACCGCCGATATTATATACCTCGCCTACTCTGCCCTTATGAATAATCAAGTCAATAGCCTTGCAATGGTCCTCAATATACAGCCAGTCGCGTACATTTAAGCCTTCGCCATATACAGGCAACGGCTTATCTGCCAAAGCATTCGCAAGCATCAGCGGAATCAACTTTTCCGGGAACTGATAAGAACCATAGTTATTGCTGCAACGCGAAATTGATACCGGCAGTTATTTGATAAGCCATGACTAGCAAATCTGCGCTTGCCTTAGAGCTACTATAGGGAGAACTGGGCCTGATTAAATCGCCTTTGGAAAAAGGCTTGGCATCCGCAGAAAACGTCAAATCACCGTATACTTCGTCCGTAGATATCTGATGATAACGCCTGATGCCGTATTTACGGCAGGCATCCATCAGTGTTACTGCCCCCATGATATTAGTATGCAAGAAAATGCCGGGATTTTCAATGCTGCGGTCTACATGTGATTCTGCAGCAAAATTCACCACGATATCAGGATGTTCTTCCTCAAAACGCCCGTCTACCGCTTCTCTATTGCAGATATCGGCCTGCACAAAGCTAAAGTTCTGCTTGTCCATCACAGACTTTAATGTAGAAAGATTGCCTGCGTAGGTCAGCTTATCAAGACAGATAATGCGGTATTCAGGATGGTTTGCCAGCATGTAAAATATAAAATTACTTCCTATAAATCCGGCGCCGCCGGTTACGATAATATTAATAAGAACGCCTCCATGGAGAAAAGATAATTTATAGCAACCACATCTAGCAGTATAAACAACTGTGCTTTCTTTTTTTTAACAACACTAAGCTTAATCTTCATTGATTTAATGATTTTAGAGTTTTCCTTGTGCTACCTGCTCAATCAACTTTTCCCACATATCCCAAATTTTGTCAGGAGCATATTGTTTCATATCTTCTTTTGCAGCTTGTCCCATTTTCTCACGCAATTCTTCATCACTCATAAGCTTTTCTAAAGCTTGCGCAAATGCATCTACACATTCTTCGCACAAAAAACCATTCTCGCCATCCTTTATAAGTTCATTTACAGCAGGACAATTTTTATAACCTATTGCAGGCAAGCCAGCGCTCATTGCTTCAGTTAAAGCAAGAGGAAAACCTTCAAAAGCACTTGGGAAAGCAAAAATCTTGGCTCTGAAAAGCTCTTTCGAAATATTATTTGTCGTCCCCTTAAATAAAACTCTGTCCTCTAATTTATTTTCAGATACTAACCTCTTAATTTTTTTAAAATAATTAACATCATAATCAGTTTCTCCATAAAACTCCATATTCCAATCTGGATACTTTGCAGCAATTAAATTAAACGCCTCTACTAACAAATGTTGTCTTTTCTGTACTTTATCAAATCTTGCAACATTTATAATTACATTTTCTTTAATGTATGCAAATTCACTAGCTTCATACTGTGGAACAACATTAGGTATATAAATGACATTCTCATGTTTAACATACTTTAATACCTCATTACGGAAACTTGGCAAAAGTACTTGTATTACACTACTCTTTGCAATAGCATCAAGTGTATCAGGAAAGGCATTTTTTAAAACAAGCTCCGGACTATTATGAAACATAGTTATCACAGGTATTCTTGTATGAAAAATATTTTTTAATATACGTGTTGCACTATCATTAAATGAGATAATAATATCTGGATTTTCTTCTGCAATAACCATTTCTATTCTTTTCGCTTTTTTTAAGTCGTAAATTCGCTCACGGTGCAAATCACGTTTATTTCTATCTATGATAAAAAAAGTTTTTAATTTTTGAAAAATATTTAATGATGCTTTAAAGCCTATTCCCGTATTAATAAACTTGACCTTTTTATCTAGTGGATAAAAAGGTTTGCCTTCTTTGTTATCTACACAAACACCAACTACCTCACAACCTCTTTCCGCCATCGCATTCGCCATATTACAAAATACTTTTTCTGCTCCACCTTTTGCATCTATCATGCGCCATAAATTTACTAATAATACTTTAATTTTACATACCTCCCTATAATTTCTACAGTACAAGCCAACAATTTCGCTAATACTATTTTATTGTTTTCCAATGTGTATATAATACCAGAAAATCTTTTTAACTAAAAATATAGTGACATTTTAATCAAAGCCCTATTTGCATAAAGTCTAAAACATATCTTAATTTATAATAGCCGTAATAAATATAATGTTTTGCTTTTTTTACTTTTTCCTTTTCTATTTTTGCTAATCCATGGTAATACTTGAATAACATATAACTATTTCTCGTAGCTAATATTATTTCTTTATTATTTTGTATGATTTCCATCAATGATTTTTCTTGCTCTTTACTTAATTTTCTATCGGAAGTTTGCAATATAACACAATTCATTGCTTCACAAACCATTTTAAATACACATTTTTGAAAGCAGCCCAAATTATTCTTATATGCAAAATCCGAATTTTCTTTTCTCGCCATAACTAAATCATACATTTTCAAAGAAGTAGTATCATTAGTAATGCTATTTGCGTTCATTTGATTATAGCAGTATAAAGCTTGTTTTATAGATACAATCGACTTAGCTTTATATATCATTCTAGGCAAAGTATAAATATCTTCATAATATATTCCAACTTTAAATCGTACATTTGAAAATAAAGACCTTCTATAACACTTATTACAAGCCCAAGCTTTATATTCATCAGAAATTAATTTTTCCTTTATTTCTTTACTTTTTACATGTAATTCCGGTAATATAATATCAATTTTATTTTTTAAAAATTTTTTTAACCCGAAAACTACTACATCAATATTATCAGTAATGACATCATTCAATGTTTCTAAACAATCGTTTTCTATCCAATCATCAGAATCAACAAATAAAATATAATCACCTAAAGCCTTATCCAATCCATCATTTCGCGCCGCACTCACTCCCATATTTTTCTTATGAATAACTCTAACTCTTGAATCATATTCGGCATATTTATCACACATATCACCGCAACTATCTTCAGAACCATCATCCACCAATATTAATTCAAAATCCGAAAATTTTTGAATTAATATTGAATCTATACACTTTTTTAAGTACCTTTCAGTGTTATATACAGGAACAATTATAGAAAATCTCATTGAATCCTCCTATATTTTACATTGTATTATATACATATTACCACATACCAGTAAAGTGATGAATACAATGCGTATTTTCTGTAGTCAGCCATTTATCTTTATCCAACTGAGGAGAAAAGAAATCCCTGGGGTAAATATGTAAGCCACAAGGCAATATCTTATCTGTTCCATCTAACTTTACACCATAATGCATTCTGGTAATTTTACTTACAACCTTAGTATTAGCTATTTCCGTATAGTCATCATCACAATGAACGCAGCTATACCACAACAGCATTTCTGCTACCCATGGATGATATTTTTTAAACCCTATGGCAGCCATAGCTATTAAATTTAATGACTCATACGATGTAAACCCATTTTCTGTCAAAAAATCATCAAAATCCTTTAAAAGCTCTATATCAGTGTCTAAATAAATGCCACCTTCATAGTACAAGGCATGCAATCTGGCAACATCAGCTATAAACGCCCATTTTTTATTTTTCAGAGCTTCCTGCGCAAAAGAATATTTTTCAAACGGGAAATTGTCTTCATTCCAGCATTTTAATTCATATTCCGGCGCAGCCAATTTCCAAGTATCAACATAACGTTTAACATCCTCCGGCATCGGCTTTCCACCAAACCAACAATAATGAATGACTTTGGGTATCCGCTCTTGGGCATTCAATACTTCTTTATAAGGATTGAAGTACCTTCTGACTATTGAATGCTTTATCAAATCCTTATGAAACTTTATTTTTTGTCTAAGCTCATTTAGGTGATGCCTCCAGCCTATATATTTTCTTTTGTTATTTATATGAAGTTTTAATATTTCTTCAAGTTTTTCCTTTTGTAAAAAATGCAGATTATACATTTGGGGAATATTAGCCAAATTACCTGAATCCTCTAATAATCCAATATGTATATTTCTAAATCTATCAATATATTTAACTTGTTCTATAAAAGAAATTATATTTATCCCCTGCAAATTCGGCAATACAAATATCACATGCTTATCAGTAAGCTGAAGATAAGATTTTTTTATTGCCCACAATAATTGCCAATTATCGATAGGCACAATAAATGCTTTCGTTTCCGTTTCTATAACTAATTTATATAATAAATCACAAACTTTTACGAATGCTTTTATGCCATATTTGTCGGATATGCTTTGTTTTATTGCACGAACAATTTGTTGAACATCATTTTCGACACCAAGCTCATAATCATCTAATAACACAAGGCTGTCATTCGTCTTGTTTAGATATTGTTCTAAAGTAAAAAAATGCTCTGGTGTATTTTTATATAAATTAATAAGTCCGATTTCCATTCTTATCACCTACATATTAAAACATTAATCTATTGAACCTTTCTAGGCTCTTTATCATCGACCAATCTCATTTTTCCTAACTCCGTCGTCAAATCCTCCCTTTTATACTTATACGAACTGTTCAACAGGCTTTCATTCTCATTATAACGATTCGATTTAATCTGCAGCAAATTGCAAACAACCTCATACGTCAAATCATTCGTAAAGTAAGCATTTCTATGTTCCTTAAATACAGCAACACTGTCACCAAAAAGCTGCTTGTATTCATCAGATACATAAATGAACATGGGAATCTGCAAGGACTTAAAGCCTGCAGCGTCAGGATTACGCTTACGATAGGGATCAGCACCATGGTCGCTAAAATACAGCATAGCCTGTAAATTCAAATTTGCATTAGCATACTTATAAACTTCACTCAAAACATAATCTGTATAAGCAATGCTGTCATCATAGTTCAAAACCATATCAAATTGACCAGGTTGGCTGAATTTGGCAAAGCTTTGCGGATAACGGTTAATGCAATCCTCATGACTACCCATAAAATGCAAAACAACAAAGTTGTTCTTCGTTGGATCAACCTGTTTTAGGCAATTAAGCAAATCACCATCATATTGATACTTGCCCCTTAAATTTTTATTCTCGCTCAGCCATTCCGCATGGTCCGCAGTTTTAGCCACCATCGTTATAGGAGTATCTGCATCACTGATATAGCCTTGGTTGCTGAACCAATAGGTTTCATAACCGGCCTTTTTAGCAATATCAATTACGGTAACACTTTGATTGAATTCTTTATTATTATACTGATTTTTCTCCGTCAGAGCACGCTCTAATGCCGGCACTGTCTGGCATCTGCTTGTATAGGCATGGTTGAACAGGATAAAATTATCATTACTACGCATAGATTTCAGCCAAGGCGAATTATCATTTTTCACATCACTATACGCACTCATATAATAAGCAGAAGCTGATTCACCAATAACCATAATCACCGTAGAAGGTTGGGAGAATGCAGGCTTATCCGGCGATACAGTCAAATCCGCAAAATTTTGCTCATGATAAGCTTTAAACCTATTAGCGCCTTCAAAATACTCTTTGGCGAACACATATGTCTGCATTACCCCGGTATTGAAAAACATCTTACTACCATAAGCAACGGTAGCTACACATATAATCATCGCTGTAGCAATATACTTCTTGCTTAGATTTACAGCACTGTTATTATGAAATTTGTTTAAATGCACAAAGCATAACAGCATTAATATTAAAACAACCAATGTTGCCGTAATGCCCAAATAGCCAAGATTCAGCAGCAAATATTCCTTAGCTTCTTCAGGATTAGTCTGCAATAACGCAATAGAAGCAGCTTCGGTAATAGGATACTGATAGTTTGCAAAGTAAACTAACTGGAGGCATGGTATTAAAGCTGCAATTGTATCTACCAATCCAAAACCACAGGCTATTATCCTGCTATCTTGCCACTTAATTAAAAGCAGGCGTAAGCAAACGATAAAGGCAAAAAAATACGCACCAAACGATTCATCAAAATGCTTATCGATAAAAGTCAACGTACTATGATAAGTCAGCCAATAGCAGATAGGATACACTAGAACCCATGCAACGCCAACTATTGCATGAGGCAACAATTTATTTAAATTCAGCCCGGCATGCTTCCACCCCGAAACAGCTATAGCTACCGCCAAAGCACACGGAAGATAGCGACGCATTTGTAAAAACAATGTAGTCGGACGAATACCAACGGAAGTAAAATAATAAACTCCCACCAGTAAAATGTAAGTTATAATCAAACTAATAAAAAATGTCTTAGATTTAGATAAAAAGCTCATATTCGTGATGATTCACCCTTCACAAACTCAAAAATGACTAATGAAATCAGCAATACGTATTCTGAACATCTGCCTGCCAAGCGATTTTCCCTGCATGTTTTTGCCAGGCTGAGGCATATCTACATCAGCAAAGGCAGTATTTTTGAGATATTTGTAATACTTATCATTAAAGCCCGGCTTTAAGCCAAATTCCCAAGGCTTATAGCGCCCTGCGTAATGTAAAATAGCAATATTATTTCTTGCTTTAATAGCTGAAGCTCTAAACCTACTATTAAGTAAAACCTTCGGCAATAAATCAAAAATAGGCGGAATGACATTCCACGATAACGGCAATTCCGTCCAGTTATACATAAAGAGCTTGTTCAAAGCATCCTGATCATGATGCGGAAAATTGCCTGTTGCAGCAAGCTCAATTACTTTAGCGGAATAATCATTAGTACGCCACTGCTGTAAATCCATTATAACAACACCGGAATTAAAGTACTTTTTATCTAAGGGCAAGCCAATAACCTCATACTTCTGCTGCATCAGTCGCTTAGAAGCCATAATGCCATAATCCGGCACAGCAGCTATGGCTTTACCTTGCATATCAATGTTCCATAAACCAGCTATATCCTGCAGGACCAGCAAATCTACATCCAGATAAATTACCTTTTGCACATCTGCAGGCAATATATTAGCCATATCTAATCTGAAATATGCAGCCTTACTGATATGTCCGCTTGTATACAGCTTTTCAAAGCCCTTATATGCAGATAAATCGCAAACAACCAGCTCTGCGTTCTTGCCAAAAATCGTCTGTTGTAAACATGTAATTTTTTCAGCAGTAATAGCGTCACTCAATAAGAAAAAACGCACTTTATTTGCTTCGTCAGTATTCTCTAAAATTGATTCCATGACTACAGCAACATGCTGTGCATAATTATTATCTGCTGCTAACGCAATATTTATCGTTTCCATAACGAATCTCCTCATGGTTTTTATTTATTATACTATAAATAGCATTATCATGCTGATTTTTTCATAATTATTAAACATTAGTCAATCTGTATTTTGACTTAAATTCAAACATTCGATAATCATTGGAAAATTATAAAGCGAAAACTACAAATCAGATTTTTAAAAATACAAGTTTATTAAATATAATATTCTGATTTACTTGCTTTTTGCTTTCTGAAGCTCATAAAGCTTCAAATACTTCATCATGGTATAAATAAAATGCTGCAGGCTGGAATACAAACCGCTCCAACCATCTATAAACCCAAGCTGCAGTATATAAGCTCTTAGGAAACCATAAGCAGAGTGTGCAAAGCATGCTGCAAGCGATGTACGCTTGCCCTTGGCAAAATTATCATCTGCCCAAATGGTAGTATAATGCCCTGCCTTATCCCACCATTGCTGCCATGAATCATAGGTATAATGTTCGATATAACCTGCTAGCTTTTCTTTAGGCAAATCGCATACTGGTCTTTCATGCACTTTATTTTCCCAATGTACCTTATTTACAGGGAAAAGGCGTAAAACCTCATCCGGTTTAAAAATGCCATGCTTATAATTAAAGCCAAAGGCATGAATTCGACGCATAATACTGTACTGCTTTTGTGTTTTTGTTGCCAATGATTTTTCTACAGCGCAGCAAAGCTCATCATTCATTCTTTCATCTGCATCAAGATACAGTATCCACTCAGTCTTTACATGCTGCAAAGCAAAATTGCGTTGCGCCGAAAAGTCATTATCCCAAGCACGGTAAACAACCTTTGCACCATTTTCCTCTGCTAATTGAACTGTTTTATCAGTACTACCTGAATCAACAATCAGCACATCTTTCGCTACTTTCTTAGCATTCTGTACAACAGCAGTTATATTTTTTTCTTCGTTTTTAGTTAAGATAACTACAGTAATGTCACTCATTTTCATTTTTCCTCATGTTTAAAAGTTGCTTTATTTTAAAATAAACATATTAGCAAATAGTAGTTATTCTACCACTGTATACTTTTTAAGGTAAATATATTATACCATAGCTACATATTTTATTCAAAGAAAAAGTGCTAAACATTACGTCCAGCACTATTTCTTCAGTATATCACTCCCTGTTCACATTTACTTTAAGCCCAATTTTAATTCGATTTTCAACACCGCATACCAAAACAGATACTGTAGGCAATTAGCTAACTCCTTCTTTTGCCACGAGCGCTCCATTAACAGCTTATAATTAAAATAATTCTGTGAAGTTTTTGGTGGCAACGAATCTGGCATGCTGTCCCAGGGAGATAAATCCAGATAATGACGCCATAATGCATCAGCATCATTTAAAACCATATGCCATGGTTTATTTCTGCCACAAAAATGGTAAATTAACGTTCCCCTATCAGAACCGCCATTATAGCGCCTGTCAATAAATAGTATATCCCCATCTAAAACAAGGTTCATAATATCCTGATCGTGTCCGGAAAATCGATTGGGATCAGCCCCTTGATAAGAAAAAAACTTTTCCGTAATCTGTTCTCTTTCCCATTCAGCAGTATCAATCCACATCAGGCCATCGTTAAAATGCTTGCCGCTTTTTTGATGCAGGAAATTTGTTTTGTACGCCACTGCCTGAGGTGTTTCACTGGCAGCAGCAAATGGATAACCTTGCAGGTCGATATCAATGATTTCACTGATATCACCCACGCAAAGCATATCTGCATCCATATATAAATACTTATCGGTTAAAGGCTTAAGAATTTTAGGCATTACTGAGCGTAAATAAGTCACCCGTGAAAAATGCCTTGTTTTAATATGAAACGTCTGGAAAGGCTGCATATCCATAATATATACATAAAAATTTTGCTGATATTTTTCTGCCATCTGTTTTGTCTTAGCCAAATTCTCTTTGCTTACACCATCACAAAAAATGTGAATTGCAAACGCTTTATCTAGATTATTTTCCAAAACAGATGTTACTGTTACTCCCATCTGCATAAAAAACGCATCGTTGATATTAAATGCAATATGAATGATTTTATCAGCAACTTTACCGGCTAAGCATTCATAATTGATTTTTTCCTTTATAAACTGATTTTTTTCAAACTCTTCTTGATTAAACATTGTTTGCTCCTTTTCATACTATCGGACAAGCTCATTTAAACCTGCTTCCCACCTCTACACACAAAACGCAGCATAAAGCGGTACAGATTTAATATTATTCTCAAAGCCAAAATTACGCATCGATAGACGTATACTCTGTTTAATCCTATATCGCTTCACAAACGAATCCAGGCTTTTGGATTTTACATGAATATTCGCCTTACACTCTATAGGCACAACCTCTCCGTTTTGCACAATAACAAAGTCAACCTCCGCAGTTGCTGTGCTGGTCCAATAATTCAGCTTATACCCGTTCGCCTTTAACTGGATTGCCACATAGTTTTCTGTTAAAGCACCCATATACTGCCGAGCTGCCGCCAAGCTTTGCTTTGTAAGCTGCAGACGGCTATTAAAAAGACCGGTATCACTAAAGTATAACTTAAACGAGCTTAAATCCTCATAAGCAGCTAAAGGCATTAACCCCTGCTCACACTTAGTGCATTTTAAAACTATGCCTGACTGAATCAGCCAATCAATAGATGCTCCGTAAAGCGAAGATCGCGCACCAGTGCGAATAAGCTTGTGCTGAGACTTATTATTTTCTCTGGCAAGCTGCACCGGTAAGGAATCATAGGCTTCTGCAATCTTCACGCTATCGCCCTTGCCTGCATATTTTGCCATATCCGCTACATAAGAATTATAAATCAGGCGTTTCAGCTCATCTGCATCGCCATCATTCAAAGCAGCAGCTACAACAGCAGGCATCCCACCGGTAAGTAAATAATCCTCATATAAGTTCAAAGCTTCCTTGTGCAAGGTCTCCGGCAAAGGCTTATTGGTAGCATAACATTGGCGAATTAAATCTACCAGCATATCCTTATCCCTTGCCCAAAGATATTCCTCTAAATCCAACGGGTACAAATTTTCTAACTGCACCTTGCCTACCGGGAACGAATATTGCTGACGATTAATGGCTACGCCAAGCAAGCTGCCTGCCGCAACTACACAATATTCCGGAGCCTGCTCCGCAAAATACTTTAGTGAAGTCAAGGCATGCTCGCAGCTTTGTATTTCATCAAAAATAATCAGCGTCTTCTGCGGAAAAATTTTAACACCGTACTGTTCTTCAATAACCTTAATAATATAAGCAGGCGTCAGCTTCACTTCCAAATATCCGGCTAATGCTTTATCCTCTTCAAAATTCACATAAACTGTATTTTCAAAGCAGCTTCGGCCAAATTCCCGAAGAATATATGTTTTACCTACCTGCCTTGCTCCATACAGCAGCAAAGGCAATCTATTCTTAGCATTACGCCATTTTTTTAGGCGCTCCATTATCTTACGGCGCATCACTTCACCCTCTTTCTAAAATCTTCTACATTCATCATTCTAGACCAGTTCCACCCATTCGTCAAGAAAAATGTAATTCATTGCACTTTTTCCTACGAAAAAATGCAATTTTTGATATTTTTTCTAACGAATATCATACGCGTACATTGTTCTACTATACAACTACATTCTGAATTTAAAAATAATGAATTTGGAAAATTAACTACCAATCGTCAAAACAGATATTTTCATTAAGGAATAAATTTAATCACTACTAAATCTCTCCGTTTACCTCTCTCCAATGCCAATCGTACTAAAAATCCCCCTGACAAATCAATGCCAAGGGGATAATACTGTATAAACTTATATTATTTCAGATACGGAAGCAGCTTTTCTATTAGGCGATATACTTCTGTTCCGGGCGTGGATTGAGAAGCCTTCTTGCCTTTATTGATATTGGCAAGTTTCTTGGCATTGCTAATAGCCTGCTCCATATAAGGTTCCAAAAGCTGGTACATATCAGACCTATTTTTCTTATATTCACTTGTATTTAATTTAGCCAGGCATGAACTGAGCTTTGCCCAATATTCCTGACGATGTAAATCGGAATGAATAAACGAGAAATGCAGCAGGAACCATAGTTCAATGCATTGGTTTGACCAAAGCGCGTGATAAGTAGTTTCTTCGTTACTATAAGTATGGCAAAGGTCGACAACCTTATCAATGTTTTGCGCAGGAAAATCGTCAGTATCATAGACAATCCATACGTGCTTATAGATATTGGAGCTTTTGGCAACTTTTTACTTTACTTTCTGTAAAAGGTTGAGAGTATTATCACCTACACCGATGATATCTAACTGCACTCTGCCACGATATTTGCTGTTGATAGTGTTTTTGACACCTTGGAAGTAAGCCGGCTCTGTGCTTATACCTTCGGTAGTTATAAGATGATACTCAGGTTGAATCTTTTTAGGAGTGTCACGTCTAGGCTTAAGCCAGGATTTCTTCAAGTCGCCTTTTTTCGGAGGTTTTAAGCTCATTGCCATTCACCATCCTTCAGCATATTCTGCAAGTATGGGTCTGCACCGTAACGTCCTTCAAGATACTGCTTGTCATAAGCTGCAGTATTGTTGATACGCTCGTTGTTTTCTTTGCGAATCTCATAGAGCGAGTACAGCTCACTGCTGTGGTTATCTCCTTCAGCGGCAAACCAAATCTCGTCACGGCGGTAAACAGTGTTTTTCATAGTTGCTATATCGTGAGAGGTGAAGATTAGTTGCGCTCCATGCGTATTTAGCTTAGGATTTTTAAACAGAGCTATGATGTAACGCAGCAGCTTCGGATGAAGCTTAGCATCTAATTCGTCAATAACAGCCAGCCGTCCTTCTGCTAAAGCAATCAGTAGTATCGGCAATGCTGCAATGAGCTTTTTAGTACCATCGGATTCATCTTTATAGGATAACTCGTAGGTTTTTCCATGCAGCGTCCTTTGCATGATGAGTTGTTTGCTATCGTTGTCGTAGCGATAGCCGTTGATATCAATCCCCATATCATTTAAAGCACTGATAAATTGCCGGCGTATGGTTTTGTTATCAGACAGCATTATCTGTAATTCAGCTTCAGGATTAGCATAGCTGCGGATAATGCAGCTTTCAAACCATTTTTGAGCGTCATTGATAGCAGGTATATCATAGTTGATTGCCAAGAACGATAAGTAAGGCATTTTGGGATTTACATCTCTATTTATTGATGCTTTATTTATACTAGAGCCTAAAGTAATAACTTTTTCTTCACGGTCAAAAACATAGGCAGTGCGTTTGCCGCCTATTTTTTTTCTGTCCAGTGCTTCGGCCATGATTTCATCATGAAGCATAGAAAGGTAATAGCGGTACTCATAGCCATTGGTACGGAAGTAAAGCAGGAATTCTGTAGGCTCACTAGAGGTTTTTTCATCAAACTGGAAGGGCGTGCAAGATACTTTTTGCTGTACTATAAGCTTAGTACGAGTTTTTTCCATATCGTAGATGGGTTTTACCACGGTGGAGATAAGGCAGGTTAAAGCCTGCAGCATATTTGTTTTACCGCCGCCGTTAGGTCCATAGATTGCTGCTACAGGTAAAAGATTACTCGCTGGCTTGCAGTAAATAATATTTTCGGCAAACTCAGGCAGATTAGCTGCCTGCATATCAAAAACTGTTTCATCTTTATATGATTTGAAATTTTTAAATGAAAATTGACAGAGCATGAAATCAACTCCTTTCATGCTCATTGTAACATTAAAAACGCCAAAAATCAATTTTATAAGCCTGTTTTAGAAAATATTTTACTGAAAATAGCATATAAAACTTCAAATTTGCTTTTTTACCTGCTACTAGAAGTGCGTTTAGGCGTTTTTTCACCCAAACTCTAAACTATTGGCATTGTTTAATATTCTATCATTTTCCCTAACGAATATCATACGCACACATTATTCTACTATACAACTACATTTCGAACACAAAATAAGGAGCAGCTTGCGCCGCTCCCTACCTATTCTTCATACTTCTTTATCCTGCGCTGCAGCAAAACAAGACGCAGCGATAAAACAACAGCACTGCAGATTACGCCGATATCCAGGCTCTGCCAATAAGCAAAGGCACCATTATTGAACTTGTAATCCAAAAGCAAGCCCACCGGCAGGCAAATTGCCCAATAGGCCAGCATGCTGCACCAAAATGTAGCGTTAACATCCTTATAGCCACGCAAAATACCCTGAATCGGCGCCGCGACTGCGTCGCCTCCCTGCCACATAATAGCGTAGATAATAAACACCTTCACCAGCTCAATAACGTGCGGATTCGTTGTATAAATGAGTGCGATATACTCGCGCGCTACCAATTCCAGTACCATGTAAATCATAGCGATAAAAAGGCTCATCTCCAAGCCCAGGGCAGTGTAATCACGCGCTCCCTGATAGTTTTTCGCACCGTATTCAACGCCTACCACAATCGTCAGCGCCAGCGAGAAGCTCATGGGGAACATATAAATAAGCGAGGAGAAGTTAAGTGCCGCCTGATGCGCAGCAATCACCTCCGTACCAAATTTGGCAATAAACAGCGCCACAACGCCAAAGATGCTCGTTTCCATAAAAATGGCCACCCCCATAGGCACGCCAATGCGCAGATATTCCGCTACCAGCTGCTTAACAGGGCGCACAAAGCCCAGCACATCATACTGCTTAAACGGTTGCAGCTTCGACACCACCGCCGCGAACATCACCAAAAGCAGCCAAAAGGTGATTCCCGTTGCTACGCCGGCGCCAATGCCGCCCAGGCGCGGCAAGCCCAGCTTGCCGAAAATCAGCACATAGTTCAGGAATGCGTTGACAGGCAGCGCCAAAAGATAAATCTTCATCGACAGCTTCGTATAGCCAAGTGTATCAACAAGACTGCGCAGCGGCGTGATAAGAAAGAACGGCAGCACGCCTATGCCCAGGCCGGCCATATACCAAAGCGCAATGTGATAAACCTCCGGCGCCAGGCCCATGCCCTGCAAAAACGGCGGCAGAAAGATAACACCGCCGACAATTATCAGCACAGAAAAGGCTACTGCCAACAGCATGCCATGGCGTACTACCGTAGAGATTTTTTCTTTTTCGCCCGCACCCAAAAGGTTAGCAATCAATGGCATCGCCGCCAGCAAAATGCCTGCAAAGCAGGTCTGCACCGGCATCCAGATATTACCGCCAATCGCAGCGCCGGCCAAATCCGCATCGCCAGCCTGCCCGGACATACTGGCATCAAAAAAGTTCATGCCCATAATCGCAATCTGCGTACCGATAATCGGCAGCATAACGCTCAGCAGACGCTTAACCTTGTCCTTATAATCCTTGTGTAAAATTTTTAGCATATCCTTACTCCCATTTTCTCTAATATAACAAAAGCCACACGGCTGCAAACACAGTCGTGTGGCGAAAAGATGACTATTGAATCAGAAAAAATCCACAACAATTTTTCAGATTTAATTTTAACAATAAGCAGCCTGCTTGTCAAGCTTAGCCTTCTGCTTCTGTCAATTCGGAAAGATAAGCCCAACGATCCACCATCTCATCCAGCTTTTGCTGCACAGCCTCCTGCTGCTTGGTCAAATCAGCCAGACGGGTAAAGTCACTGCCGCATTGGTTGATTTCTGCGCCCAGCATTTTCAGCTCTGCCTCGCTCCGCGCAATCTCCTGGTCAAGACGCTCCAGCTCCAGGCGCTCGCCGTAGGTCATTTTCTTCTTGGCAGGCTCTTCGGCAGGCTTCGCTACAGCCACCGGCTTAGCCTTAATAGGCTGCGCCTGCTGCGCACTTTCCTCCTGCAGAGCTTCTGCATAATCGCTGTAGCCGCCGATATACGGCTTAATGCTGCCATCCTGCTCCAACGCGAAAATCTTTTGCGCAAAACGGTCGAGGAAATAACGGTCATGGGAAACAGCGATAACCGCACCGGCGAAGCTGTCGAGATAATCCTCTAAAACAGAAAGCGTCGGAATATCCAGATCATTTGTCGGCTCGTCCAAAAGCAGCACGTTCGGTGCCGTCATCAGCACACGCAGCAGATACAGGCGGCGTTTTTCACCGCCACTGAGCTTGGACACCGGCACCCATTGCAGCTCCGGCGGGAAAAGGAAGCGTTCCAGCATCTGCGCCGCACTGATGCGTTGACCGTCGGCCGTTTCAATATAATTATTTGCTTCCTTGATATATTCCAGCACACGCATATTGCTGTCCGGGAATTCGCTGTGCTGTGCAAAATAGCCAATCTTCACAGTCTGGCCTACGCGCATTTCGCCGCTCGTAGGCTGCAGCTTGCCGGTGATGATATCCATCAGCGTTGATTTGCCGGCACCATTAGGACCAACGATACCGATGCGGTCATTCCGCAGCAGAATATAGCTGAAATCTTTGATGTAATCCTTGCCGTCCCACACCATACCAATGTCTTCCAGCTCGATGATTGTTTTGCCAAGACGACTGCTAACGGAGGACATCTCCAGATTTGCTTCCGTCTTGACATTTTTCACTTCCGCTTCAATCTGAGCAAAGCGCTCCACGCGGTCCTTCTTTTTAGTACGGCGTGCTTCCGCACCACGGCTGATCCACGCCAGCTCACGGCGGTAGATATTGCGCAGCTTTTGCGCAGCAGAGGCCTCCGCAATGCGGCGTTCCTCACGCTTTTGCAAAAACAGGCTGTAGTTACCGACGTAAACATAACCCTTGCCGCCGTCAATCTCCAAGGTGCGGTTAACAACACGGTCAAAGAAATAACGGTCATGGGTTACCATCAGCAAAGCGCCCTTGCGCGCCAACAGCTTTTGCTCCAGCCAGGCAACAGTGGCGTTATCCATATGGTTGGTAGGCTCGTCCAAAATCAGCAGGTCCGACGGACGCACCAACACGCCTGCCAAGGCCACACGCTTGCGCTGGCCGCCGCTCAGCTCGCCCATCTGCTGCTGCAGGTCGGTAATGCCCAGCTGCGTAAGCACAGCCTTCGCTTCACTTTCCAGCTGCCAGGCATATTTATCATCCATCTGCTGCTGCAAATCAAGCAAATGCTTTTGCAGCTTTTTGTTATCAGGCTCCGCTGCAGACTGCTCCACCGCAGTTTCGTAATCGCGCAACAGCACCATCAGCGGCGAATCGCCTTTAAAAACCTGCTCCAGAACAGTTGCGTCTGCCTCAAACGGCGGGTCCTGCGGCAGATATTCCATAACTACGCCGCCGGGAATCGTCAGCTTGCCGTCACCGGCCTCGTGATTGGCAATCATGCGCAGCAAGGTACTTTTACCAGTGCCGTTGACACCGATAATACCGTACTTGTCACCCTCTTCTACGTTAAAGGTAATATTTTCAAACAACAGTCTGTCGCCATAGCTGTACGACAAATCCTCTGCACTTAAAATCATTTTACTTATCTCCCTGTAAAAAATTTACACTCTAAAATTATAACACGCCTGCGGATAAAAGTAAAAAGGACGAACCGCCAAGGCCCGTCCTTCGTATTGCTATTTTATTGTAACCTGTAAATTTTTGTTTTCCTCCGCTGCGTCCTGCAAAACCTCCAGCAGCTGCTCGCCATACCAGCCCAGCTTTTCATTGTCGGTAATATCAGCAGGCACAACGATCTGCGTCGGCTCGGCTATTTCTGTCAGACAATCATACAGCGCGTCTAAATTTGCGCCGTAGTACACAGGCAATGCCAGCGCACTGCGCAGATATTTATGCAGCGCAGGCACAGAGGTCATACGCTCAAGGTCTAATGTGATTGTTCTCATAATAATCTCCTTATTTTCCGTAAAGCTTGCTGAAGGACTTGTAATGGTCGCCGGTATAGTAAATCAGTCCATCATTAGAAAAGACAATGCGCTTCGCGTTACGATTGCCCTTCACATAATCAATATCGCATTCCTTCCAGTTGCGGCCGTTTTTCTTCGGCAGCTTGCCTTCGTAATTGCCATAGCGGTCACCGCCGATGGATTTGCCGGGTGCAACCTTGTCGAGTGTGCCTTTTGTCTGCCAACCCAGCTTTTTAGCCTCGTTTTTCGTAATATAGTTGTGCGGCAGACGCTTATATTCGTTGATGTAGGCAGCAACGTGCTCCTTGTCGGTATAGGCAGCACTTTCGCTGATTTTGATTTTGCCGCTATTGGCCTTGACGTTGGCCGCAGTGTTCTGGCCGTTGTTGCTCTTGGTTGTATTAACAGTTGTTGTCTGGGTTGTCTGCTTATCGTTAGTCTTGGGGCTGTTACTGCCACAGCCGGCAATTATGCTGACGCTAAGCAGCATCGCCAGGAAGAACGCTAAAAGTTTTTGCATAAGGATGCTCCTTTCTTAAAAACCACCATCATTATAAGCTCTTGCGATTACATACGAAGGCTCATAATAAGCACTGGCATTATAATTATCAATCACTTCACAAATAGGATTATTATATACCCGCAACATGGCCTGAACGTAATCTTCATCAGGCTGCAACGTAGCAAGAATAAGACGCATATATACCTTGCCCATTGCAGTAGCCGCCGGAATCTGCTCGCATAAATTCTTATCAACCGCAGTGATATCAAAAGTACCCTGCTGCAGGTTATACTCTGTAATCCAATCAGCTTCAACCTGCATAGGATTAACACTGTGCAGCACGTTGGCCACGCTGATCAAATGACGCAGTTCAGCCTCGCCTATGGTATTAACCACATATGCGTTATGCTGCTTCAGCTTGCGGGCCACACGCTCCACCATATAACACATAAAGTACAAATCATTTTTCACAACTTCGCTCAACTCAATAATATCATCGAATGATTTTGCAGAACGTCTTAGATATTCATGACCACCATCTACTGCACAAGCGCCACAGGAACAAACTTTATAGTCATGAACAGAAAATGACTCTATTACATCACCACATATTTTACACTTAATTGCATTTCTGATAATCATTACCTATCCTCCTATCTTCTTCTCATTATATCATATACAAAAAATCGGCGCACCATATCATGATACGCCGCCCCCAAAAGTTCACAAGTAATTCCTTGAAAAAAACTATGCTTTATGTTATATTATAGATAAAGAAGACAACCGCCCACAAGGTGGGTTGCCGCTTGAATTTGGTTTGAAAAACCGCCTTGTAGCTGCAAATTACAGAGGCGGTTTTTCTATGTCTAGACTATCTGCTGTACTGAAAGATAAAAGTCAGCAATGCCAGAATGAACATGCCAAAAGCCATCAGGTCTTTGAAATCATAGTTCCTCATAGACATCACCTCGATTCTCTTAGAGAATTTCGGCAATGCCACCCCGTAAACGATTGTCTTAAAACATATTTTAACATATAAAACAAAAACATACAACGAACAAGCTGTGAAGTTTGCCGTTGTATATTTTTTATTTATATCTTGTTTTTACCTTACATCTCTGCCATGAGTATAAACCGGCAGCAGCTTCGGCGACAGCTCGCCCTGCACGCCGGCAGCCTTTTCTTCCTCAGCGTAGCGACGTACATGCTCCAGGCTCAGCTTGCCCAGCTTAACAGACTTCGCTGCTTCGGCAGCCTTCGTACCCGCAATACGGCCAAAGACGATGATATCCAGCAGGCTGTTGCCCATCAGACGATTGGTACCGTGAATACCGCCAACAGCTTCACCGGCAACAAACAGTCCCGGCAGCTTTGTTTCCGCATCCTTATCAATCAGGATACCGCCGTTTTGGTAATGCAGCGTCGGATAAATCAAAATCGGTTCCTTGCGCAGGTCAATGCCAAACTTAGCATACATACGCAGCATACCCGGAATGCGTTTGGCAATAGTGCCTTCGCCATGCAGCATTTCAATCAGCGGCGTATCGAGCCACAGCGCTACACCGTCGAGCGCCTTCACGCCCTTGCCGCGGGCAGTACACTCACGAATGATAGACGCAGCCGCCACATCACGGGTTTCCAGCGGATGCATAAAGATTTCGCCCTCGCTGTTTACCAGCTGCGCACCAATCGAGCGCACTTTTTCGGTAACCAGCGCGCCATAAATCTGCGCCGGATAAGCAACACCCGTCGGATGATATTGAATAGCATCCGCATAAATCAGCGGCGCACCGGCACGATAAGCCATAACAAGGCCGTCAGCAGTCGCACCGTAATGATTGGAGGTCGGGAAACCCTGATAATGCAGACGGCCGGCACCGCCTGTTGCCATGATTACGCATTTTGCGCGTACAACCTTGTACTCCTGCGCATCAAAATCCCACAGCACCGCACCGGCAGTTTTACCCTCCTCGTCGAGCAGCAGCTCGACTGCGGGCGCAAACTCCAGCACCGGAATACCGCGGTTCTGCACCTCGTCGCGCAGCACGCGCATAATCTCCGCACCGGTGTAGTCGGCGCAGGCATGCATACGCTTACGGCTTGTGCCGCCGCCATGCGTCGTCACCATAGTGCCGTCCTGCTCCTTGTCAAACATAACGCCCAGCTTGCTCAGCCAGTCAATCGCCAACGGTCCGTTGGTTACCAATTCTTCCAACAGCTCGGGAATATTTTTGTAGTGACCGCCGCCAAAGGCATCCAGATAATGCTGCGCCGGGGAATCGTTGCCCTTATCCGCAGCCTGAATACCACCTTCGGCCATCATAGTGTTGGCATCGCCCATACGCAGCTTGGTAACTACGAGGACGTTAGCACCACCGTTATGCGCTTCCAACGCAGCGGAAGCACCGGCGCCGCCGCCACCGATAACCAGAACATCAACGTCATAGTCCACTTTTTCCAGATCAAGCTCTACATCCTGCAGGCGGCTTTTGCCCTCCAGCAGCTGTGCCAATTCTACCGGCACCTTCTGGCCCTTGTTGGGACCAACCTCCAACACCTTGAAGCCCTTGGAGCTGTAGTCCGGATGGAACTCCTTCAGCAGCTCGTCCTTTTCCTCTGCCGTAAAGCGTTCGATAGAAGCGTGCAGACGTTGGGCACGGGTAGCTTCAACCTTAGCCATAGATTTTAACATATCTTCAGTAAATGCACTCACCTTGCCGCACCTCCTTATTTTTCAATCTCGCGCTTGTTATACAGGTCTTTGATTTCGTCCAAAGGCATATTTTTCAGCTTTTCCAGCAGCGTTACATAATCGCCGTTTTCAATTTCGGCAACACGCTTAGCCAGATGCTCGCACTTCGGCGCAATATATTTGCCTGTCAGGCGACGGCACAGCAGGCCGACAGCGCTGTGGCTGATTTGTGCCGGGCAGCGGGATGCGCAGATGTTGCAGCCAACGCAGTCGAAGGAAGCATGCGCTGCTTTTTCGTATTCGCCGCGCTGAGCGTAAGCAATATACTGCATAACATTCAGGCCCTGCGGACAGCCCTTCGTGCAGGCATTGCAGCCGATGCAGCTGAAGATTTCCGGATATAGCTGACCGACAATATTATCGCTTGCCTTAATCTCCTCGATATTAAAGGTGCGCTTGTTAATCGGGAAGGAATCAATCTTGCCAACGCACATGCCTTCCTCAACCTTCGTCTGGCAGGAAAGCACAACCTTCAGCTCCGTGCTGCCCTTCAGGCGATAAATTACTGCACAGGCTCCGCAAAAGCCGCTGCGGCAGCCGCAGCCGCGCACCAGCTTAAAGCCTGCATATTCCATGGCATCCATAATGGTCAGGGTTGCCGGGACACTGTACTTTTTGCCCAGCAGGTAAACAGTTACCATTTCTTCCATATTTTTGCTCCTTATATTTTCTTCTCCAAAAAATGTATATGTGTAAATTAAATTCTGTAGAACTACAAGCGAAGTGCCTACAAGACACCCCCAGTCATCGCCGGCGGCGATGCAAGCATCCTTGCATGAGGCAACAGAACTCTAGAGGACTCACAACGTAAGCAATTATAATATCGTGATGCGAATAAAAATTTTAGTAAATAAGTGTCCGGATTCACAGAAGTGTCGCAACTGTTTGAGCGATAAGCAAACTAATGTAGAAAGATATGTAAGCATAGCGCGAGTTTTGCGGCACTTCGTCTTGAATCCACACAAAATTTTCGTTAAGAAATTTTTCCTGAGCTAAGCGATATTTAATTGCGAAGAATCAATATTCGTCCGGCATCTCGTCCAGCTCGTCGCAAGTAAACACCGGCCCATCCTTGCACACATACTTCTTGCCGATATTGCAGCGACCGCACTTGCCCACGCCGCACTTCATGCGCAGCTCCAGCGTCGTATAAACCTGCTTCTTCTCAAAGCCCATCTCAATCAACGCCGCCAGACACAGCTTAATCATAATCGGCGGACCACACAGCAGCACCGTCTTATCCGGCGTAAACTTCAGGTCCTTCAGGAAATTAGGCACAAAGCCGACATTACCCGTCCAGCCCTCCTGCGCACGGTCAATCGTCAGATGCACTCGCGTATCCTTTTGCGCCGGCCACACATTCGTCAGCTCATCGTAACGTACAAAATCTTCCTTACTGCGTGCGCCGTAAACAACATCAATGCTGCCGTAATCCTCACGCTTATCCAGCATATAATTGATGACACTGCGCAGCGGCGCCAAACCGATACCGCCGGCGATAAAGAGCAGATCCTTGCCTTTCAATTTATCCTCAACAGGGAAATGATTGCCGTAAGGTCCGCGTACTGCTATCTGCTGACCGGGTTCAATATCAAAATGCAAAAAGTTCGTAATCGAACCGCAGCGTTTAATGCTGAACTCCATATATTTTTCGTTCGTCGGAGAGGATGTAATGGAAAAAATCGCCTCACCCTTACCGGGAACAGAAAGAATAGCGCATTGTCCCGGCAGATGCTCAAACAGCTTACCGCCGCCGATTTTCTCCACGCGGAAGGTTTTTACATCAGCCGTTTCCGTGCAGATATCCGTCACCACGCCAATCTGCGGAATCAAGGTATCCTGACAATTACACATCCTGCTTCACCTCCGCTTTTTCCAAGGCCTTGGCAACCTTGACAATATTCAGCTGCACCGGACACTTTTGCAGGCAGCGTCCGCAGCCGACGCAAGCATATTCACCATCATTGTTTTCAGGGAAATATACCAGCTTATGCATATAACGCTGGCGAAAGCGTTCCACCTTCGTCTTACGCGGGCTGCCATGCGCCATCAGCATAAAATCCTTCGCCATGCAGCTGTCCCAGCAGCGATAGCGTTGCGTGCGCTCTTCCGTCTCCTGATAATCGCGGATATCATAGCAATGACAGGTTGGGCACACATAGGTACAGGTGCAGCAGGACAGGCAGCCTGCTGCCAGCTGTTCCCAGATTTTGCTGTTGAATACCTTCAGCTCATCCTTAGTCAGCTCGTCATTCACCTTGAAATCATGCAAGGGCAGTACGCTCAAAATTTTTTGCGTCTGCTTCTGCTGCTCGCTAACAGTTGCCGCAGTATCTGCATCTGCCTCTGCCAGTACACCGGCGCTGACAAGCTTCGCTGTCAGCTCCTCGCCCTTGGCAGTCACAGCCTGCCAGCAAAGCTCCTCGCCTGCCAGCCAGGTCTGCACATCCGTCTCCGGAGCGCTAGCGTCAATGCCAAAGGCATGGCAGAAGCAGGGTTCT